>Ga0209577_10003851_pt1 | contig 14154 bp, 18 predicted proteins | sample GraSoiAngelo_109_FD_185874 | JGI IMG/M metagenome (GOLD analysis project Ga0209577, IMG submission 185874) | Grasslands soil microbial communities from the Angelo Coastal Reserve, California, USA - 14_0903_12_20cm (SPAdes) (version 2) | ecosystem: Environmental > Terrestrial > Soil > Grasslands...
GCGCAGTATTCCTCATTGAGGCCGATTGGCAGCCTTCCTAGCCTCTAGCCCAAACAACGAAAGGAAAATGCGATATCGTTTCGTGGCGTTTCAGAATTTTCTTCTGGCAAAGCTTCGCGAGGAATTTCCTTGTAGCCGTTTACCCATTAATGATGGCATTGTGGCCTTCGGGATGGCGCTCGAATCAGCCCGAGTACGAGCAAATGATCCTGGGAGTGTACGCGACTCTCGGCGTCTTTCTTCTCATCGCTTCCCGGACTTTGCTAACGGAATCGTTGAGCGTGTCGATAGCCGTATCATGCAATGAACCCGACGGTCAAATTCGGGAGAGGAGTGGCCATGTCGAGGAGCTTAATCGCATTCTTTATTTGTGTTGCTCTTCCGTTCTCAGTCGTTGCTGGTCAAAAAGAAAGCACTTCCAAGTCGGACCGGAATTCCAAGGCGACAAAAAAAGACAGTGAAACTTACTCCCAAAGTGCAGCGGCTAAGGCGCAATTTATGCGCGAGAGCGGCTATAGAAATGGGAGGCCGGGATACGTGGTCGCTTATAGGAAGCCGCTCGCCTGCGGCGGCACCGACGATATCAGTAATCTGCAGTGGCTAACAATCGCTGAAGCCAAGGCGAAAGAGAAGACGGAGCGCAAAGGCTGCAAGTGAGATCGCCGCCTACGCTGAGGTTGGGGACCCGGCGATAATCGGTGACGGAGGTTAGCAGCAATTAAACAATGCCAGGTGGGGAGCTTTCCGGGAAGACCGCGGTCGTAACCGGTGGCGGCCGGGGAATAGGCCGCGCGATGGCCTTGGGCTTGGCACGGGCCGGCGCGAACGTAGCAATCACGGCGGCGCGCAACCGCAATGATCTCGACCGCGCCGCCGCCGAAGCCGCAAAGCTCAGTGGCCCGGAGCGCATCCGTGGAATCGTCGCTGACGTGGCCGACGAAGACGATTGCCGCCGGGTCGTGGGCGAAACGCTCGACGCGTTCGGCGCGGTTCACATCCTGGTGAACAACGCCGGTCGGGGCATGCGCTTCGTCAGCGAACAATTCTTCTCCACGCCTACCAAGTTCTGGCAGACCGACCCCGCCGTCTGGCGCATGATCATCGATACCAACGTGAACGGCCCATTTTTGATGGCGCGCGCCGTCGTGCCGCGCATGATCGAGCAGCGCTGGGGTCGCATCATCAACATCTCGATCAATCACGAAACGATGCGCCGCGCGGGCTTCTCACCCTACGGCCCGTCGAAGGGGGCGGTCGAATCGGAAACCATCATCTGGGCGCAGGACCTGGCCGGAACTGGCGTCACCGTCAACTCGCTACTGCCTGGCGGCGCTACCGATGTCAAAGTTGTGCTGCATTTGCCACGAGAAGAATGCAGAAATATGACGCTCAAAACCGCATAACGAAAATGCGCGAACGCAACATGGTATTTGAAAAGACTACACGATCCTTTACAACGCTCAGGGTGACAAAGCCGAGGAGCGGACAACTTTCACGGGGAATTCTGTTATTCCGGTGGGGGTTCCATACTCGACTCGACTCGACAAAAATGGTACCCGCGTTCCCAGCGAGCCCGCCGCGGAAATGGCCCGCGCGATTTTGGTATTAAAAAAACCACTCGAGCGTCTGATCTATGCGTCCGACGAGATCGAGCTCCAGTACCAGGTTCTATAGGAGTTCGATTTGCGCGTGGTGGCCGGCGGCCGAACTCACTCTGCCGTCGCGGGTGATCAAAGGAGCGTTAAGAAGTTCAGCCAGAGCTATGTAGGCTCCATCATAGGCGGTGAGATTGTGGCGCAGCTGCCAGATTCTGGGTAGTAACCACCAGTGTGGATAACGGGTAAATCGCGCGTCCATCAGATCCTCCAAAGCTGCGTCGGCCCGCCCTGCGGAAAGGCTTCCTTCTCGGACGAAACGGCGCAATACCTGCGCTACCTCCAGGTCCAGCAGATGAGGTATATGAACGCTTTCGGATCGAGAATAGATGCGCCGGTCGATCTGGATTCCTGCTGGTGTGTGCAAGAGCCAATCGATTGCCGCTGAGGCGTCGAGAACGATCAACGAGCCTCACGCTCTGCGCGAACTGCGGCGGCTGTATCCAGCTGAGTCCGTACTGGTTCACGCTGTTTCAGGCGTTCGCGCAACTCTGCCCAGGTGGGGCGGTCAGCGATCTCGCGCATTTCCGAGAGCAAGTAGTCCGAAAGCGACATCCCGTTCATCGCAGCCCGGGCCTTTAAAGCACGATGCAGTGTGTCCGGAACGTTTCGTACCTGGATCATCTTTGTCATGTCAGCAGCATACTTTCATGTGCGGCACATGTCAAGAAGTGGAACTATGCGGAAGGATGCGGCTCGATCTCCATTGGCGAATTCCGACTTCGTCCAAAAGTTCAGTGGGTCAGCGACCACATCGTCGAAGTCTAGACGGTCGTGCCTTTCCCACTCTCTCGTAGAACTAGCACTCAGGTGGATTTAGTCGGGAAAAGGACTGCAGGAGCCCTGAAGCATTCCTGAGTCCGGATAGACGCCCGAACCGAAAAACGAACCGGTATCTCTCCCAGTCCGGCGGAACCCTGAATTCGAAACCAACAAAGGGTAGTTTTGGAATAAGGCGAATATCACATTGAAGCTCGATACAGATGTTTTGAGGGAAGCCCGGATACTGGCGGCCGAGGAGGGCCTCTCGGTGAGTGGGTTGCTTGCCGCAAAGCTCGATGAAATCGTGCGCCAGCGCAAGGGATACAATCGCTCTCGGAAGCGTGCCGTGGCGCGGCTCCACAAGGGATTTGATCTCGGCTGGACAGCCCCTCGTTCACGCGACGAACTTCATGAGCGATAAATTCTTCGTCGACACAAACATTCTGGTGTACGCCCACGATCGCGCGGCAGGAGTCAAGCACGAACGGGCTCGCTGATCGAGAGCCTTTGGGATTCCGGTGGTGGAGTGTTGAGCACTCAGGTTCTTCAGTAACTTTGCGTAAATCTCCGCCGCAAAACCGCCCGTCCACTGTCTCTTGAACAAACGCGCAGACTGCTTCAGGACTACTTGAGCTGGGACATCGTGATCAACACGGCCGACTCTGTCATGGAGGCTCTCGCCATCGAGCATCGTTACAGTATTTCGTTCTGGGATGCGCTCATCATTCAAGCTGCTGGAACGTCGGGCGCTACGCTTGTCTATTCAGAAGACTTGGCAGACGTGCAGACCTATGGTCCGCTTCGTGTTGTCAACCCTTTGAATCATTCCAGTTCGGGCTAGAACAGCACCGGGAAGGGGCGCGCCCGAGGGTACGATTTTAGAACTTTCCTCGCCGATTTTGTGACAGCTGCCACAGATCGAGTTCCCCGGAGTGAAGTTCCTATCGACTCCGATGTTGTCGCAAGAAAACAAGAAAACCAGCAGGGTTACGTGGGACTCTCCAGTGAGCTAACACAGGTTAGCTAGGGAGCGGCGATGAGTATCGTCACCAGCCGCCAAGCCAAAACAAACCTTTCTCGGCTAATTGAGAAAGCTTCCGCAGGAGAGGATGTCATCATTGCACGCGGGTCAAAACCCGTAGCCCGACTCGTTCCGGTCGGCGAGGTAAAAGGTAAACGCCAGCCAGGATCGTTGAAAGGCAAGTTGCGTGTTGGGCCTGAGTTTTTTGAGCCCCTGCCGATGAGCGAACTGACGACCTGGGAGTAGTCCAGTTGCGCGCGCTACTGGACACGCATGCTTTGCTGTGGTGGCTTTCCGATGATCCCGCGCTAACGCGAGCCGCTCGGAAGATCATTGCGGAAACAAAAAACACACTGATCGTAAGTGCTGCTTCGGCTTGGAAAATCGCCATCAAGGTCAGGTTGGGAAAACTCCCGACTGCTACTGACCTGGCGGCGGATTTCTCTAGCCTAATTGAACGCGAAGGTTTTCAACAGTTAGCCATTTCTGCAGAGCATGGTATTCGGGCTGGACTCTTGCCTGGCCCTCTCAAGGACCCATTCGACCGTATGCTCATCGCCCAAGCTCAGGCCGAGCATATACCTATCATCAGTAATGAAGCATCTTTCGAAAGCTACGGCGTGCGATGCCTTTGGTGAAACCTTCGTCGACTGCCCTTAGCCGGCGCTCTACGTAAATGGATAGCGGTCAGCGAGGGTACTCAACTCAAGGACCTAGAAACGTGTTTGAAGCATGGGTCCATTGGATTGTCGACCGAGAGTTCTAAACGAACGGAAGCCCGCTGGCACAAAGCCCGAAAGAAGTGGCGCGCCCCTGGAGGACGATCAGAACTCTGCCGTTATGCAATCCCGGAGAGACGATTTGAGAACCTGTGTAGATTTGACGGAGTCGATTAGAAGGTTCAAAGCGCGTCAGGTCAGGCTCAGATGAGCGTGGTGTGTGTTACAATCATGGCATATGAGTCATACGCTTACGGTTCGTCTTACAGACGAGCTTCTTGATTGGCTTAAAGAGACGTCACTCCGCACGGGTATTCCCGTTGGGCGGCTCATTCGCGAGCAACTGGAAACTGCCAAGGCCAAGGGAGGAAAACAGCGTTTCCTTCGCCATGCTGGAGCGATCGCTGGCGGGCCGCCGGATGTTTCTTCTCGCAAGGGATTTTCCCGCTCATGAAGGGCATTGCCGACGCTGGCCTCATCGTGGCATTCGCCCGACGGAACGACCAGCACCATGTTTGGGCTGTCGATGTCGCAAAGCAAATTACCGAACCCTTACTGACGTGCGAAGCTGTCTTGGCCGAAGCGGCCTTTCAACTTGAATCCAGTTCGTATGTTCTCGCACTGCTGCAGGATGAGATGCTGCGCTTGGCCTTCGACTGCAATCGCAACATCGCGCCCCTGGCAGAACTCGCCCGGCGTTATCGTGACCGCAACCCAGATCTGGCCGATCTCTGTTTGATACGGATGAGCGAACTTTATCCTCGGCACTTTGTTATCACGGTGGACCGTGACTTTCGGGTCTATCGCCGGAATCGGCGGGAGGCGATTCCGATTCATCTGCCACCACAGCGACTCTGAAGCAGGCGTTCAGAACTGCACGACGGTGAAGGTGACCGGGAAGCCACGACCCTACTATGGGGAAGCTTCTAAACGCGATTTTTTTGAGCTTCGAGAAGGAAATGCCTCTCCACCTCGGAATCTCCAGGATTTTGAAGAGCGCTGTGCTCCGTGGGTTCTTGAGTATAGGCTTATCATGAGAATTTTTGCCCAATCCGCAAGATAGACATGTATGCACACATGTGCATATACTAAAGAGCTGTGAGCTACGAATGGGACCCGGCCAAAGCGAAAGCGAACTTCGCCAAGCATGGAGTCCGTTTTGCTGATGCCGTGACCGTGCTCGAGGACAACCTTGCTTTGACGATGCGCGATCCATTCTCAGAAGAGGAGGAGCGGTGGATCACTCTGGGAAGAGATGTACTTGGCCGCCTCCTCGTCGTGGTTTACACCTGGCGGGGGGAAGTGTGCGCCTGATCTCGGCACGCCCGGCCACAGCCCGAGAGACTACTCAGTACGAGGAACATCATGAAGCGTGAATACGATTTCCGTAAGGCAAAGCGTGGCGCCGTCGTTTCCGTTCCCAAGGGGAAAACACGAATCACCATCCGCCTCGATGACGAAATCATTGCCTGGTTCCGCGACCAAGTCGAACGTGCCGGTGGCGGCAACTATCAGACCGTCATCAACGAAGTCCTACGCCAACACATCCAGCGCGTCCAGGAACCATTGGAAAAGACACTCCGCCGCGTTATTCGTGAAGAGATCCGCCGGGCGTCCTAGGTTGCACCATCGACCATCACCGGGCTTCAACGGTTAGTTCCCCTGACACCAGTGCTACCCACCCAGTGCACATCACGGTTTGGGGTGCAGTTTAGGATCGCCAAGGAATGTGTGGGTTCAGTGCCCACGTCCACCACATAATTGTTGACTGGGGATGCTAAAACCAAGACATCTCGGTCTCCTGGGCCTGCTCGTTGTCGCAGGGGAGGTGTGCTGGCCTTGATTGCGCTCATCTTGTACTCGTGCAGAAGCATCGGACAACATACAAGAGCTAATTGGGCTTCAATCGAAACGCAGCCAATTCTCGCAAATAAGACCGTCAACCCGAGCAAATCCGCGCTCATTGTCGGTCACAAGGACATGGCCGAGCGCAAGCGCTTGGGCAGCAATAAGTAGATCGTTTGCCCCGATCGGCTTGCCGCTCTGTTCAAGACGAGCTCGAAGCAAGCCATACGTACTATCGGCAGGCGGGTCGAAAGGCAAGACTTCGAGGGCGCTGAGAACTGTAGCGAGCTGCCTCGTAAGCCGCGGTCCAGACTGTGGCGAGCAAGACCCGCACAGCGGCTCTGCAGAAACGCCGAATCGAGCGTATGAGCTTGCGCGGAGCTTAACGTTTAAGAGTACTATGCACCTCGACGCGCTCGATAATGTCCCGCATTCTAGGCTCGTTTAGTCTATTTGTAGTGTTGCCGGAGATTTTGGTGGCCTGTAGTGTTCCTCGGAGTTGTGAAGAGAGGCCACGAAAAGCGCTCCGGGCGACGTTAGCCGGTTCCCTGGAAGCTCCAGGGCAGGGGCATTTCATTCCTGGGATTTCGGCACGGTGATGAAGAGACCCTTCAGGGACGAGTCCTAATATTAACCACGGTGGGCTTTGCTTATTAACCGAACAGCCCATCGAAAAGTCTGCTGTCTTGCACTGTGAGATCTTCCCCGACAGATCGCATGTCGGAATTCCCACGGTTATGGAAGTCCGATGGATGCGACAGAATCCCGATGGGCCCGGCATGACCGTGGGCCTGCGTTTTCTGATCTAGCCTCCCGCACCGATCAGCCTTGGATCGGAAGCACGTTCGTCTCTAATCAAATCAGCTAGGCAGGTTCGCTAGCTGATCTTGTTACGCGTTAAGGGTAATTGACGCCATTCTTTCCGAGGCTTAAACACGAGCAGATTTACTCGTAAATGAAGTAGAGGGGTGGTAGGTATCGAGTGTTATAAGCCAGTTGACAGATGGCTAACGGTATTTGATCTGTGACCCCAGCGCGGCGTGCTGCCTGAAAGAAGGGATGGAAGAGACGGTCACCCTGCACCGCTTGGGAGTTCGCTCATCGAATCGGTTTTACAATTCGTACTAAGGCGCCGAATAGTGTCCCTGGTGACGATTTGCCAGCGCAGAACCGAGGCACGTTTTCGGTTGGGAGAGGGACGGAGGGATCAACTATAGAACATGGGCAACGGGCGGGAAGCAATGATGTGAACAGTCGTTGAGACAGTTCCCGCTCGTATCACATTTTGTTTTGCCAAGGATAGTGGTTGACCGTCCCCAGTAGCCAGCTCGGCATGCCAAAGAGGAACGAGACGGGTAAGGCTATCGTCAACGGGGTCCCTGCCGCAGGGAGTTTGTTCTATGCGGGTCCGTCGACGTAGAGAAAATGAGTGGGATTCCTACCAGTTCTTCACTCCAGAACAAGTCGATAAGATCTTGTTAGAAGGCGCAAGGCGCGGCCGAATCGGTTCTCATGCAGCAATCGAAAGAATTCTGAAGTTAGAGCCCGGAGTTGAACGTGCGCAACTCTGGCAACGCACACGCCAGCTCAGATTTCCTTCGAACGGTACACCCTACCGCAGGAGCGTTTGGAGCATGGAAGACGATCAGATTCTGTCTCGTGGGTACGAAAAAGGTTGGTTAGGAAAGCAGGAGGCAGTCCGCGAGCTCCTAAAGCGCCATCCCGCCTGGCGGCCGCATATAATCTGGCAACGCGCCGAGAAGCTCCATCTGTCTCAAAACATCTCTAAGCGTGGCCAAGACCGCTCTCACTCAGCCTGGTCAGAGCATGACAACAAAACGCTTCTAAACTTCGCTGGCTACAAGAGTCCGCAGGTGATCGCGGGGATGCTGCATCGGTCCGAAGCGGCGGTGCGCTGTCATCTCATGCTTCTCGGCAAGAGCAGTCGTGTTCACTTAGACGGTTTTTCGCGCCATCGACTCGCAGTAGACTTGCATCTAGGTAAGAAAACAGTCCAGCGGTGGATCGTGGAAGGGCTGCTTGAGGTTCGCGATCCGCGCATCACACGAGAATCGCTCGATCGTTTGGATAAGTCCGGCTGTTTCCGCGCGGCGCAACTGGGTGATGAGCCGGCACGGACCCCTGTTAAGCCAGATAGGAATAGTGAAGGCGGTGTCTCGACGCCTGGTAATCCGTCTGTTGCAACCAAACTGTCTACCCCATCAGGGAAAATCTCGCGGGCCCAGCGGGTGTGGGCGGAAGTTGCTAATTCGTTGGGTGTGCCCGTCGAGACGATTAAACGGCTCATTGCAAATCGTGTCTTAAGATTATACGACCCCACGATTACCGAGAAATCTCTCAGAGATTTCTGCCGGCACCACGGTTCGCTAATTAATTATGACTTCCTGAACCGTGAGACCAGAGACTGGCTCGAGAATTCGATGGGTTTGGTGCGGGCCTCGGGCGAATCTGCCTCGCCACGCCTCATATCCCTACGTAAGCACGCCTGCATCGTCAGACAGTGCGCAAAAGGCCATAGGATCCGCGGCAACGCATTCTTCCGTCATATCAAGAAGTGTGAGGCGAAGGTTTCGGAGAGCTCCTAAAACAAGAGCCTGGTGGACCGCCTAGTGTGACATAGCGGGCCGCGGCCCGCTCCCACTCGCGGAGAGAGGGATAAGGAAGCGAGTGACTTACAATCCACTCCTTTGTCCAACGTGCGGCAAACGCGTGCGTTCGCACGTGCCACGGGTGACAACGCGCTTGCTCAAGAAGACTGTCAACCCAACCCGCCTCTCTTGCCTGCGATAAGAAATGTTCCTTACCCCAATTGCAGATTCTCTGCCAGGTGCTCGATGTTGGCTGACGGCGAGCCTCGGCGGCTGAAGTCCTGAACCTCGAAACTTCGGGGTACTTGCGTCTTATCTCAGATAGCACATGGGAAGGCATGTTGAGATTTGCACTGAACAACGGACGGAGCCATAGCATGAGGGCCTCCCAACGGACGTACCCTTCAACTGCTGTAGCGACTAACGAAGAATCGGTTCTGTCGAACAATTCCCATTCAAGCGTCAAGCGCCACCATCGCTCGAAGCGGGGAAGCGGAGCCGGGCGCTTTCGATTCCACTCCTTTTCAAAGTGCTCCCAATATGCCCAAGCCGCTCGGGAGAGAGGATGGCGAACTCCATAGAAGATCAGCGCATCAAGCCAGCCTTGCTGCTTTGCATAGCCGAATCTTTCAGTGTGAACCCACTCGAGCAGGCGAAGAGCCAGGGGTCCGGAGTGTTGCGGCTGCGCGCTGCCCTCTAGAAAACCTGGACAGCGCTTTTTGACAGTCGCCAATACCGAGGAAGGTGCGTGGTCCTCTGTCCCGCTGACAGCCTCGCCCCAGAGCGCCAGAGCTTGCCAGCGCGGATACTCCTCGTAAGCCCTGCGAAATCTGCTCCACGGGACGCGCAACAGTTGATTATTTGCCTGGCGTCTGGCGATGGCTTGGACTCTCAATTCAAGGCTCGAGAAGCGTGGTGCCTTCATCCCGTTCTTCATACGTAGCACGTAGGCAGTTCCGAAAAACCGCCGAGAGATCCGGCCGAGCCGAGACTACCTAGAACCAGAGCACGCTTCAAGCGGCACTCCAGTGGAAAACTTAGTTATGAAATCCCGGATTGGAACAAAACTTTGAAGTTCCGGTGCTTCCTGTTGGCCCTCAAGGAGGTACTCTATTGATTCGAAGCGGGCCGCCTGCGTGCCGAGCAGGGGAGCCGCCAGAATCAGCTCGAACGCACACGCGAACCTAAAGGTAGGCGAAAACATCTAATGACCCAATGGTATCCGCGACGCATAGTTCCGAACAGGCTCGGCAGGCTCGGGGCGTTCGCCTTGTGGTTGACGCGATCCCCACGCTCGCGTGGTCCGCTCGTGCGGACGGCTCAGCCGAATTCTTCAACCGGCGCTGGCTGGATTACGCTGAGCATCTCTCAGGAAGAGGCGTCGGATTGGGGCTGGACTGTTGCCCTTCACCCCGAAGATCGCGGTAGGCTCATGGATTCTTGGCGGCATCTACTGGCTTGGAGTGAGACTCAATTGTTGGCTGAAATTCTTTCTCGGCGCCGGCGAAACGGTCCTCGAGCGTTTGGAGGTCCTTTTCCCCGTAATTTGGCTCGACGTGCATTTAACTTAGCCTGTTTAGCCTGGAGTCTGCCATCCAGTTCCTGGGCTTTCCAAGCTTCCACTCTGGTAGTCTCAGCGCGGGCCTTCTGTTGAATCGCAGATGGAAGCGTCTCGCTCCAGGATCTTATGATGCGGCGCAGGATGTCTGTCTCACTTAGTTCTTCCGAAGTAGCCACCAGTTTCACGCACTCCCAATAAAACTGGGCGAGGTCTAACCCCACGTAGCGTGAGCCGGGACGCATTTAGAACGTGAGCTTCAAGCCGAGTTGCATCACACGGTTGCTTCCAGAACCGACGAGCGGATTGCCGGCTGCGACGTCAGGCGTCGCGCCACCAGCTCCGAACGTGGAGGTCCCGGAGGGGTCAATGCCCAGACCAGAACCATTCGACGCGCCGTACGGATTGGCGACGATGGGCTTATTGAACAAGTTGAAGAACTCCACGCGGAACTCCGCGCCGTAGCGTTCCTTCAACCTGAACTCCTTGAACACCGAGAAATCCACATTCTTGAAGCCGGCGTCGCGGAAGATGTTCCGGCCCATGGTGCCGAACGTTCCGAGCTTGGGAGGAACCATCACCGAATTGCCATTCACGAAGCAACCACCCGCCGCGAGCGTAGTGGGGTCGGGGGATACCGCCGTACACTTCGCCCACATTGCAGTGGAGTCGGAGGCAGAAAAGAAGCTCTGGAGGCCGGAAACGCCGCTAGTTAGAGTGCAACCGTTGGCGCCTGGTCCGGAGCAGAAGGGAATGGAACTGGCGCCGGAGGTGAAGTCTTTGGGGTTCCCATAGAAATTCCAGCGATCGGCTGTGTCTCCGGTACCGCTGAAGTCTAAGTTGGTATCGTTCACATACCAGGGCTGGCCGCTCTGAAGGGTTACGATGGAATTGAGCTTCCAGCCTTCCAGTAACTGGCCAAAGCCTTTTTTCCCGGGGATGTTGTAAGTGGCGGTGAGAGTGAAACGGTGACGGACGTCAAAGTCGCCGCTAGCATACTCCGCCCCCGGATCCAGGCTGTTCTGCGGAAGGTTTCCGAAACGGCTCAAGGAACCGTTGTCGAGACCATGACCGAAAGTGTAACCGGTGGTGAAGGAAAGCCCGTGCGAAAACCGCTCGGTCAGGGTCGTCTGCAGACTGTTGTAGTTGGAACGGCCGTTGTTCGTGGTCCGGTCAACAAACTGTAAGTATGGGAATGCGGTGTTGTACGGCCTGGCTTCCTGCTCGGCTAGACCGGTGTCCATAAAATTGGGCGAGGCCGGGTTGCAGGCATCAGCGGCCTGTAACGCCGTCAGCGTATTCAAACAATAACCTGCGCCTGCCGGCGCCTGATTGAGGCTGACGAAATTAGTGAGTCTCGAGCCGTGAGTGCCCACGTAACTCACGTCCAGCGACAGGTTACTGGTAAAGGCGTGCTGGACACCCAGGGTCCAATTCACGATGTAGGGCGCGACATATTTGGGATCTACCGCCATGATGCTGCACTGCTTAACAGAAGTACAACTGACCACGGCGCCGGTGGGGAAGACAGGGCCAGTCCATTTGAGGCTAGAGGAACTGAGAACGGGCGTGCCGAGATCGATGGTGCCGCCAAAGGTCTTTGGGCAAGGGTTTGGAGGGGTCGGGGAAGTTGTGCAGCCGCCCGTTGGGACGGCGGCCAAGCTGCCACCCCCGAAGTTATTTGGCGACGACTGCAGGAACTGGGCCGGGTTGAACATCGAATAGATGATGCCGCCCCCGCCCCGGACCACCGTAGTGCCCTTGCCGGAAAGATCCCAGGCAAAACCCAGCCGTGGCGAGAAGTCCTTGTGATCTGTTTTCCAGAGCGTATCGCCCACCGACGACTGACCCTGCTGGACCATTCCCAGCGTTGGATCGAAATTCCCCAGGAGATTGTTTTTCTCCTTCATGGGAGTTACGAAGGAGTAGCGCAGGCCCAGGTTGACTATCAATTTCGGGGTGACGCGCCAGTCATCCTGGATGAACTCGGCGATGGACGTAAACGTATAGTTGCGTTGCGTCGTACCGGTGAGGAGAAACGCTCGCCCCGGATTGCCGGCGAAGAAGTCCTCGAGTGGGCAGGATGCTGTTCCTCCGCTACAGTCTGTGAGCCCGGGCGTTTTTTTGCCCCGGAACTGGATGCGGCCGCGCGTGTCGTGTAGGTTGAACAGATCCGTGATGGGCGTGTACTCGACGCCGAACTTGAAGGCATGCTTGCCCCACAGGTACGAGAGATTATCCTGAAAATCGTAATAGTGAGTGTTGAAATTCACAGGACGGTTACGCCAACTGCCCAGAACTTGCCCGGCAAAACCCGAGATTTCGATACTCGGGAACCCTCCCGTACTGGTGATGCCCGTGTTAAGGGGGTAGTCCACGCCATTGGTGAAGAGATTGGCGTCGTCGGGAAGAAGAGTAAAGCTAACCTTGTTGTAGCTAAACCGAACTTCGTTCACCACGGTGGACCTTGGGAGGTAAGTCCAGTTACCGGTGGCCGTGTAGGTCCTTATAGGATCCGAATTCTGCCAATAACTAGCCGTGACGGGATGGTCTTCTCCATTGGCCAGGTAGTGACTGATGAACACCGTGCCATTGATCCGGTTTTTCTCGCTGATGGCGTAGTCGATTTTCCCGATGCCGTTGTCGCTGGTGTTGGTATTGGGGAAACTGCTGGTGTACGTGGTCGAGTTCACGGCGGCGTTCTGGATGAGACCGCCGGTGCAGACGGAAGCGGCCGTCAATGTGCCCGAGGGACACCCAAGCAAGGCTTTGCTGATCGCGCTGACTGGTATTGCCGGGGTGGCGTTCTGCAAAGCTAAGATGGCGTCCACCGAGCTGTTCGCCGGATCTCCTCCGAGGCTTCCGCGCGCCGGAACGTTGGAGCCTAGCGCGTTGCCGACGAAGGAACGCAGCCCTTCGTAACCGCCGAAGAAGAAGAGTTTGTCTTTCTTGATCGGCCCGCCGAGCACGCCGCCGAACTGCTCCAGCTCGGTGGGCAGCTTATCCTTACAATTGGGGCAAGCTCCCGCTGGACCCGGGTCGTAGAAGTTGCGGGCCGCCCAGTCAGTAAAGCGGCCAAAGGCGTAAGCCGAGCCGTGAAGATTGTTGGTTCCCGATTTGATGCCCACGTTCACCGTGGCGCCGGGCTTCCAACCGTACTCCGCTTTGGGATTTTCTTCGAGGTTGAATTCCTGAATGGCGTCGATGGGCAGGATGGTGGCCCCGTCGGTGAAGGGGCTCGGCATATTGGCGAGGGGGCGGTAGTCGTGGAAATTGACATTGATAACGCCTTCCACCATCCAGACGGTTTCGTCGGGACGAACGCCGTTGGTGCTCTGGGTCCAGGGCGAGCCACCTGGCTGGACCATCACGCCCGGGCGCAGGCTAAGTAAATTCTGGTAGTTGCGGCCGTTGAGGGGCAGATCGTTGATTACCGCGTTGTTGAGCGTGCCGCCCAGGGTGGCGTTGGTGGTCTCAATCAGCGGGATGGCTTCGGTGACCGTGACGGTTTGAGTTTGCTCGCCGGGCTGCACGGTCAAGTCAACGCGAACCTCCTTGCCCACCTCAAGCAAAACGTTCTGGCGCTCCAGCCTCCTAAAGCCATTGGCCTCGGCGCGGATGATGTATGTGCCGGGAAGCAAAGTGGGGGCGTTATACTCCCCCGCTGAGTCGGTGGTCAGAGTTGCCGCGACGCCCCGGTCTTTGTCGATGATTGTTATCGTGGCGCCTGATATTACACCGCCGGTTTGGTCTATAACGGTTCCGAGAATACGTCCGTTACTGCCCTGGGAAAACAAGGATAGAGAAAACAGAAACACACCTACAGCCGTGCCGAGCAGGTTGATCACTTTTCCGGCTCGGGCCACCTTCAAGGTCACGGATTTCATGAACACCCTCCTTTTAAAGTGCCGAAGCACACGCCTACGCCACCTTGGGAAGGGCCTACGACTTAGACTTAGGAAGGACCTCCGACACTTTGTGTCTG
>Ga0209577_10003852_pt1 | contig 14144 bp, 9 predicted proteins | sample GraSoiAngelo_109_FD_185874 | JGI IMG/M metagenome (GOLD analysis project Ga0209577, IMG submission 185874) | Grasslands soil microbial communities from the Angelo Coastal Reserve, California, USA - 14_0903_12_20cm (SPAdes) (version 2) | ecosystem: Environmental > Terrestrial > Soil > Grasslands ...
ATGACCACGCCCGCGAGGACGGTCAGACCCGCCGTGAACCACAGAGTTCGCAGGTCAGGACTGAGATCCAGAACCACATTGATGTGTCCTTGGGGAAGAAAACCGAGAATCGTGTTCCGGGTCGAGAACATGATGGCAAGACCGACGGCCCCTGCGGCCATTGCCAAAAGCGCACTCTCCGTAAACAACTGCCGAACAAGTCGGCTTCTACCTGCGCCGATGGCGGCGCGAACGGCGAGCTCGCGTCGCCTGGTAGTCGCACGTGCAAGGAGCATACTTGTAAGGTTAAAGGAGGTGACCAGTAAGACGATGCCGGCGAGGCCGACTAGAACCAACAGCGAAGTGCGATATTGCGCCAAGTCTCCCTGCCATCCTCTGCCGCCCGGCGCCACGCGGATATGGCGCGTCGGATTGACCTCATGCTCATTGAGCTGGTCGTCGCGCAAGAACTGCTGACACGCCGCGTCCGCGGCAGCTTCCGCCTGTACGATTCCGATGCCCGGGTTGAGCCGCGCCATAATTTCGGCGTAAGGCGCGCTGAGCAGTTCACTTTGCCTGAGGCTCTGTCCGGGGGGCATCTCTGGCACACGCAGTTCCGGGTCAAACCCCACGACCAAACTGTAAAAGTCTTGCGGCGAAACCCCAACGATCGTAAAGGGATAATTGTTTAGCCGGATGCTGTGCCCGAGGACATGCGGATCACCACCAAACCGTCGTTGCCAGAAGCGGTAGGAGAGGACGACTTCAGGCGCCCACTGACCTTTCTGTACCCCAACTGAAAACCCTTGGCCGAGCACCGGCCGAACTCCCAAGAAAGCAAAAAAGTTCGGTGAAACGACTTCGCCCACCACGCGCTCCGCGCCGCCGCCATTGTAGGAAAAAGACAATCCGTCATCGGTCCTTGTGATCACATCGGAAAAAATGCTACCGCTGCGGCGCAGCTCTTCGGCTACCCCCACAGGCAGAGAGTTACTTTCACCATGGTCTTGCCTGACAGCTATCAGGCGCACGAGGCTCTGCGGGTCAGCCACCGGCAGCGTCCGCCACAGGACGGCGTTTGCCGTGTTAAAAATGGCAGCATTGGCGCCGATGCCGAGTGCCAACGTCAAGACGGCCACCGCCCGGAAGCCGGGATTCTTCGTCTGCATGCGTAGTCCAAAGCGGAAGTCCTGCCAGAACGACTCAACGAAAGATTCCCAGCTCGCCGCGCGGACGATTTCCTTTGTAACCTCCACGTTCCCCTGTTCCAATCGCACTGCTCGAACCGCTTCGTTACGGCTCATCCCCTGCTTGATCTTTTCTTCGGCGGCCATCTCCAGGAAGCCATTTAGTTCCTCGTCGAGCTCCTGGCCGACTCGTTCCTTTCGGAACAGTGACCGGAGCCCGCCCGCGATGCTTCGCAGTAATGACATGGCTCGCTTACGACGCCTCCAAGATTCTGGCGATCGCCGCCACTTGCCTGCCCCATTCTCGCGTTTCGCTGTTGAGCCGCTTTCGCCCCTGTTCGGTCAATGCGTAGTACTTCGCTCGCCTGCTGTTCTCGGTGGATTTCCATTCGCTGCTGATCAGTCCCGCTCGTTGCAACCGCTGAAAGGCGACAAATAGCGAACCTGCATTGAGGCGGAAAACGCCCTTGCTCATCTGTTCGAGCCGGACGGCGATCCCATATCCGTGCAGGGGTTCGAGCGCCAGTGTTTTCAGAATGAGCATGTCCAGAGTGCCTTGGACGAGATCACTTGGCTTGTCTGCCATAAGCCTGCTTCCCCCTGAGCATCAAGAGGAAGAATACACTCCTCCTACTGATTGTCAAGAGGAGAGTAATGACGGGCGGGGCTGCTGCTCCCAAGGTGAGGGGACATTTGTTTTGCAGGGGCACGAGAAATGTCCGACGGTGTACCAGAGGATTTCTCCGGAGGAATCGAACAAAGCAGGGTCAGGTCAACGGCAGAGTGAACTACTCGAAACGCAAGGCTACCATAGGATCGATGCGCGTCGCACGGCGCGCCGGAAAGTAACAGGCGACGAGAGCGACAAGCGTCAGCAGAAGAGCCATCCCGCCAAACGTGAGTGGGTCAAATGGGCTCACGCCGAAAAGCAGACTGCGCATCAGTCGAGTCACTAAAAACGCGGCGGCAATACCAATGCCTACGCCGGTGGCCGTCAGCTTTATTGCACGCCCCAAGACCAGACCAAAGATATCTCCTGGACCAGCCCCTAGCGCGGCGCGGACGCCAAACTCATGATTTTGCCCGGCCACTAGGTAAGCCATGACGCCATAAATTCCGATGCAGGCTAGAATCAAAGCCAACGCCGCCAGTCCGCCGAGCAAACTTGTTTGATTGCGCCTTTGCTCGACTTCGCGATCTAGGATGTCATCCATGGTCATCACATCGGAAATGGGCTGCTCGGGGTCAATCGACTGGACAACCTGATGGACGGCACTAAGAAGACTCATCGGTTCAGTCGCGGTGCGGATCGCGAGAGCGCGCGCCATCATATAATTTCCCTTAGCTTGCCAATACGGGAAGTACATCTCCTCTTTAGGCGGCACCGCGAGTCCCATCTGCTTCACGTCGCCGACGACCCCGACAATTTCGGTTAAGCGGAAATTTCCGGGGCCCAGATTGAATCTCAACCGCTGGCCAAGCGCATCTTCGTTCGGCCAGAACTTTCGCGTCATTGTTTGATTGACGATGGCAACGAACGGAGCGTCCGGTCCATCGCGCTCGTCAAATAGCCTGCCGCGAATCAGTGGAATCCGCATGGTCTCGAAGTAGCCGGGGGAAACCACACGATCGAGGGCGGCATAGGAAACATCTGGGCGTAAGGTCGCACCCTCTGGCAGAAAGCCGGCCATTCCGCTCTTCCACGTCAGCGGAAGAACACTCATGAATCCCGCGCTTTTCACGCCGGGCAATGCCCGCACGCGCCCCAGGACCGTCTGGAAAAATTGTGTGCGACGGACGAAATCCGGATTCTTTTGCGGGGAAACGGGAATCTCCAGTGTGAGCACATGATCTGAGCGGAAGCCCGGGTCGACGTGGCGCATATTTACAAAGCTTTTGAGCAGGAGCCCCGAAGCGACAAGCAGCACAATCGAGAGCGCGATTTCGCCGATCACGAACAGATTGCCAAGGCGCTTGCTTCCCCCGCCGGTACCAACCCTCCCGCCTTCCTTTAGAGATTCGTTCACATTTGTTGTTTTGGAGATTTGCAGCGCAGGCACCACGCCGAAAAGAAACGTGCTCGCAAATGTAATCAGGAGAGTGAACGTCAGCACCGGAAAATTAAGGGAAAGGGAAACCGTGCGAGACAAGTCTTGCGGGACCAAAATCTTAAGCAGGCTGAATGCAGCTAGGGCAACCAGCACACCGAGAAACCCACCGGTGGCTGAAAGTAGGGAGCTCTCTGTGAGCAGTTGGCGGACGATCCGTCCACGATGTGCGCCAAGCGCGCATCGCAAGGCGATCTCGCGTTGCCTTGCCGCGGCGAGAGAGAGCAACAAGTTCGCGATATTGGCGCATGCGATCAAGAGAATGAACCCCACTGCGGCCAGAAGCATGATGAGTCCGCGGCGCACCTCCCGCGTGTAGGCTTCTTGCAGCGGCTCAGCAACGAATCCATCTACAAATTTCATGATGTCCGGGTTCTGCCGAATAAGGCGCTGGGCCAGGACTTGCAGTTCCGCGTTGGCCTGTTTCAAGCCGACTCCGGGCTGCAGCCGAGCGACAACTTGAAGATAATGCTCGCCGCGGCTTGCGAGTTGTTGCGAGGTGAACGCCACTGGAATCCACAGATCGGCGTCCTTGCCGGGAAACGAGAATCCGGGAGGCATCACCCCGATGACGCGGTATTTGTCGCCGTTCAACACAAGATCCCGGCCGATCACATTGGGATCCGCGCCAAACCTGCCGTGCCAAAGCCGGTAACTGATCAGCGCAACGTGGTTGAAACCTGGGCGATCCTCTTCCGGCTGAAAGACACGGCCGAACAACGGTTTAACACCAAGCAGCGAGAAGATATTCCACGTGTACTTTTCACCCATCAACCTTTCCGGGTCGCCGCCCGGATTGCTCAGGTTGAAAAAATCTTCAACGCCAGCGGAGATATCCCGGAAGACCTGCATTTGCGTTTTGCAGTCCGCGTAATTCGCCGGAGTGAATTCTTTGCGCGGGAAACCATCTCGCGTGCGGTCTTCATAAAGGGAAACCAGACGCGTCGGCTCGCCGTAGGGAAGAGGACGCAGAAGCACCGCATCCACCACGCTGAAGATTGCTGTAGTTGCGCCAATGCCGAGTGTCAGAGTTAGGACCGCGACGGCCGTAAATCCCGGGTTCTTGCCTAGCATTCGCACACCATGACGCAGGTCCTGACTGGTTTGCTCGATCGCGAGCGCGTGGTTGTGGGGCGATGTTCTAGCTGAATGGCGAGCATCTTTCGTTAGCCGCGGAAACATATTTGTTCTCCGGATCGGGGAGGGCCGCCTAGCTGGTAGAGAGATTCTTGAGGAGGCGCGAATCGACCGGCAGGCGGCGAACACGGACTCCAGTGGCGGCGAAGATGGCGTTGGCGACTGCTGGTGCGAGAGGAGGTACGCCGGGCTCGCCCATGCCACTGGGCGGGTCGGTGCTGGGCATGATATGGACTTCAATATCCGGCGCCTGATTCAGTCGCAGGACCTGATAATCGTGAAAGTTGCTTTGTTCCACGGCGCCATCTTTAATGGTGATCTCGCCGCCGAGCACCGGAGTCAAAGCAAAGTTGATGGCGCCTTCGGCCATGGCGCGCACGCCATCGGGATTCACGGCGGTGCCGCAGTCGACAGCGGTCACGACCCGACGCACGCGCACGGCACTATCCTTCTCTGTGGAGACCTCCGCCACGTGAGCGACGTAGCTGCCAAAGGACCAGTGACACGCGATGCCCCGTCCCCAGCCCGCAGGAAGCCGCTTGCCCCAGCCCGCTTTTTCCGCTGCGAGCTGTAAGACGCCTCGGAATTTCCGCGTGTCGGGGCCATCTCCGCTCGGCGCCTTCGAGTCTTCGTGCAGCAATTCCATGCGAAATTCGTAGGGATCCCTTGCCGCGGCGTGCGCCAATTCGTCGACGAAGCATTCCACCGCAAATGCGGTGAACGAGCTTTCCACCGATCGCCACCACGCGCGCGGCACTGCCGAGGGTGCCGGAGCGTAGTCCAAGCGAATGTTCGGACAGAAATATGGAAGAGAATCGGCGCCGCCTACCTCGGCGGAATGTTGCGGGTCCTTCAAACTTTCCGGTGAATCGAATACTGGACGGATGGGCGTGGAAACCACACGGTGGGACCACGCCACAATCTTTCCTTGTGTGTCGAGGCCGCCGAGCAGGCGATGGTAGGAATACTCCCGGTAAAAATCGTGCTGAATGTCGTCCTCGCGCGTCCACAGGAGTTGCACCGGTTTCTTGACTTGGCGCGCCACCTGCCAGGCTTCAGCCGCGTAATCCCATTGCGCGCGGCGCCCGAAGGATCCGCCCGAGAGCGTCATATGAACGATCACTTTGTTCTTGGGAAGGCCAGAGAGCGTGGCGATCTCGTCCTGAATCACGTTAGCCCACTGCGTCGGCGACCAAATCTCGATTTCGCGGTCGCGCACATGAACAGTAGTATTCATCGGCTCCATCGTGGCGTGAGCCGTGAATGGCAATTCATAGGTTGCTTCGATCTTTTTTGCGGCTTTGTCGAGGCCCTTGCCGACGTCTCCTCGATCAAGAGCGATAAAGGTGGGAGCCGCGGTTGCTTGCCGCTCAAGCACATTGCGTAAAGAGTCCGTTGTTTCGTTTCCGCCGGGACCTTTATCCCAATGGAGCTTCAACGCCTTGCGCGCTTGAATGGCAGCCCAGGTTGAGTCGGCAACGACCGCCACTCCTCCGGCGGTATTCAAGTTGCGGCCGCCATATCCGCAGATATCCAGGAAACCCAGGGGCGGCACGGGGAAAACGGCGCGAACTCCGGGAATTTTCTTGGCTGCGATGGCCTCGAAACTCTCGAGCTTGCCGCCAAAATGCGGGCAGCGAGAGATGACCGCATACATCATGTCCGGAACTCTGACGTCGATGCCGAATCCCGCGCTGCCATCGACCTTGCTAGGCGTATCGACGCGCGGCAGGGGCTTGCCGATGAAGCGGAACTCCTTCGGGTCTTTGAGAGAGACGGCGCCGGCGCCAATCTCCGGGAGCTTCGACGCCGCCTCGACAAGTTCGCCGTAGGTGAGGCGGCGGCCCGTGGGCGCATGAATCACTGCCCCGTTCCGGGTACGACACTCTTGCTTATCCACGTTCCACTTCTGAGCAGCCGCGATGACAAACATCGCTCGTGCTTGAGCGCCTGCTTTGCGGACGCTTTCCCAACCTGCTCTGGTGCCGCCGCTGCCGCCGGTCGAGAGGCTTTTGTAAATGTCGGGAATCGTGGGCGCCTGTTCGATGCGAATAGTGGAGAAATCAATGTCAAGCTCTTCGGCTAGCAACATGGCCTCTGTTGTTCTTTGGCCTTGGCCCATTTCTGGTTTTTCCACGAGCACGGTGACCTGGTTATCGGGTGTGATGCGAACCCAAGCATTGCGGGTGAATGCAGGGGTCTGCGTGGGCTGCGACTGCGCGGCGCGGCCTTTTGCGGGCAAATAGAAACCGACGATCAGCGCCGCGCCAGTGCCGAGTCTTAGAAACTCACGCCTGCCGACTTCCGTGGCTGTGGCCGTCATGCTGCCTCCTTTGCGGCCTGCTGAATAGCACGGCGAATTCTTTGGTAAGTCCCGCAGCGGCAGATATTGCCGGACATCGCTTGGTCAATTTCGTCATGCGTTGGGTGGGGATTCTTGGTCAAGAAAGCGACGGCCTGCATGATCTGTCCCGACTGGCAGTATCCGCATTGGGGAACCTGCTCCGCGATCCAGGCTTTCTGCACCGGATGGCTGCGATCCGTGGATAGCCCCTCGATGGTGGTGATCTTTTTTGCGCCCACCGATCCGACGGGCGTTTGGCAGGAACGCGCCGCGTCTCCGTCCAAATGCACTGTACAGGCGCCGCACAATCCCATGCCGCACCCGAATTTTGTTCCGGTGAGTCCTATGGTGTCGCGCAGAACCCAGAGCAGCGGCGTCTCAGGCGCCACATCGATTTCGTACTTTTTGCTATTCACCAGTAGATTCATCCCTGCCATGTCAGCACTCCACGTTCGATCAGGCTCGGTACACGATAGGCGAGGGCGTCAGCGGGAGAGTATTGTTTTGGGACGAATCGTTAATAGGGAGGGACGAATCGTAATTCCGGCAGTGCGTTTGCGCCGCACGAACGATTTGGCGTTAGGATCTCAGTAGGAGTTTTCACCATGTCGCTCGACAGGCAACAGACACAAGCGAACGCGCCGAGTGTGTTAAATGCCGGCAAGAGACCTTTCCGCAAGAGGCTGCTCATCGTTGCCGCTTGGGCACTAGCGGTCCTTCTATTCGCGAGCCAGTGGTATGCCTATGATGCCGCCCATGGTCTGACCGCCCCCTTTATTTTCTACGTTGGCTGGTCCTGCTATCTGTGGGGCGTGCTGACGCCATTGTCAGTGTGGCTCGCTTGGCGCCACCCAATTGGTTCCGGCACGTGGAAGCGCGCGATTGCGTTCCATCTCGCGATCAGCATGCTCTTGACGTCAGTGCAGCTCTCGATAGAGGCGTGGATTGCGGTGCTGCGCGCCGGCGGTGATTGGCCACTGCTCGCAGCGGTGCGGCACTATCTGACCCAGCATGTGCAGGTCGGACTGATGACGTACTGGCTGGTCCTGGGCGCGACTCACTTTTACCGCATCTACGATCAGGATCGGAAACGTCAATTACGCGCCGCGCAGCTGGAAGCGCGCCTCGCGGAAGTGCAGATTGAGAACCTGCGCGCGCAGCTGCATCCGCATTTCATGTTCAACACCCTGCAGGCGGCTGCGACGCTCATCCACGAGGACCCCGGTGGGGCCGAGGACATTCTTCTCCGTCTGAGCGACCTGCTCCGCATATCGCTGGACGAGATGCACACGCAAGAAATCCGGGTCGATCGGGAAATTGAATTTGTTGAGCACTACATCGCCATTCAGCAGCGACGTTTTGGAGACCGGCTTCGATTTGAACTGCAGATTGACCCGAATGTGGTCGACTGTGCAGTTCCAACTCTGGTTCTGCAACCGCTGGTCGAGAACGCCATCCGGCATGGGATTGCGAAATCGAGAGAAAAGGACGTGGTCACGGTCCGCGCATTTCGAGATGGAGAGCACCTGCGCCTGGAAGTCGCTAACCTTGCCAGCACACTGGATGATCGACCGGAACAGCTCTTGCCGCGGGGCTTGGGCCTGTCAAATACGCAAGGGCGGCTCGAGCAACTTTATGGGGAACACCAGTCGCTGGCGCTGTTCAATCTAAAGCCCCGGGGTGTCTGTGTGCGGCTTTCCATCCCCTTGCGCGAACTGCCCGCGGACGAAAAGGCGCCTGCCCGAGCGGTAACGGCATGAAAATTCGAGCGCTGATTGTCGATGATGAGCCGCTGGGACGGCGCGGAATTTTGCGTTTTTTAAAGAATGATCCGGATGTAGAGGTTGTCGCGCAGTGCGGCGATGGACAGTCTGCAGTCGGCGCAATTCTTGGAAGCAACCCCGATTTGGTATTCCTCGATGTACAGATGCCGGAAATGGACGGCTTTGAAGTGATCCGCCGAGTCGGCCCGCAAAAAATGCCGGTTACGGTCTTTGTCACAGCCTACGATCGCTACGCTGTGCGCGCTTTCGACGCGAATGCAATCGATTATCTCCTCAAGCCCGTGGGGCAAGCGCGATTTGAGAGGGCCCTCGCCCGAGCCAAAGAGCGCATGGCAGAAAGCTCAAGAGAGGATGTAGCCGAGCGCATCCTGGCCACGCTGGAGCAGATCAAGCGGCAGGATAAATATCTTGATCGTCTTCCGGTTTCGGAAAACGGACGCATTCTATTTGTAAAAACAAAAGAGATCGATTGGATCGAGGCAAATGGAAATTACCTTCGGCTGCACGTTGGGGCGCGCACGCACGAAATGCGTGAAACTCTGAATAGTTTGGTGCGGAAGCTCGATCCACGTGACTTCCTGCGAATTCATCGATCGACGATAGTGAACGTGCACCTCATTAAGGAAATCCAACCCTGGTTCCACGGCTATCACTTGGTGCTGCTGCAGAATGGGCAAGAATTGCGAATGAGCCGTTACCAAAACGAGATCGCCAAGCGGCTCGGTCTGGCTTAGTTCTTGGTCGGGGACGCACACCGCATCCGAGAGACGTAACAATTTACCGTTCCGTGGAATTCGAGCCGTCTCAGGCCCTGTTGTTTGGAATCAACTTGCCGCGGATGAAACGCTCGTCTTCGGGCGGCGGGCCCTTATTCGGGAACAGTTGTTCCCCAAATGAATCTGAGTTTTTCCAATATGCCAAGGTCTTCGCTCAGGACATCCGCCGGTGACGTGGATCAGGTTGACCCGTAACACAGTGCGTAGCATCCGATGCCAGGAACACCTCTACGGAGGCCATGTCCTGCAGCTGTCCAAACCTCCCGGCAGCCGCTCACTAAAATTCACTTTGCGCCATGGATGCAAAGACGACCTGTCCCTTTTCGGGGCCCGTGATCGGCTATTGGGGTTAGCCGAGGCTAGTTGGACTGCTCCCCACCCTTCCACAATTCGATTATGCAAAGGTTGCTGACCATACGCCTGGAGAATTTACCGGGCACGGGCGTGCAGCGCGTTATGCGTTAAGTGTGCGAGGCCTATTCTGGCAGACGGAGCCAGCTTGCTCAGGAGTTGCAAAACAGCGAGTCACCACTTCACCCTTGGGGTGAGGGTCCAAGCATTTCCGTGCCGTACTTCTTGTAGACCTTCGTCGGGATTCGAACTCGGCTACTTAGAGATGTGTCCGCCTTATCGTTGTGACGATTGTGTCCGGGTCACGGCGTTATGGCATCACTGGGGAATACGTGTCAAAACGCAAAATTATAGTCTGACCGTTGGGTACTGGGTTCAGCCGCATTTCCCGGTGCCATGGCACTTCCGGACGGTGTTGCTGCAGTTGCCCGGCTCGGCCAGTTGGCCGTCTGGTCCGATGCATGTCTGGGTGTACATGCACCAGAACAAACCGTCGTTGCAGGGCGGCACAGTAGCGTCGCGCTCGGCATCAATGAAGAGCCCCTTCCAGCGAAGCGCGGAACACAGGTGAGGGTGACTCGTGTCGAAGCGTTGGCGCTCGGGTTTGGCAATCATGCCCCACCTCCTCTTTGAGCGGTGTAGAGATCAGGCACCGTCTGCCCCACAGCGACAAGTAAGGCTCGCTTTACGGCAACCCCTGCCAGCTTCACCTTGTAGTTGTTGTGGCTTAAAGACCGAGCCTTACTGACGGCAGCCGCTCCGGCCGCGCTGGCAGTTTGCTCGTCGATGGTTTTGTTCGCAATCGCCTGCGCGGCCTCTTGCGAAACCCAAGGCACGGGTGCGACCGCGCCCATAACGATGCTTGCGCTCTCGACAGCGCTTCCGTTCATCCGCAAGACGACGGCGGCGGTGGCCAGCGGCCAGTCAAACGACGCCTTCTGGCGCACTTCGTAATTTGCGGCGCGCACGCTCTTTGCAGATGGAAGGAGAATCTCAGTAACAAGCTCATTCGGCTTCAGGTCATGCTCGCGCTCAGCATCGGAGGCTGGAATCCGGAAGAATTTTTCGAGCGCGAGCTCGCGCTCTCCATCTGGTCCCATGATGCGTAGGCGCGCGCCATAAGCAATCAGCAAAGGTGCAATCGTAGAGGGGCTTACGAAGTAGGCGGGACCTTCATTACCGATGATGGCGTGGTATCGGTTGTCGCCCTCGACGACCATGGACTTCCCATCCAGCGTCTTTGGCAGCAGGCCCATTCCGTTCCGGAAATACCAGCAGCGGGGGCGTTGGCAGAGGTTGCCGCCGATGGTAGCCATGTTCCGGATTTGCGGACTGGCGGCATCGGCGACGGTTTGCGCAAGTGCAGGATAGTTTTGCCGGATGTGCGAGGCCTCGACGATCCGGTCCAGCGTGACCAAGGCGCCGATGCGCGCGCCGCCATCGCGTTCGGTCCTTATCGCCTCCAGGCCGGAAACCTGTTTGATATTGACGACGCGCTTGGGAGTGAGCACGAAATCCTTCATGAGGCCGAGGAGATCGGTCCCACCAGCGAGGACTTCGGAATCGCCCCAATTAGGGGAGAGCAAGCCAAGCGCCTGTTTCACCGAGTTCGGACTTAGGTACTCGAACTGAATCATGCGTTTTCCCCTTTCTGCTCTCCCAACGCGGCCAGCACGCGAGCCGGCGTGAGGGGCAGCATGGGCACGCGCACGCCAATCGCATTCGCCACGGCATTACTGATGGCGGCGCCGGGCGAAATGACGGGCGGCTCTCCGAGGCCGACAACACCGCGGCTGTCGTATTTGTTGACCATCATGTGAACGACAAGCTCGCCGATATCGCCGATGCCCGCGAGCCGATAGAACTCCATATTGGGGTTCAGCATGCGCCCACTGGTCGGGTCCATGACTTTCTCTTCAAACAGGGCATAACTGATGCCCATAATCAGCGCGCCATAGCACTGCGATTCCGCCGTTTCTAGCGAAACGATCAAGCCGCAATCCTGGACGGCGACCATCTTGTTGATTTTGACGATGCCCGTCTCGGTGTCCACGGACACGTCGGCCATTTGCACACCACCGACACCGCTGTTCATCAGCGGATCGCGACCGCCGAGGTTTTTGCCGTGGGCGTTGATAGGAACGGCGCCCATTTTCGCGCAGGCTTCCTTCCAGCTTAGAGCCTTGGAAGCCTGGCCTTTCACGCGAACTTGGCCCTTCACGACCTCGAGCTGCTCGGGCGTGGATCCGAGTACCGGCGCAACTTTCAGGAAGAGCGCATCGCGCGCGTCCACGGAAGCCCGACGCGTGGCGGAGGAAACACCGCCAATGGTCGTGCTGCCGCCAGAACCACCAGACATGGGATACCGCGTATCACCGTAAAGCAAGGTGATCTGCTGAGGTGTGAGGCCAAGGGTATCGGCGGCGACCGCGAGGATGGCGGTCCGAGTCCCTGTGCCGAGATCCTGCGTGCCCATCTTGATCGTCACGGAGCCGTCGGGCTGGATGGTGAGGTCGCATTCGCTCTGATGTCCGCGCCCACCCCACGTATGCATGGACATACCGAGCCCGCGCTTGATGGGCCCAGGTGTTTTGTCACCGCGCGGGTGCCAACGTTTGGACCAGCCCATCAATTCGTCGGCGACAGGAAACTCGTCCAGGTAAGTGTTGGCGCGCGGCCCAGTCAGCTCGATGTTCTTCTTGAAAAACTCGAGCGGGTTCATGCCGAGCTTGTGCGCCAGGTCGTCGAGAGCGGCCATAGTGATCAAGCAGGCTTGCGGATGGTTAGGCGCACGCCACGCGCGAGCCGGGCCGATATTGTTGACGACTGCGGTCCACTGAATGCGGTAGTTGGGAACACGATCGCGAATCAGATAAGGGATCGGGGGCGAACCGCCGCCGCCGGGCCCGCCAGTGCCCCATCCGAACGAATCCCATGCGGTCAGCGTTCCGTCCTTTTTCGCGGCCACACGCACGCGCGCGTAAGCTGAGGGGCGGCAGCCCGCAACTTCGAGTTCCTCAGCGCGGCTGAGCATCATTTTGACTGGGGCACCGCCCGCTTTCTTTGATAGCTTCGCGCTGTAGATACCCCAGCGGTCTGGTCCGAACTTACTGCCGAACCCGCCGCCGATGTTCTCCTGCACTTGCCGAATGTTCGCGGCAGGAATGCCGACGACCTCCGCCATCTGACCGGGAATGCCGGAGACGTATTGGGTGGACACGTGTGTCAGCAGGTGATCGCTATCGGTCCATTCGGAAACAGCGCCATGGGTCTCAAGGCAGCAATGCGTGATGACCGGTAATCCATAAAGCCCTTCCGAGATGACCACGTCGGGAGCCTGGAAAGCAGCATCCGCGTCACCCTGCGTTTCCGCGGCGGCTGGTTTGTACCAGGTCGGAGGCCTCTTTTCGGCGGGCTTCTGCTTGGCTGATTTCACCGCATTGGCGATGTCGGCCGGCATGCGGTCCAGCGGAGCCTCTTCCGGTTTGAAGGTGATGCCGCGGTCGTTAATTTCCTTCACCATCTGAGCGGTGGGGACCTGATTTCTAGCCATGTCTTGCAGATCATCGAGGCCGAGCGGGCTGGTATCCGGCGGGATATTGTGAGGCGGCTCCTGCGAATCGATAACGAGATGCGGGAGTTGCTCGTACTCGACTTTGACGGCGCGAACGGCGTCACGCACGGTGGGTTCATCAACCGCAGCGATGGCTACGACCTCGTCTCCAGCCCAATGGATCTCGCTGCCGGGCTTTTGCACAATCTCGACAGCCTTTACGCCCGGCATCTTTTCGGCTTCGCTCATATTGATATTCGTGATGCGCGCGTGGGCATAGGGAGAGCGAACGAAGGCGCCGTAAAGCAAGCCCTTTGGGTTGTAATCGTATGTGTATTTCGCGTGGCCAGTGGACTTTGCAGTGCCATCGACGCGGCCCATACGGAGGCCGACGTAAGTGCGCTCGTCTGCAGGTGGGTAGGTGTACTTGTCTTCGGCCGGCATCACGCATCTCCTTTCGAGGAAGCGGTAGCGCGAGACGCGATCATCGTAGTACCCGCATTGCCTTTCGGTTCTCGCCCGGTCATCTGGGCGACCACGCCATGGATACCGCGGTAGGTTCCGCAGCGGCAGAGGTTCCCTGCGAGGCCGTGGGCAATTTCTCGGTCGTTGCTGTGCGGATTTCTGTCCAGAAAGGATTTGGTGGCGACGGTGAACCCTGGCGTGCAGAACCCGCATTGCTGCGCGTCATTGTTGACGAAGGCAGACTGTACAGAATGCGCCCGCTCGCTCCCGCCTAAACCTTCGGCCGTGACAATCTCTTTGCCCTGTGCTTCGATGGCGAGTGTGGTGCATGAATATACGAGGCGATTGTCGATCAACACGGTACAAGCGCCACACTCCGCACGATCGCAGACGCGCTTGGGGCCGGTCACCTCGAAATGCTCGCGCAATGCGTCGAGCAGTGTGACGCGCGGCTCCAGTT
>Ga0209577_10003853_pt1 | contig 14143 bp, 14 predicted proteins | sample GraSoiAngelo_109_FD_185874 | JGI IMG/M metagenome (GOLD analysis project Ga0209577, IMG submission 185874) | Grasslands soil microbial communities from the Angelo Coastal Reserve, California, USA - 14_0903_12_20cm (SPAdes) (version 2) | ecosystem: Environmental > Terrestrial > Soil > Grasslands...
ATCGTGCGATCCTGCGCGTCGTCGACCTGGCCACGGCGGAAGGCGACCTGCACTTCCAAAACATCCGTACGCACCTGTTGAACGAAGTGACGCTGGCGCTGCGAGACGTGATCGAAGGGTTCCGGGAGCAGAAGAAGCAGCCGCACGATCTTGACCCGATGGCGCAGGCCGCCACGCTCGTGTCGATGCTGGCGCACGTTGCGGCGCACCGCTACGGGTTCGAGTTCTGGGGCATCCGCTCGGACAAGATGCGAGATTCGGTCGCGCGCTTGCTGTACATCGGCGTGACGGGCGCGCGCGCTTGATGGCGTTCTATTCCGTGACCGACATCTAAGGGCCCCGCCCGCCGCCGATTTTCGGCCTCGAATAGCCCCGTATCACTAGGCATTGAGCGTCATTTCTCCGATCAAACGGGACAGAGCGCACCCTGCGCCTAAACCAGATCGTTCTTTCGCTCGACAAACATGTGACACCGTCAGCTGCACCGCCGCACGAACCCCCCAAGGATTGGAGCTTGTTTGCCAGCGCGTCCCTTCGCTGCGAGTCAACGTATGTGGGTGCGCTTCGGTGCGCCTGCACTCGCGTTGGCTTTGCTTGCGACCGGATGCGGGGCCGGCGCCGGCTCCGCACATGATCAAGGCGCCGGAGATTGGGGGGACGGTGGGGTTCGCTTCCCGGTTGAGGGCCAAGCCTCTCAAGGTCCGTCGGGGACGAGCGCCGGCCTGCTGCCGACGCCTCGGGCGACCGGATCGTTGTTCAACGAGCTGGCACCGCTCACAAAGATCATCAGCACGCGCGGCCCGGGCTACAAGCTGCCGTCGCTTTGTCGCTCCGACGGAACGATCGACACCGGCCCGCTCATCCACCCCGCCTGGGTGCCGCCGTGCGTTGCGCCCTACTCCGGCAACAACGGTGGCGCGACCGCGCGCGGCGTGACCGGCGACACCATCCATCTTGCCTACTACCTCACGGAAGACCCAACGATCCAAGGGGCCGACAGGACGGTTGGGGGATGCGGTACCGACCAGTGCACGATGGACTACGTGAACGCGTACCTCGACTGGTTCACCTCCTACTACCAGTTCTACGGGCGCCGGGTCGACGTTCAGTTCGTCAAGGGGAGCGGCCCGGAGAGCGAGACCTCTCTTGCGATCAAGGATGCAGACTCCATCGCCAATCTCAAGCCGCCTGTGTTCGCTGCGCTCAACGGCCCCGGAGAAGCGGGGGCCGCGTACGCGCGCGAGCTCGCCTCGAAAGGGATCATGTGCTTTTGCACGTACTCGGCGCCCCAAGACTTCTACCAGCAGAATGCTCCCTACGTTTGGAGCTGGTGGATGTCGTCGACTCAGGCGTACATCCACCGCGCGGCGTACATCGGACGGCGCCTTGCAGGCCGCGACGCGATCTGGGCCGGACCAGTCCTGAAAACCAAGAAGAGAACGTTCGCGCTCGTCTGGTTCGACGACAACCAAGGGACGTATAAGTCCGGTGTCGACTTCTTCAACCGAGAGCTCGCGAAGTACGGCGTACACCTGACGGCATCCATCCGCTACGTCAACATCGAGGGATGCCAGACGGGGGCTGCAACTATCGTCAATCAGCTGATACAGGCCGGCGTTACCTCCGTCATGCTTGCCACCGACCCGTTGTGTCCGGCCGCGCTGACGACCGCCGCCGCGGCTCAAGAGGCTCGGGGCGCGCAGTGGGAGTGGCTCGTGTCTGGGTCGATCCTGACCGACACGAACGGCTTTGGGCGCATGTACCAAGAGACCCAGTGGGACCGTGCGTTCGGTCTGTCGATGGAAACGCCTTTGGTCACGCTCGGCGACTGGTACACGATCTACACGCTAGAGCGGCCGGGGAGCATCCCGCAGGTCGACGCGATCCTTCCGCTCCAGCACCTGATGCTGTTCTCAACCGGTGTCCATATGGCCGGACCGAAGCTCACGCCGTGGACGTTCCGCGCGGGCATGGCACGGATGCGGCCGATTGGCGGAACCAAGATTCTGCCGCACATCTCGTTCGGCCCCAAGACGATCGACGGCTACTCCTTCTGGGATACCACTGCGATCGACGACATGACCGAGGTGTGGTGGGGCGCGCGCTCGTATCACTACGTCGCCGGCGGGGTGCGACACCTGTGGGGGGCGTGGCCCAACACGGCCCCCGACGTGTTCAATGACGTCGGCGCCGTTACCGAATACACCCACCCGCCGCAATAGCATCCGACGATGGAGCGCGCGCAGCAACTTGAGGATGCCGATGCTTCGTCGGCGCTCCTTAAGCTGCTCGCGCACGATCTTCGCGAGCCGTTTGGTCCGCTCGGGCTCGCGCTGTCGATGCTTGCGGAAAGCGTCGCCGACTCCGACGCCCAGCTCGTGCACCTGGCCGAGGTGAATTGCGCGCGCATCGTGCGGATGATCGACGCGGTCCTGCTCGCGATGAGGCCGCATCGCAACCTCGAGCTCATGCCGGCCGACCTCGCCGAGATCGCCGAGTCGGCGGCAGAGGCCGCGCGCGCGACGGGAATTGCTTGCGCGGTCCGGGCCGGCTCGTGCCCTGTCGACGCGGCTCCGTCGACCGTCCGCGACATCATCACCGGCCTGCTCGAGTGCGTACCCCCTGGGCAGATCGCCTCGATCGCCGTGCAGCCCGACGGCGACCGGGCGACGTTCGAGCTTCGAGCCGCGAGCGTTGACTGGAGTGCAGGCTTGGGCGGTGCCGTGCCCAGCGATCGGCGTTCGGCGTTCGTCTTGGCCCTCCTCGCCGTCTTCGGCGCGCACGGCGGCGCGATGGAGGCGGGGGACGGGGTCGTGGCCGGATGGATCCCCCTTCGCTCATGAAGCGCGCGATCCGCTCCATCCCGAAAGTGGCCCTGATCGTCGTGCCGCTCGGCCTCGCCCTTTGGGCGTCGGCGGCGGCCGCCTTCGCGCCCTTCGAGCCCGAAGGCTTCGTCGTCGCTACGACGAAGCCGGAGAGCTACAAGACTTCCCCCGCGCAACTCGCGCCCGTTACCGCTCCGAACCTCAGCGCAAACACGGCATCGTACGCAGACCAGTCTCCATCGATCGCCCAAGGCCCGGACCAGCAGTACATCGGCGGCACCGCGTCCCCGAGTCCCGTGCCGGGACAAGCCGCGCTTGTCGTCGAGATCGCGGCCGACCGGCAATCGGCGAAGCCGGGAGACACCATCACGTACGCGGTCGAGGTCCAGAACGTCGGGACCGTGGTGGCAACCAACGTCCTAACACTGAGTCACGTGCCTGCCGGCACGTCGGTAAGCAACAGCAACGAATGCATCCAGAGCGGAGACCTGACACAGTCTGTCTGCGTTGCGCCGAGTTCGCCGGGAAGCTCCAATCCGCCAACAGATCACATCTCGCATTCGATGCCGAGCATCCCGGCCGGCGGCCTCGCCATCTGGCGATTCACCGTCGTCGTGAACGTATCGACCCCGCACGGCACGATCATCACGAACCACGCGCACGCCGAGGCGGGCAACGCTATGCGTGTCACCAGCGACACCGTCGAAGTGAGCGTCTCATGACACGTCATCGGATGCCCCACTACTCGGACCTTTCGCTCCGGGTGAAGCTGCTCGCGCCCTTCCTCGTCGTGATGGTTGTCTGGGGAGGCGTGGGGAGCTACGTACTCGCTCGAGGTGCAGTCGGAGATGCGCACGCGCGCGCAACCGTGATGCTTGCGCAGTCGCTCGACGCCGCGCGCGGCGCGTTCGCGGACACCGAACGCGCGCTGATCGAGACGGTCCGGCTTTCGACGAATACGCGAGGTGTCGGCAGCGCCCTCGCTCGGGGCGATCGCAAGGCGATCCATGCGCTTCTCGCGCCGATCTCGATCACCGCGAACGCGTTCATCAGCGTCGTCCGTCCCGACGGAAGTGTGGTCGACCGTATCGATCATGGTCGGCAGATCTCGTCCAAGGGAGCGCGCTTCGATTACCCGGCCGTCCTCAAAGCTGCGCGCGGAGCGGCCGACGACCTGGGCCCCATGTGGAGCGGCTTGACTCGGGACTCGTTCCTGGTCGCCGGGCCGGTTCGGGATGGGTCGGGACGGCTGGTCGGCGCCGTCGTCGCAAGCGAAAGGCTTGAGCGGATCGCCACGCGCATGTCTCGGGGCAGCTCCGGAGGGGTCACGATCTTCTCGCAGGCCGGCTCCGTTCTGGTCTCGAGCTCGGTCGTACCGGTCCCGTACCGTGCGACGGTTGACGGCGTCGAGGCGAACGCGCTGGTCGGAGGCAAGCGCTACGAGGTTCTGTACGCGCCGTTCGAGTCCCGCGGTGTCCGAGCCGGCGAGCTCGGCGTCGCAGTGGCGTCGTCGACGGCCCTTGGATCGGCGCATCACACCGCGCTGATCTTGGCGCTCCTCGCGGGGGCGGCGGCGGCGCTCGTTGCGCTGATCGGCTTGCTATCGGCGCGTTCGGTCACCGAGCCGCTCCGCCGGCTCGGCGATACGGCGCAGGCGATGGAGCGCGGCGACCTGGGCGCGCGCGTCAGCGTCCGCTCGCGGGATGAAGTCGGCCGCTTGGCGGCAACGTTTGACCGTATGGCGAGCGAGCTCGAAGCATCCCACCGAGGCTTGGAAGAGAAAGTGGCCGAGCGAACGGCCGAGCTCGAACGGCTCAACGAGGAGCTGAAGCGGGCGAGCGCCGCCAAGTCTGCGTTCGTCGCCACGATGTCGCACGAGCTGCGCACTCCCTTGCACGCGATCAACGGTTTCGCCGAGATGCTCTCCGACCCCATGTTCGGGAAGCCGTCGCTGAAGACGACGCGCGAGCTCGGCGGCAACATCGTCACGAGCGGGAAGCACCTCCTCACGTTGATCAACGACATCCTCGACCTGGCCAGGGTCGAAGCCGGCAGGATCGAGATCCACCTCCAGCACACCGACCTGGCCGCCGTCATGAAGGAAGTGCTCGCCATCGTCCGGCCGCTCGCCGATCAGAAGCACTTGAGGCTGAGCATGAGCGAGGCCGGCGGGTGCGTCGTCGTGGCGGACCCGGCCCGTCTTCGGCAGGTCCTCTTCAACCTCGTTGCCAACGCGATCAAGTTCAGCTCCGACCGCGGGAAGGTCGACGTTCGCATCGATCCGAGCGAACACGACGTCACCGTGTCGGTGACCGACAACGGTCCCGGCCTTGCACCGGGGGAGGCAACGCGCATTTTCGAGCCGTTCGAGCGCGGGCACGCGTCACGGAAGACCGAAGGCGCCGGACTGGGGCTCACGCTCGCGCGGCATCTCGTCGAGCTCCAAGGGGGACGCATCTGGGTCGAGAGCCGCCGCGGGCACGGCAGCACGTTCTCGTTCACCGTGCCCGTTGCGACGGGGGTGGCCCGCGAGGCCAGAACGATCGTGGAGACGGCTGGTGTCTAAGCACATCGTGGTGGTCGAAAACGATGCGATGGCGCTCGAGCTAACGCGCCGGTTGCTCTCGTCCGGCGGCTACGAAGTCACGTGCGTATCGGACGGAGAGGAAGCCCTGCTCGTCGTGCCGCGGGTAAGACCCGACCTCGTCCTTATGGACGTCACTTTGCCCGGCATCGATGGGATCGAGGCGACCGAAAAGCTCCGCCGGGCGCGCGCGACAGCGACCATCCCCGTGGCCGTCCTGTCGGCGCAAGCGTTCGGTGACAACGTCGAGCGCGCGCGACAAGCGGGCTGCGTCGACTACCTCACGAAGCCGATCGGCGCGCGCGAGCTCTTGGAGCGCGTCGGCTCTTTGGTCGGTAAGAACGGCAACCCTCGATCTCCGAAGCGAGAGAGGAAGAGACGATGAGTCAGAACCCGCTCACACGCCCACTGCGGAAGCCACTGTCCTACTCCCCCGTGCGGGTGCTGATCGCAGAGGATCATCCCCACATGCGGGTGCTGATCCGCCAAGCGTTGTCGGACGAGCGCGAGTTCACGATCGTCGGAGAGGCCTCGGACGGACAAACGGCGCTCGACCTCCTGCTCCGCTTGCGGCCGGACGTGGCCCTCATCGACCTGCAGATGCCGGTGGTGGACGGCATCGAGACGATCCGCAGGCTGCGCGCGGCGGCGCTCGAAACGCGGGCGCTGGTGCTGACGGCGAAGAACGAGCGCGAGACGATCGCGTCTGCGATCGAGGCCGGCGCCGACGGGTACCTCTTGAAGGGCTGCCCGGCCGACGAGGTCCGCAACGCGGTGCGCACCGTGGCCTTCGGCGGCGCCGCGCTCACACCGACGGTCGCGCGAAGCGTGCTGGACGATTACGTCGCGATGGCGGAGGCGCAGCGCGCGCGCGACCTGGCGCTGATCCGTGTGCTTGCGAACTCCGTCGAGCGTCGTGACGAAACCACGGGCAACCATGCGAGCAACGTCGCGCGGCTCTCGTTGGAGCTTCTGCGCGCGATGACCGCGGCAGAGCCGGACGACGACATTGTCTACGGATTCCTGCTGCACGACGTGGGGAAGATCGCCATCCCCGACCGAGTGCTACTGAAGCCGGGGTCTCTCGATCCCGACGAGATCGCGGTGATCCGGCGGCACGTCCAGATCGGGGTCGAGCTCGTCGAGCCGTTGGGGTTCCGCGATGTCGTACTCGACATCGTCCGCTGTCACCACGAGCGCTGGGATGGAAGTGGATACCCGCGCGGTCTGCACGGCGGCGAGATCCCGTTCGAAGCGCGCGTCTTCAGCGTCGTGGATGCGTTCGACGCGATGACGGCCGACCGTCCGTACAGGAAGGGCGTGGGGACGGGAGAGGCGCTCGAAGAACTCCGGCGCGTTGCGGGAACGCAGCTGGACTCGGCGTGCGTCGACGCGTTCGTTCAGCTCGCGCCGGCCCTGCTGGCCGCGGACTGATCGGCATCGCTTACCGCGCCAGCTCCGTCTCGACCTCGCAGTATTCGAGAAGGGGCGCGGCCGGCTGTTCGTATCTAGAATGTGCCTAGGATCTCCGGTGATCGCAGTTTGCGGCCCGCAGATCCGAATGGGGACTGGCCCGAGGTAGCGTTCGGCGGCCGTCACACGTTGTACATCGATCGCTCCCAGAATGGCTCTAGACGGCTTTGCATGGTGGAATCTGGCGATGGGACGATTTCTCGACCGTGCCGCCGAGCTTCAGAACAGGTTCCTCGACCGGCTGCGGCATCCGGCTGCGTTCGAGGTCGCCGGCCGCCCCGGTATCAGCGCGGACTTCTCGTCGCTCCGCGGCTGCAGGCAATGCTTGCTCGTCACCTTCAAGCGCTCGGGCGACGCTGTTCCCAGCCCTGTGAACTTCGGCCTGTCGGACGATGGATCGCTGTACCTCCGCTGCGACCCGGACGCGGCGAAGCTGAAGCGCCTGAAAAGGGATCCGCATGTGCGCGTCTGCGCGTGCAGCTTCCGCGGGAAGCCCCTCGGGCCGCTCGTGGAGGGCACGGCACGGCTGCTCGACGCGGCCGAGGCCGAGCGCGCGCATGACATCGTTGCCGCGAGTTGGGATCTCTTCAACCGTCTCTACGAGGGCGCGGTCGACCGAATGAATGTGCCCATCGCTTACGTCGAGGTGCGGCCCGCGTAGGCGCGTCGCGCCTTAGTCGCCGTCTTGACAGCCAAGGCGGCCGGGCGGGATACTCCGTTCGCTATGCGGAAGGATTGTTTGCTCTAGCGAACGGAGGCGACCGGCATGAAGCTCGACCTTCTCTACGAGATCGACGTTCCCCGGCCCTGGCCCGACAAGCCGCACCCCTACGGCCAGCGCGAGGCGGAGCAGCAGGCCTATTACGAAGCGATCGAACAGATCAAGCTCGCCGACAAGCTCGGTTTCCATACCTCGTGGCACGTCGAGCACCACTTCCGTGAGGGCCGCTCGCACTGCCCGTCGCCCGAAGTCCTCATCGGCGGGTTGTCGCAGTGCACCGAGAACATCCGCCTCGGGTTCGGCGTCACGCTGGTGCCGCACGGCTTCGGGCCGCCGATGCGCGTCGCCGAGAAGGTCGCGACCGCCGACATCTTGTCGAAGGGGCGGATCGAGTGGGGCACCGGCCGCTCGACACCGATGGAGCAGATCGCGTTCGGGGTCGACATCAAGAACTCGAAGGACCAGGCGCGCGAAGCGATCCAGGCGATCGTCGGCATGTGGGAGGCGGAGTACTTCGAGTTCCACGGCAAGTACCTCGACTTCCCGCGGCGCATGGTCACGCCGAAGCCGTATCAAGACCCGCACCCGCCGGGGTGGATGGCGGCGACGTCGCCGGACTCGGCGAAGCTCGTCGGTGAGTACGGCCTCGGGCTGCTGTCGTTCGCCATCATGCAGCCGCTCGACGTTTTGAAGCAGCGCATCGACGACTACCGGCTCGCGTCGCAGAACTCGAAGCCGATCACGCGCGTCGTGAACAACCGCGTTGCGGCGTACACGTTGGTGCACTGCGCGCCCACGATGGCCGAGTGTGAAGAGCACGGCATCTGGGACGCGGTTTGGTGGTGGTACCAGAACCTGGCGGCCTTCACGTTGGAGTGGGAGTTCGCGCACTTCAGCGACGAAGAGAAGGAGCGCATGTTCCCGCTGCTGCGCAAGCACTCCGAAGGGAAGTTCAAGCCGCAAGCGTTCAATGACTACAACATGATCATCGTCGGCGATCCCGATCAGTGCTTGGAGAAGATGATCAAGTTCGAAGAGATCGGCGTCGACGAGCTGCTGTGCTACGTGCAGTTCGGGCGGCTGCCACACGAGTCGATCTTGCAGACGATCGAACTCATCGGGAAGCTGATCCCCGAGCTCGAGAAACGCGAGATCAAGACCGAAGTGACGGTCAAGGCATCCAACGGCGACGACAACGGGCAAGTCCCGGGGATCCCAGGTCTGGTCGATTGACCTCGTCGGACGACACCGCGGTTCCGTCGTATCCCGATCTGCTTCGTCTCGACGGTCGAGGGATCATCGTCGTCGGCGCGGGGCAAGGGATCGGACGGCAAACCGCCCACGCGCTGTCACAAGCGGGCGCGCGCGTGTTCTGCATCGATAACGAGCCGGCGCTCGCGTCGGAGATCGCTGCGGAGGTCGGCGGCGTGGCACACGTTGCCGATGCGCGCGACCGGTCGTCGGTCGACGCGGCGGTTGCAGCGGCGCAGGCCGAGTTCGGGCGTCTGGACGGTCTGGTCGACATCGTGGGTATGGCCCGGTACGTGACGCTGCTCGAAACGAGCGACGACGACTTCGACTGGACGTTCGGGATGGTGCTGCGGCACGCGTTCTTGTTCTCGCAGGCTGCCGGGAGGCTGATGGCCGGCTCGGGCGGTGGGTCGATGGTGTTCGTGGCGTCTGTAAGCGGGATCACGTCCGCGCCGCGGCACGCTGCGTACGGCGCAGCGAAGGCCGGGCTGATGTCGTGGGTGCGCACGTTGGCCGTGGAGCTCGGGCCGAACGGCGTGCGCGCGAACGCCGTGGCGCCGGGGATGGTGTGGACGCCGCGGATCTCGAAGTACGTGGGCGAGAAGGGCCGCAAGCTGAACGAGGAGAACACGCCGCTCGGGCGCGTGGCCATGCCGACGGACATCGCGTCGGCGATCTTGTTCTTGTGCAGCGACCTGTCCTCGTACGTCACCGGGCAGACGTTGGTGGTCGACGGCGGCGTCGGGTCGAAGTTCCCCTATCCGTTGGCGTTCTGATGGATCCGACGCCGTTTCTCTGCGGCAACGCCTTCGCCGGGAACGACAAGGTGCCCTATCCGCGCGCATCGATCCACGACACCTTCCGGCTGCCGTTCGATACGTGGATGCAGGCGCAGCTCCCGGCGACGGTGCGGCTGGAGATCGCCGGCGACGCACGCGAGATCGAGATCGCGTACCAGACGGAGACGGAGGATCTCGGCTACCGGGGGGACGGCGCGGGACGCACGTTCGCGTTGTGGCGCTTCTTGAAGCCGGTGTCGGAAGAGAAGGCTGTTCTGGGTGAGGGCCGCGCGCGCCTCTCGATGGGCTCCGACACGGATCACCGCGCGATCGTGTACCTGCCGGAAGGGATGCGGCCGCGCGTGCTCGACGTCACACCGATCGGCGGCTCGATCGAATCAGCGGAGCCGCGCAAGAAGTGGGTCTGCTACGGCGACTCGATCGCCGAGGGCTGGATCGCGTCGGCGCCTGCGATGGCGTGGCCGGCGATCGTCGCGCGCGAGCACGCGCTCGACGTTGTCAACATGGGCTACGCGGGCTCCGCGCGCGGCGAGATCGTCACGGCCGAGCACATCGCCGGATTGCCGGCCGACGTCATCTCGATCACGCACGGCACGAACTGCTGGACGCGGATCCCGCACAGCGTCGAGCAGATGCGTGCGAACACCGACGCGTTCTTAAACGTGGTGCGGCAGGGCCACCCGCAGACGCCGATCCTGGTCGCCTCGCCGATCATCCGGCCCGACGGCGAAGAGACGGCGAACAAGCTGGGCGCGACGCTCGGCGATCTGCGCGCTGCGATGGAGGACGCGGTGCGCGCGCGCATCGACGCGGGCGACACGGCGCTGCAGCTGATCGAAGGCTTGCCCCTGGTTGCGCCCGAGCAGCTTGGCGACGGCATCCACCCGAACGACGACGGGCACATCGCGCTGGCGCGCGCGCTGGGTCCGGTCCTGCAGGAGATGGCGGCGTAATGGCCCGGCGAGCACCGGCCGTCGAGCGCGCGGTCGCGGTCCTGAACCTGTTGGCCGCGCACCCGCAGCAGCGCTACACCCTGAGCGAGATCGCGCGCGACCTGAAGCTGAACAAGGCGACGCTGCACGCGATCCTCGGCGCGCTGACCGACGAGGGCTACCTGGTGCGCGACCCCGCGGCGAAGTCGTACGCGCTGGGGCCGGCGCTGGTGGCCCTCGGGAACTCCGCGGTGTCGACGTACCCCGCGGCCGAGTGCGCCGTTCCCGAGATGCGCGCGCTGACCGACGAGCTCGGACTGGACTGCGTTGCGAGCGCCGCGATCTCCGACGAGATCGTGATCCTCGCGCGCGCCGGCGTACCGCGGCCGTTCGGCGTGTACATCCAAGCGGGGCAGCGGTTGCCGCTGGCGCCGCCGCTCGGCGCCGTGTTCGTCGCGTGGTCGGACGAGGCGACGATCGAGCGCTGGCTGTCCAAGCTCGGTGCGCCCCCGAAGAAAGCGACCGCGGATCACTTCCGGCGCGCGGTTCGCTCGGTCCGGACGCGCGGCTATTCGGTCGGATTGGAGGGCTCACGGCGGCCACGGCGGGCGCGTACGGCGACCGCGGGCGGTTCGCTCGAAGAGGAGATCAGGGGTGTTCAGCTCGAGGAGTACGCGCTGATCGACATCGAGCCCAAGGAGATGTACTTCGTCAACCACATCGGCGCGCCGGCGTTCGGGCCCGACGGCGAGGTCGCGATCGCGCTGTTCCTGATCGGTTTCACGGGGACGGTCTCCGGCGCGGAGGTCGAGCGCGACGCGAACCGGCTGCTGCAGGCGGCCGGGCGCGTGACGAAAGAGATCCACGGGCGCGCGCCCGGCGCCTAAGCCGTCTGCGCGCGCGTCTTGATCTTGCGCGCGGGCTTTCCGCGCATGATCTCGGGGTGCTCGCGCCAGTAGTGGATCCGGACCGCCGACCCGAGCGACATCTCCTTCGCCTTCGGTCGGATCGTCTTGCCGCACGTCTTGCACGCGCACGAGCGCGCCATCACGTCCTCCCTTGCTTGCGCTGGAGGCCGAAGGTAACAGGCGCGCGCCCGGCTAGGGTCCGATTGCGTCGGCTTCGAGCGCGATTTCTCGATTGGGTCTTTGCATGTTCGTGGAGTTGTCAGAAACACCCCGCATACGATGGAGAACTGACAACTCCAGTGAGGCGAGCTGCAGCGCTCGTTAGGCGCCGAAGGCTTGGCCGCCGTTCGCGCGCCAGACTTGGCCGGTGCACCAGCGCGCGGCGTCGGACGCCAAGTACAGGATGAGGTACGCCTGGTCTTCGGGCTCGCCGAGCATCCCCAGCGGCGACTGCTTCTTCATGCGATCGACGAACGCGTCGTACTTGGACTGGTCGACCTCGCCGCCCGCGCCTTGCAGGTGCCGTAACGTGAACGAAGTGATCGTCGATCCCGGCGCCAGCGCGTTCACGCGGATACCGTATCGTCCGGCCTCGAGCGCCAGCGTCTTCGTCAGCATCGCGACGGCCGCCTTCGTCATCGCGTACAGGCCGTAGCGCGCGGCCGGCGCGTCGATCGCGGTCGACGACACGTTGATGATCGAGCCCGACCCTTGCGGCATCATCACCCGCATCGCCGCCTGACACCCGAAGAACACGCCTTTCAAGTTCACGGCGATCGCCTTGTCCAGCTGCTCTTCCGTTGCTTCTGCGATCAGGCCGTCGGCGGCGATGCCGGCGACGTTCGCCATCACGTCGAGCCGCCCGAACTCCGACACCGCACGATCGACCAAGGCATCAAGCTCGGCGCGCTTGGAGATGTCGATCTTCTGTGCGACGGCGCGCCCGCCGTTCTCGGTGATGCCTTTTGCCACGGCTTCCGCTCCGGCGTCGTCGAGGTCGCCCACGACGACCGACGCTCCGGCCCCGGCCAGGACTTCGGCGGTCGCGCGCCCGATGCCGCTGGCGGCGCCGGTGATCGCGGCCGAGCGGCCCTCGAGGCGGAACACGTCTAGTGGGTTCATCTGCGCTCCTGGAGGATAGCCCGGGCCGGGGAATGACCTGCGGGAACTGGACTTGACGGCTGCTCGGCAAGAGGATACCTTGCTTTTGCGATTGTAACCACCAGTTCGCTATAGCGAACAGCACGAGGAGAAGGGCATGGCAGTCACCGAAGCGACGCTGAAGCCCGTACCGGAGATGTTCGCCTCGATCGAGCAAGCCGTCGAGGCCATCGCGCGCGGCGAGATCGTCATCGTCGTCGACGCGCCCGACCGCGAGAACGAAGGCGACTTCGTCATGGCGGCCGACAAAGTCACTCCCGAAGCCGTGAACTTCATGATCACACACGGGCGAGGGCTGCTCTGCATGCCGATGTCGGCCGAGCGGCTCGACGCGCTGAGGCTTCGCGCGATGGTGCCGGAGAACGAGGCCGGCGCCGAAACCGCGTTCACGATTTCCATCGATATACGCGCGCCGCGCAACACCGGGATCTCTGCCTACGACCGCGCGCGCACGATCCGCCGGGCTCTCGATGTGGATGCAAGCGTCGACGAGTTCCGCACACCGGGCCACGTGTTCCCGCTGCGCGCGCGCGAGGGAGGTGTGCTCGAGCGTGCCGGTCACACCGAGGCTGCGGTCGACCTGGCACGGCTGGCAGGGTGCAAGCCCGCCGGCGCGATCTGCGAGATCATGAACGACGACGGGACGATGGCGCGCGTGCCCGATCTGATCGAAGTGGCGCGCACGCATGGGCTGCTCATGATCACGATCGAAGACCTCATCGCGTACCGCGCGCGCACCGAGGCGATGGTGCGCCGGATGGCCGACGCGCGCATCCCGACTCCGTACGGCGAGTTCACCGCCGTCGGATTCCAGTCGCAAGCCGACGGACGTGAGCACATCGCGCTGGTGTACGGGGATCCCGAGGGCGGGCGTGGCACGCTCGTGCGCGTCCATTCGGAGTGTCTGACCGGCGACGCGTTCGGCAGCTTGCGCTGCGACTGCGGCGCCCAGCTGCGTGAGTCGATGCGCTTGATCGCGCAAGAAGGGTCCGGGGTCGTTGTCTACGTGAAGGGCCACGAAGGACGCGGCATCGGGATCATGGAGAAGCTGCTCGCGTACCGGCTGCAAGACGCCGGCGCGGACACCGTCGAAGCGAACCTGATGCTCGGGCACCCGGCCGACGCGCGCGACTACATGGCGGCGGCGAAGATCCTTGCAGCGCTCGACATCGACAACGTGCGGCTGCTGACGAACAACCCCGCGAAGCGCACCGGTCTAGAGCAGTACGGGATCACCGTCGACACGCGCATCCCATTGGTCACCGTGCCCACGGAAGAGAACCTGCGATACCTTCAGACCAAGCGCGACAAGTTCGACCACGAGCTGCTCGAGCTGTCGCTTGCCTAAGAGGTAGGCGCAGAGGAGGTTTCCATGGGGGAGACCCCGCACATCGTTGGGATCGGCGGTACGACGCGGGAAGGCTCCTCGACCGAGAAGGCGCTGCGCTATTCGCTCGCGATCTGCGAGAAGCTCGGCGCGACGACGGC
>Ga0209577_10003854_pt1 | contig 14143 bp, 9 predicted proteins | sample GraSoiAngelo_109_FD_185874 | JGI IMG/M metagenome (GOLD analysis project Ga0209577, IMG submission 185874) | Grasslands soil microbial communities from the Angelo Coastal Reserve, California, USA - 14_0903_12_20cm (SPAdes) (version 2) | ecosystem: Environmental > Terrestrial > Soil > Grasslands ...
CACCTGTTCCACGCGAGTCTCTACCCAGCTATTCGCGTCGTGTTTCTCCGCTATCCGCAGCTTCAGGTAATTATCCGTGATGGCTTCGGTGTACCCGCCCTCGAACCCACTCAGAGTGATGGCTTGAATCGTTTTTCCGATAAACGAGCGCATGAACGCCAGCTTCTTCTCTGCCGCCAGCTCACGCAGCACCCGGTTGCGCTCGCGAGCGGTCCGCACCGGAACCTGGTTCGGCATTGTGGTTGCCGGAGTCCCCGGACGCGATGAGTATGTAAATACGTGCAAATAAGTAAATGGCAGCTCTTCCACCATGCGCCGCGTTTGTTCGAACTCGAATTCGGTCTCGCCGGGAAAGCCGACCATCACATCCGCCCCGATCGCGGCGTTCGGCATAGCAGTGCGTATTTTCTCGATCTTTTCCTGGTAATGCCAAGGACGATATTTGCGACGCATACGCCGCAGAACGGTATCGCTTCCCGACTGCATCGGAACGTGGGCGTGCTTGGCTATGCGGGGCGACTCGGCGACCAGACGAATCAGCTCATCGCTCCAGTCCATAGGCTCGACGGAGCTGAGGCGGAGTTTCTCAAGCACGGTCTCTTGGAGGAGGCATCGGATGAGATCAACAAAAGTCTTCGGTGTTCCTTGCTCAGTCACTGAGACGCGAGCGCCTGGTGCGCTGACGACCGAAGACGGACGACTGACGTCTGCCAGGTCACGCCCCCACCTTCCCAAATTGATTCCTGAGATCACGACTTCGCGGTAGCCAGCCTCGACTAGGCCATTCACCTGACGGATCACTTCCTCCGGCCTGAGCGACCGGCTCTGGCCACGCACATAGGGGATCACGCAGAAGGAGCAGCGATTGTCGCAGCCGTCCTGCACTTTGAGGTTGGGACGCGTGCGCTCGTTGCCAGCATCGAACACCGGAGCAGCGAGAAGCTCGGTGTGGGCGAAGATGTCGGAAACGAAAATCCGGCTTCCGGCTTCCGGCGTCGGGCTCCCCGCCTCAGCTTTCAGGCTATGCGGCGAAGTAGAGAGCCGAGTCAGAGGTACAAAGTTTCTGACAGCGGCCCCCCCTTCGAACCGGATTTCAGTCTCTTCCGGTGCACGCGGCACGAGAGGTGCTGCAATTTCCGCCAAGCGATGTTTATGCGAGTTTCCTACGACCCATTTCACTCCGGGAAGGGCTGCTAGTTCTTCAGGAGCGCGCTGCGCGTAGCATCCCGTAACCAAAATCTGGCAGCCCGGATTCTCGTGAGCAATGCGGCGGATCGCTGCGCGTGCGTCCTGGTCCGCGGCGGCGGTCACTGTGCACGTATTCAGCACGACTATTTCAGCCTCACCCGGTGCTGATGCCCGATGCAGGCCGCTCTCCCTTAGTTGCTCTTCAATCGCCGCACCGTCTGCCTGGGTAGCGCGGCAACCAAAATTCTGTACGTAGAAACTTGCCACGGTTCTATAGTAACGTAGTACCCGACTAACGTAGTACGTGCTGACTGGGTTACAGGGTTGCTTTTGTACTGACTGCTTGTGCAACCGCTGTGCGAAAATAGCTGTCCAACTCATAGAGATAAAGACTTACCGATTCTGCCTGAGGTACTCTTATGAAGCGGCGCATTCTGCTCGTGGATGACGATGTCGCGGTATTGCTCACCTTGAAGACGGTACTCGAGATGGACGGCTTTGAAGTGGAAACGGCGGGGTCAGCTGCCGAGGCTCTCGAAAAACTGGGATCCGGCGTCTATCAGATGGTCATCACCGATGTTCGCATGGAAAGCGAACAAGCCGGATTTGAAGTTATTCGCGCGGCACGCCAGCAGGATTATGATCCAGCCACGGCCCTTCTTACCGCCTATCCACCGCAGAATGGGGAATGGAAACGCGAAGGTACCCAGTCAGTCCTGGTGAAGCCGGTGGGAACCCAGGACCTGGTGCGCCAGTTGGAAGCTTTACTTGTTCGCCACGAAGACGAGAAACAGCAGCGCCGCAAACAAGCCGCGGTTCCCTCGCCGCCAAAACACGCCAACGGGTCCGGCCGCGAGGCTGGCAGGAAGATCAGCTAGTCCCGATGGTTAAAGCGCACTACGGCGCTGGCGTGCTCTCACCTGCCGTCTTAGACAAATCTGAATTGGTTTGAGTCAGGCAGAAGCTGCCTGTCGCCGCTGCTGGAAACATTCGCGGCAAAAAACGGGCCTGCCCTGGGTCGGCTTAAATGGCACCGTAGTTTCTTTGCCGCATTGCGAACAAACCGTCCTGGTCTCAACTTTGTTGTAGCCTTGCGCCGGGGCTGCCCCCAGCACTGCTACTCTCTTTGTCTTACAAGTTTTGCAACGCTTGGGCTCGTTCTTGAACTGCTTGTCATGAAAAAACAGCTGTTCACCCGCCGTAAAGACGAAGTCCGCGCCGCAGTCTATGCACTTCAATACCTTGTCCTGGAATTCCATTGAGAGATGCTCCCTTCACCCCATTCCCTGCGCGCACGCTCGAACGAGCCTCGGTGCTCCCCTTCACGCGCACCAATGCGCAAGGCGCCTCCATCCCCCTCAATTAAATTGAAAACCGCCCCTGGATTCGGCCCGCCATGCATCAGCCCAATGCATGGATTACTCCTAAGAAGTGTCGACTGCGGATGACTTACTGCTTCTTACAACGTCAATTTCCTAACCGAATGAAAAAGAATGGGCCGCCACTGGGGAGCGGCGACCCACGTCCAAATTAATCCTGTTCCTTGCGCGCCTTCTTAGAACTGCGCTCGCGAGTAACCTTCCGTCACTCGCTGCTTCTCGCCGGACTTCAGATAACAAGGAGTGGCGGCTTGATCTCCTTTATGATGTCTTCTTCCTGTACCCTTATGCCTAAACCGGCGAAGCGCATTTTCGAGGGAGTCTCCCTCCTGAATTCCTACTCCACAAAAACCCGGTACACCCCCAAACTCGTCCCATTTGGACGGCATAGTTATTACAAGCTTCCCCCGGCAAGTCAAGAGGCATGTAAAGTTTTTTGACAGTTACCCGAACTCAGACCATAACAACAAGTCGCAAAACGTTGGACACATACTTAAAAAATAACTTTCAGACCCAATTGTACTTGCCTGGGTGCATAGGCATCGCTGGCTGTCATAAAGCGTGACGGCGAAGCATAATATGCCGGGAAGTGATTGATTCCCAGTGTCTTATCGTACTGCACAAAGTGCCCGATGCTGTTCAGAAAGCCAACATCGCTGATCTGTACACGCTTGTTGTCGCGATTGAGCAGGTTAAAAGATTCCGCCATCAACTCCAGTTTGACCCGGTCGCCGGCATAAATGCGACGGGTAAGCCGCAAGTCGGTGGTCGCGTAATCGGGACCGAGAAAGGCGTTGCGTCCCACACCAGGCAAGCGGTCGTTCATATCGTTTCCATCCTGGTTAGGATCGCCCGACACGCGGCTATCCACCGGTCGGCCGCTACCGATCGTGACCACGCCTGACATCTTCCAGTCATTGAAAATCTTCCCCAGCAACTCGTGCTCGCGGTGAAACGGCCGCGGCGTTGTCACCCAGGAGAAGACGAAACGATGCCGCTGATCGGTCACGCTGGGCCCGCGCTCGCTGCTGGTGGAATAGGAATTCTGCACAGTGGCTGGATGTCCGGCCAACAGGGCGTCCTGCCCGTCGTCGATGGCGTGCGCAAACGTGTATGCCAGGCGGAAGTAGAGGCCGCTGGTCATTCGACGCTGCACCGAAACGGTGAGGCCGTGATAGACGCTCGAGGCTGCGCTCTCGTACTGATTTATGGCCCCGAGCCGCGGAATCGGGCGAGCTAGCGGGTTTACGCACGGCGGGTACGGACACGTCGTCGTACGGGAAAATTGCCATGTCGAGAACGAATCCACGTTGTAGTAGCTGCCGAGGAAATTGGTGCCGGAGTCGTCGTAAATGGGATACGCGACTTCAGTGGGCGGTGGCAGGTTCACATCCCGAGCGCGAATCAGATCGATCCCATGCACGTACATGTAATTGATTCCAGCAGACAAGCGGTTGGCCATCTCCCGTTCCAGGCTTAGGCTGGCCTGCTGTACTCGTGGCGTCCTGAAATTACGGGCAAACGCCGAGATATCACTCTCTAGCATCCCGCCCACGCTGGCCGGCGGCGCGCAATATGTTGAGTACATGGGGCAGACCACCAGCGGGTTAGGATACGTCGGAAAAACCTGCTGATCGTAATAATGGCTGTTGTTGAGGAACAGGGTGGTAGACGAGAGGCCATTGTCCGTCGCAACAGTGGAAGGATAGATTTGCGGAATTCGCGTGTAAAACAGCCCGTATCCCGCGCGGATGACCAGCGGGCGCTGATCGCCTACTGAGTAAGCCAACCCCACCCGTGGGGCAAAGTTGGTCATATTGTCATTGGGGACGCGGCCGGAGTCCGGCCAAAGCCGGTTGCTCAGCAATCCTTTGGTAGTGAAAAGTTGCAGGTCATAGCGCACCCCGAGGCTCACGGCCAGGCGGTTCGTAAGCCGGATCGTGTCCTGGGCGAAAGCCGCATATTCGTTGGTGTCGGGATGCGAAACAGCTGAGCCAAAATTCTGTATGTAGTATTTGGGTACCTGATGAGCGAAGGCCCGTAGCGGAGTCAATTGCATGCCCCCGATCATGGGCTCAAACGTCCAAGGGTCCACCTTTACGTTATCAAAATAATATTCGCCCCCAAATAGTGACGGAAAGAAGTTGTAGACCAAGGTGAACAGCCCATCTCCGCCGAATTTCCACGAATGCCGTCCGCCTTCCAGGCTGATCGTCTCCGCGATGTGCAACCGGTGCTCGCGGGTATTACGCGGCAGCATGGATGACCGGCCAAAGCCGTCTAACACGTTGTAGATCTTGGTGAGAGACGCACTTGAGTTGGCGAATGACTCCTGCAGATCGCGGGAAAACTGCGCCCGCAGGTGGCTGGTGATGCGTGGCGAGAGACCGCTAGTCAGCGAAACCGAGACGCTCTCGGTAGTCACGTCCTCCTCACCGTTTTCACTGGTCGCGGAATTCGTGATAGGACTGGCGGGATCGAAAAATACATTGTTCTGTCCGTAATAACGTGAAGTGCTCAGACGCACTGAGAGGAAGTGTCGTGGGGTGAGTGAATCATCCAGTTTGAAGAATCCGGAATTACCCAGCAGTTTGGATCGGAAATTCCCCGCCATGGCAGACAGTTGGTCCGCTGCCGCAAATACCAGCGCCTTGTCGCTGTCCTCATAATCTCCGTGATGCAGCGGCTCCGCTCCCTTCTGGGGAACCAACACCGTGCTCCCATTCAGGAAGCGGACCGCAGTGGGAACATGGAAAATATGCTGGTCCAGGCCGCTAAAGAAAAAAATCTTGTTGCGTTTGATCGGACCGCCGAGAGTGAAGCCGAATTGTTGCTGGCGGTCGTCCGGCGTGCCGTTGAGATTAGCGTGCTGCGCGTTAAGCATGCTGTCGCGCAGGAAGTAGAAGCTGGTGCCATGCCAGTGGTTCGATCCGGACTTGGTCACCACGTTCACGACTGCTCCCCCCGCCCGTCCCAGTTCCGCACCATAGGTGTTGGAAGAAACGCGAAACTCCTGCACCACTTCGTTAGAAAACTGGTAGGGGGCGCGATAGCGGCCGCGAACCTGCCCGAAAAAGGAGTTGTTGTTATCCGCACCGTCTACGAGGTAGCTGGACTGATATCCGCGGATCCCGCCAAACGCCAGGTCGCCATTGGAGGTGGAGGTCAGTCCGCGAGGATCCTGCGTGACTCCCGGAGCCAGCAAAGCCAGGTCAGTGAAGCGCCGCCCATTAAGCGGCAAGTCCGAGATGGCGCGCTCGTCAATCAGGGCAGAAATGGCGCTGGGCTGCGTGTCCACCAGAGGAGGCGCCCCGGAAACGGTTACGCTCTCCTTCGCCCCGGCCACTGCGAGACGAAACTGGAGTTCTGCCACGCCGCCGACCTCCACATGCAAGGACGGGCTCATTTGCGGAGACATTCCTGGCGCCTCGGCGCGCGCTACGTAGTCGCCGGGCTGGAGCAATTCCAGCGCAAAGCGGCCCTCCGCGTCACTGGTGACCGAGTACCGGAAGCCATTCGCAGAGTTCACCACCACCACCGTGGCACCTGCGATTTGCCCGCCAGAAGGATCAAGGATGACGCCCCGAAGCGCACCGGTAGAGGTATCTTGCCCGTAGGAGCGCACGGCCAGGAGCATCAAGGCAATTACAAGAAGAAGACGAGTTAAGAGTTTTATATGAAGAGGAGAGACCCGGGTTTCCGGAATATGAGAAGGCATAAGAATCCACCTGCGTCCGTTTGAAATGGAATCGGAGGGGATTCCGGGAAACCTGGGGACAACCCAATCTGTATAGCACGTAGGCGGAGACGGAGAATGTGATCGGTGAACCTTGCCTTCGTGAATTTCCCGCACTGGGAATTGCGGCTGCCGGAAAGAGATCTCTTGGTTGACGGGCCGGCGCCTCTCGGCTTTGCGGTTCTGGCTGCTGCCCTCGCCCCCGCACCCGCGTGCGTGTTATGTTCATCTACTTTGATTGAGAACAATCAAGGGCAACCAACAACTAGCAGTCACCGACGACCAATGATCCGTTCTTTCAAAGACATCACGCCGCAGATTCCAGAGACGGCGTACGTCGACGATTCCGCACAGATCATCGGCGACGTGATCTTAGGCGAGCATGCCAGCGTCTGGATGAACGTTGTGCTTCGGGGCGATGTGCATGCTATCCGCGTGGGCCACTACTCCAACATCCAGGACTGCAGCGTGCTCCACGGGATGAAAGAAAAGTACGGAGTTTTTCTGGGTGACTATGTAACGGTGGGCCACGCGGCGATTCTGCACGGCTGCACCATCGAGGACCGTTGCCTGATCGGAATGGGATCGATCATTCTGAACGGTGCACACATAGGCGCGGGCTCGATCATTGCCGCCGGAACGCTCATCGCGGAGAAGACCAAAGTCGAGCCCAATTCACTCTGGATGGGCTCCCCCGGCAAGTTTCGCCGTCACCTGGACGAAAAAGACCAGGAAACGATCCTGATGTACGCAGAGAATTATCTCGGATACAAGAAATCGTACTTAGCGGAGCGAAAATAACTTTTCCGTAGAGACGCGGCTCGCCGCGTCCCGCGCACTGAAAGCGCAAAGCGAACAGACTCAATGATCAAAGCCGTTCGAGGAACCCGCGACCTGCTGCCGCCGGAAACCGCGTTGTGGAACTTCGTCGAAGCGGCTGCTCGCGACGTTTTTCGCGCCTACAACTTCCAGGAAGTCCGCACGCCAATTTTCGAAGAGACGCAGCTTTTCGCACGCTCCGTCGGCGAAGAAACGGATATCGTCTCCAAAGAGATGTACACGTGGGAGGATCGCAGCCGCGCCCAATCAGAGAAAGGCCAGTCGCTCACGCTGCGTCCCGAGAACACTGCTGGCGTTGTGCGCGCCTACATCGAGCACAAACTCTGGGATCGCGGCCTGAACAAGCTTTACTACATCGGCCCGCAGTTCCGCCGGGAGCGCCCCCAAAAAGGTCGCTATCGCCAGTTCTACCAGATCGGCGCCGAGGCGATTGGGCCGCCAAGCTCCGGCAGTGAATCTCCCGCGCGCGATGCCGAAATGCTGGAGATGCTGGCCACTTTCCTCGACCGGCTCGGAATCACTGGCTGGAATCTCGAACTGAACTCGGTCGGCTGCCCTAACGACCGCGTCCGCTTCAACGAAGCCTTGCGCAAAGCGCTTGATCCGGTCGTCGCCAAAATGTGCGCTGACTGCCAGCGCCGCGCCGTCACCAATCCGCTGCGCGTCTTCGACTGCAAAGTTCCGGAAGATCAGCCCATCATCGAGAAGCTGCCGCGCATCAGCCAGTTTCTCGACGAGCCTTGCCGCACCCACTTCGCCGAAGTGCAAGAGATTCTCCAAGCCGTCGGCGTCCCGTTCCGCCTCAACGATCGGCTAGTGCGCGGACTCGACTACTACACGCGCACAGCGTTTGAGTTCACGCACGGCGCTCTGGGCGCGCAGAATGCAATCCTCGGCGGAGGCCGATACGACGGTTTGTCCGAATCGCTCGGCGGCCCACAGGCTCCCGGCATCGGCTTTGCTATTGGCGAAGACCGCCTCGTCATGTCACTAAAAGAGTCAGCGGAGGCTGTTGCGCGTAAGCCTGAGGTCTACATCGCGCCACTTGGCGCTGACATGAACCGCGAGGCTGCCCGTTTGGCCCGCGAGTTGCGCCGGCACGACCTGGTTGTGGAACTCGGCGACGAAAGTTTTCGCATGAAAAAATCGCTTGAGACCGCGAGCAAGCTGGGCGCCCGTTATGCCCTGATTGTGGGCGAAAACGAAGTCAAGGCCGATGCCTTCGGCCTCAAGAATCTCGAGACCGGTGAGCAGATTCCGGTGCCGCACCATGAATTGGCCGCAAAAATTCAAGCTGGCCGCTAGTTGAAGATTGATCGTAGGAGGACTCATGAAATTTCTCTCCCTTACCGTGGTTCTTTCTTTTGCAATCTGTAGCCCTCTCTGGGCGCAGGCCGCGGGTTCGGTGACGACCAACAACGCTACTCCAAGCTCCACGGCCGCGTCTCCGGTCGAGCAGCAAATCATCCAGAACGTAAGACAATTCGTGCAGGCGAACACGAAAAAAGACGCCGACTATTTCAAACGCACTTTGACCGACGACTTCATCGAGGTGCCAAAGAATGGCGGCACTTCCGACCGCGCTGAATTTCTCGAGGACGTGATCACCGGCGACAAGAGCAAGGAACCCCGGCTTTACAACATCAAAGTAGTTCCCTTGAACGAAGGCGCCGCGCTGGCCACCTATGACGAAATACTGCCGGGTGATGAGACTCGTTACCGCCACATAACCCACGTCTGGGTGAAGCAGGCAGACCAGTGGAAGCTGAAGTTTCTGCAAACCACACCGAATCTCTGGAGCATTGGGGATGTGTGAGTGAAATCGCCGCGAAAGTCTCCGCGCGCCGCGCCGGCGATCAAGCTGGTCAATCTCGAAGAGGGCATGCCTCTGGTTCACGAGGCGATCGCCAAACTCAATCGGGAAATCGCCACGGCCAAACCGCAGGGCCACTCCGCCCTCAAACTGATTCATGGTTACGGTTCGAGCGGCGTCGGTGGCGACATCCGGATTGCCGTTCAAAAACGCCTGCGTGAACTGCGCGATAACCGGCAGATTCACGGTTATATATTTGGTGAGGACTGGTCGATATCCAACGAAGATACCTGGCAGGTCACCAGGAAAAATCCTGCACTGAAGGGAGACCGTGATTTGGGCAAGAAGAACCTGGGGATAACGATTGTCTTGCTGTAATTCCAGTCCACATTCCGTTTCGTGCGCCTGCCGCCATTTATAATCTCTGCTCCGGCTTCGGCCGTATTCCCGACAACAAAGGTGACTGCTTGCTCGACTTTTTAGGCGATCTGCGACGTACCCACATGTGCGGAGGCCTGCGCGCCTCGGATGCCGGCAAAAAAGCTGTGCTCATGGGCTGGGTCAACCGCCGCCGCGATCTCGGCAACCTCATCTTTATTGATCTCCGCGACCGCACCGGTGTCACGCAGGTGGTCTGCAACAAGGAAATGAACCCTGCCATTCACGAAAAAGCTGGCCAGTTGCGCAATGAATACGTGGTCGCGGCGCTGGGCACGGTCAAACAACGCGATCCCAACACGGTGAACAAGAACATTCCGACCGGCGAAGTCGAGCTGGTGGCCGAAGAACTGCGAATTCTGAACGAAGCCAAGCAGCCGCCGTTTCTGCCTGGTGACACGGTTCTGCCGAACGAAGAGTTGCGCCTCAAATATCGCTATATTGATCTGCGCCGCGAGGCTATGCAGTTCAACATCGAACTGCGCCATAAAGTGGCAATTGCCATTCGAACTTATCTCGCCGCGCAAGGATTCTTCGAGGTCGAAACCCCTTTCATGACCCGTTCCACGCCGGAGGGCGCGCGCGACTACCTCGTTCCCAGCCGCGTGCAGCCGGGCTGTTTTTATGCGTTGCCGCAATCGCCGCAATTATTCAAGCAGATTCTGATGATTTCCGGATTCGACAAATATTTCCAGATCGTGCGCTGCTTCCGTGACGAAGATCTGCGCGCCGATCGGCAGCCCGAATTTACCCAGATCGATCTGGAAATGTCGTACCCGCAAGCGGAGCGCGTCTGGGAAGTGGTGGAAGGATTTCTGGGCGCCGCCTTCAAAGCAGCTGGAATTGAAATCAAGCCGCCGTTCCCCCGCATGACCTACGACGAAGCCATCCGCAAATACGGCAGCGACAAGCCGGATATGCGCCTACCTGAGATGACCGAAGTGCGCGAGACCTTCGCACCTGAAAATCTTGCGACCCTCGGAGTGAGTGCAACTCTCCCGGTTATGGCCATTCGCATCCCGAAAGTCGGCGAGCTTTCGCGCAAAGAACGCGACGATATCAAGCCGCTGTTTACCGCGAAAGGCGGCTCGAAATTATTCGAAGACTTCAAGCGGCTGGAAAAGAATTTCCCAGAGGCTGCGTCCACAATTCGGCAAGAGACTGGCGCCCAGCCCGACGATCTAATCGTGATCGTCAGCGGAGACAGCAAGCCCGCAGAACACAAGTCCGCGGGCGGAGTAAAGCCCGAGGTCAAGCAACATGATCACGCGGTCTACACCGCTGCCGGACTGCTCCGCATTGCCCTCGCCCAGAAGTATGCCGACCGCCACGGCGCCTTCAAAAAGACCGGCAATCCCGAGAAAGACTTCCGCTTCCTCTGGGTGACCGATTTTCCTATGTTCGAGTGGGACGAAGAAGGCAAACGCTGGGCCGCCGCCCACCATCCCTTCACGTCGCCGCACGAACGCGATATGGACAAGCTCGAGTCCGATCCCGGCGCGGTGCGCGCGCTTGCCTACGACGTGGTGCTGAACGGTACGGAGTTGGGCTCCGGCTCCATTCGTATTCACCGCCAGGACATACAAAGAAAAATCTTTCACGCGCTCGGCATGACGGAAGACGAGGCTCGCGCCCGCTTCGGATTCTTCCTCGAAGCCCTGGAGTACGGCACGCCGCCTCACGGTGGCATCGCGCTCGGCCTTGACCGAATTGTCATGATCCTGGCCGGCGCGGAAAGCCTTCGCGAGGTCATCCCATTTCCCAAGACCGCGCGTGCGGTAGATTTGATGGTGGACGCGCCGACCCCGGTGAGTGAAGCACAACTAAAGGAGTTGGGAATACAGGTCAGGAAGGGATAGTGCAGGCTCCAGAACTGCGGCGCGGCTGTCGAAGTCCGAAGGTTAGGTAGATTCCGTATCCCGGAGGGATAATCGATAATAGCCCAGCACTTCAGTGCTGGGTTAGCTTACCCACCTTACCCGAGTCCCGTAAGAACGGCTGAAATCTTTCCACGAGACGGAGAGTTTACGCCACCCAACAGTTTGATCGCGCTTTGCTCGGAAAGGCGCGTCCTTTGAACACCTTTGCTTCTCCGCTTGGCATCTGCGAAACTGACCTCGCTGACCATTGGCCATTAGAGCCGGCTGCTTCACCATGGGCAAAATCCACGTCCTTCCCGAACACGTTGCCAACAAAATCGCCGCCGGCGAAGTGGTGGAGCGTCCTGCTTCGGTCGTCAAGGAACTGCTGGAAAATTCGCTCGACGCCGGTTCCACCCGCATCAAAATTCAGATCGAAGCCGGTGGAAAAAAACTCATTCAGATCACTGACAACGGTTGCGGCATGGTCCGGGACGACGCTTTGCTGGCTTTCGAGCGCCATGCGACGTCAAAAATCAAAAATGCGGAAGACCTCCTCAGCGTGGCCACTCTCGGATTTCGCGGCGAAGCCCTGCCCTCGATCGCCTCGGTCTCCCGCCTGCATCTGGAAACCCGCGCTCCGGAGGAGCGCGCCGGCACCATCATCGAAATCAACGGCGGCAAGATTTTCAAAGTAGAAGAGGCCGGCCTTCCGCCAGGAACATCTATCACCATCCGCGATCTTTTTTTCAACACGCCGGCACGAAAGAAATTCCTGAAATCCGAATCCACCGAGCTTTCCCACATTGCCTCGCTCGTGACGCATTACGCGCTCGCTCATCCCGACAAGCACTTCGAACTGCATTCGGCTACCAACGCTATGCTGGTGGCCCCGCCCGTGGCCGACCACAGCCAACGCGTCTACCAGATTTTCGGAAAAGATACTCTCGACCAGCTTATTCCGGCGGCCGCCATGCAACCGCTGGAGCGCATAGGGCTCCCGAAACCACCCCCCTGGAGACGACCAGAAGATCCGTGTGGCGCGGACATTCCTGCCCGCGAAGGCACCGAAGATGCCGAGACGGCGGAAGCGCCCTTCGGCGAACTTCGCCTCCACGGCTTTGTCTCCAAGCCCGAAATCCAGAAACTCAACCGCAACTCAATCTTCGTTTTCGTCAACGGCCGCCTTATCCGTGACCGCCTCATCCAACACGCGCTCACCGAGGCCTACCGCAATATCCTGCCCCCGACGGTGTATCCGGTCGTGCTGCTGTTCCTGGAACTGCCCACCGCCGAGGTGGACGTGAACGTCCATCCTTCGAAAACCGAAGTGCGATTCCGGCAGCAGAGCGTCATGCACGATTTCGTGCGCGATTCGGTCCGCGCCGCGCTGATGAAAGCCCGCCCCGTGCCCCAGTTCACCACAGAAATTCGCGCTCACCCCACGGCGAGTGCCTCGCTCACGCCCGGTGCGCTGACCCCGGATCCCGATGCCAGCACGGCTTGGCGCGCTTTATACGAACCTGCAGGGGATGCCCGTACCCAACAAACTCGTGGCGCATTTACCTTGCAGCCTCCTGTGGCACCGCCGGTCACAGAACGATTTCGCTTTGAAAGTGGTTTCGCGGTCGAAGGTAATGCCGCACTCTCCCTAGCACGTGCCCCGCAGGTGACATTCGGCGGCGTCCGAGATATAGCTGATCGATCGCGCCCCGCTCCGGCTGACGGCTGCACGCCGGCAATCCCTGAGGAACCGGAAGCGCAAAATGAAATCGCGCCCGCGCTAGCGTCGCTCAAACCCCTGGGTCAGATTCGCGAGTCATTCATTCTGGCCGTAAATCACGAAGGTCTGTGGATCATCGACCAGCACGTGGCCCACGAGCGCGTGCTCTTCGAGAAGGTTCTCAAACAGCGTGCTGCACAGAAAGTGGAAAGCCAGCGTCTGCTCATGCCCCTGGTCCTCGAGCTCACGCCCGCGCAACAGGCCGTGTTCAGCGAAATTTCCGACGAGCTCGCTCACAATGGCTTCGATGCCGAACCCTTCGGCTCGCGCTCGATCGCCATCAAAATCGCTCCCGCCGGAGTGGAAGCCGCTGCCATCGAACACCTGTTGCAAGAACTGCTTGATCAGCTCTCCCGCGAAGATCAGTCTTTGAACATGGATTCAGTGCGAGCCCGTATCGCCGCGTCCATTGCCTGTCATGCCGCGATTAAAGTGAACATGCCGCTCGAGCAGAACAAAATGGAGTGGCTGCTGGCCGAGTTAGCAAAGACCGACTGCCCGATGTCGTGCCCCCACGGAAGGCCGGTAGTTCTGCGCTACTCGCTGAAAGACATTCAGAAGGCGTTTAAGAGACTCTGAGAAGCCTTTAGCCTTTAGCTATTGGCCTTTAGCTCAGTACTCAGCATTCAGCAAAAATGGAGACTCGTGCACGGCCGAGTTCCGTCGCCAAACTGCCAAACCTCGAACGAGCTAAAAAGGAACGCCAAGAGCTACAAGCTAAGAGCCAAGAGCTCACTGAATGCTGCCCGCTGACTGCTGTATGCTGTCTCTATGACCGAGCAGGAACTCGACCAGCTTCGCCGCGAGAAGTGGCATCTCGATGGCCGTCCTATTCGCACTCTCGAGGACGCCCGCGCCTTCATCGAGTCGGTCGGCTTCTGCCTCATGTATCCGCTCCGCCAGCCAGTGCTGGTGCCGACCTTCATCGGAGCATGGGCCGGTTCCGACGAGCGCCTGCCCACCTGGCAGCATGCTTTCGCTGATCCTCGCGCCCAGGAAGCCACCGAACTCATGGTCCGCCTGCTGCGCGAGCGTGCTGCTTACGAGGCCAACCTGTTCGACGAAAATAACAATTTTCTGGTACCCGCTTCGGTGTTCCCTTACTTT
>Ga0209577_10003855_pt1 | contig 14142 bp, 15 predicted proteins | sample GraSoiAngelo_109_FD_185874 | JGI IMG/M metagenome (GOLD analysis project Ga0209577, IMG submission 185874) | Grasslands soil microbial communities from the Angelo Coastal Reserve, California, USA - 14_0903_12_20cm (SPAdes) (version 2) | ecosystem: Environmental > Terrestrial > Soil > Grasslands...
GTACTCCGGAGCCGATCCCTTCCCGGACGGTGCGATGCCGTCGCTCCACGTCGCCGTCCCCACCGTGATCGCGCTCTCGCTGCTCGCGCGGGCGCGCGCTCGAGCGCGATGGCTGTGGCTAGTGCTCGCCGCCCGGCTGCGCCCGGGTCTCCGGCGCCGCCCGGCGCGGCTGGCGGACGGCTGCTGGAGGCACTCCTGACCCCTGGCGGGGCTGACCCCGCCGGTCCGGCCGGCGACCGCCCGACGGCGATCACGTGACTCGATCGTCGTTACGTTTGAGGCGTTGTGCAGGTTTCTGCGATCCCGATCGTTGGGGAGTGCAGGCGTAACCGGCAAATGTGCGCAGCGGACACCCGTCCGCCACGTACGGGGGACCGGTTCGTCCGCAGTGGCGGTCAAGCAGTCAACCGCCATGCGGAAGGGAGCTTAGGGGGTAGCCGTGAAGAAGATCAGAATGCTCAGTGCCGGCGCGATCGCCGGCCTGGCGGGCGTCATGGTGTTGCCGATGACGGCGCACGCGGACGCCGGCCAGCCGACGGGGACGGCGCAGGCGTCCGCCCTGCAGGTGTCCATCTCGCCGTCGGCGCTCATCTCGGCCGTGCCGGCCGTCGGTGGGATGCTCAGCTCGATGCTGGGCGGCGTCCTGGGGAACACCGACCTCAGCGTCAAGATCGACGCCGCGAACGCCAATGGCGTTCTCGACGGGAATCTCCTCGACCTCCTCTCGGGCCACGGCGATTCGACCCCGATCGACATCCAGTTCGCCCCGCTCCAGCAGGAGCTCGACACCCTGACGGGCGCCGTCAAGACCGCCCTCGGTGCGCTCAACGGCGTCACCGGCCTGCTCGGCGGCGCCAGCAGCCTGACCACCAACCTCGGCCCCGGAGGCCTGCTCTCCGGCCTCACCGGCCTGCTCGGCAGCAACTCCGGAATCGTGGGCAACCTCACCTCGCTGACCAACCAGCTGCCGATCCTCGGCGGCCTCCTCAACGGCGTCCTCGGCGGGGCGGGCACCGGCTCGCTGGGCAGCCTCACCGGCGCCCTCCAGGGCCTCGGCGTCAACCTCGGCAACACCCTCGTTGCGAACTACAACGTCCCCGGTGTGCCGAACGCCCCGACCGCGGCCTCCTCGGTCATCGCGACCCCGGCGGGCGCGCCCCTCCAGCTGAACCTGGCCCCGTACCACGCGGACGCGGTGACCAACCAGCTGGCCCAGGCCGCCGGCATCGCCGGCGCCCGCGCGTCGGCGGACAACAGCACCACCAGCCTGGCCGTCACCCCGAGCCTGTCGCTGCCGAACCTCGGCAACATCCTCGGCGCGGGCGGCTCGCTCGGCGATCTGCTCGGTCCCAGCGGCCTTCTCGCCGGCCTTCTGAACACCACCAGCGGCCTTCCCATCGTGGGCAGCCTGCTCTCCGGCATCGTCGGCAACCCGGCCAGCAGCGGCGGCGCGGCCAGCGGACTGCTCGGCGGCCTCCCGCTCGGCAACGTCGTCCAGGGCGTCCTGGGCAGCCTGACCGGCGGCACCGGCGGCGGCCTCCTCGGCGGCCTCACCGGCGGCAGCGGCCTGCTCGGTGGCGTCCTCGGCAGCGGCGGACTGCTCGCGGGCCTCGGCGGCCTCACCGGCAGCGTGCCGGTCGTCGGCGGCGTCCTCAGCGGCATCACCGGCGGCAGCTCGGGTGGCTCGGTTCTCGGCCTCCTCGGCAACAACGGCGGCCTGCTGTCCGGCATCCTCGGCAACGGCGGCCTCCTCGGCGGCCTCACCAACCTCAACGGCCTCCTCGGCGGCCTGCTCGGCCCGAACGGGCTGCTCGGCGGCCTGCTCAACGGCCAGAACCTCGGCCTCAACTCGCTCGTCAAGACGACCGATGTCACCTCGAACTCGATCGTCCAGCCGCTCACCGGCGGCCAGTTCCAGGCGCTGGCGAGCACCAAGGTCGGTTCCGTCCAGGTCCTGCCGCTCGGCGACCAGATCCTCGGTGATCTCACCAGCATCCTCGGCGGGACCGGTGGCATCGGCAGCGCGCTCAACAGCATCGTGGGCGGCCTCAACCTCGGCAGCCTCGCGAACCTCGGCCCGCTCTCGGGCCTCCTCGGTGGCGTCACCGGCGGCAGCAACCTCCTCGGCGGCCTCACCGGCGGTGCCGGCGGCCTGCTGAGCGGCCTTCCGCTCCTCGAGATCACCGGCATCACCTCCAGCGCCCAGGCCGTGCTCGGCGCGGGCTCCGGCGATCCCGCCGGCGCCTCCAGCCTCGGTGCGATCAAGGTTCTGGGCATCCCCGTCCTCAACCTCGACCAGGTCGTCGGCATGGTCGCCGGCACCACCAAGTCGATCGCCATCCCGGCGACCGGCATCAGCCTCAACATCACCCGCGGCGTTCCCCAGATCGGGATGAACACCGCGACCCAGAAGAGCGTCTCGGTGTCCGCGCTGGACGTCTCGCTCACCAATGACGGCAACGGCCTCCTGGGCAGCCTGCTCAGCGCCGGCAGCACCAGCAAGCCGATCGCCGAGGTCGCCCTGGCCAACTCCGTGGCCACCGCCTCGATCGGCGCCCCCGCGGCGGCGAGCACCCCGACCGGCTCGACCCCGTCCACCCCGGCCGACAACCCCAGCGCTCCGGCCATCACCCCGGCTCAGGGTCCGACCCCGCCCTCCACGGGCATGTTCGGTCCCGCCAGCTTCGCGGCCGCCGGCATCCTCGCCGCGCTCGCGATCGCGCTCCAGTTCGCGCCTCGCATCGGCTCCCGTCGGAACTCGGTGCGGTAACCACCTGAACCCGTAGGGACGGGCGGGGGCATCGTGCCCCCGCCCGTCTCGTGCTTTAAGGTCCGTCAGCAGATGCCGAGGACCATCCCCGCCCTCTTCGACGGAGCCGTCCATGCGGCCGGCGACCGCACCTGGCTCCACCACGAGGACCGGGCGTACACCTTCGGCGCCGCGGCGGCGCGGATCGCCGGCGCCGCGTGGGTGCTCCGCGACCACGGGGTGGTCCGCGGCTCGGTGGTGATGGCGACCACCCGCAACACCGACGCCTACCTCTTCACCTGGCTCGCCGCGGTGCGCCTCGGCGCCCTCCTCGTCACCGTCGACCCGCGCAGCAGCGCCGCCGAGCTCGCCGGCCTCGCCGGCCAGACCCGGCCGCACCTGGTCGTCACCGACGCCGAGGCGTGGGCGGCGGTCGAGCAGGCGGTCGCGGGGACGCCCCCGCCCGCCCGGCTGCTCTCGGTCGACGACGTCGCCGGCGAGTCCGTGAGCGCGGCGGCGCCGCCGCCGGCCGAGGTCCGCGAGGAGGACCCGGCGGTGCTCATCCCCACCTCGGGCACCACCGGGCGCTCGAAGCTCGTCACCCAGACCCACCGCGCCTACGCGATGGCGGGGGAGGGGTTCCCGTACTGGATGCGGCTGACCGGCGACGACCGGCTGATGACCTCGCTGCCGCTCTTCCACATCAACGCCCCGGCGTACTCGATGCTCGGCTCGGTCGCGGCGCGCGCCGGGCTGGTGCTGCTGCCACGGTTCTCGGCCGGCGGATTCCTCGACGCGGCGCGTCGCTATGCTGCGACCGAGTTCAACGCCATCGGCGCGATGCTGGAGATGCTGATGCGACAGCCCGAGCGTCCCGACGACGCCGGCACCCCGCTGCGCCTCTGCTACACGGGCCCGGCGCCGCCGCGCGAGCGCCACCTCGAGATCGAGCGCCGCCTCGGCATCGAGATCGTCTGCGGATACGCCCTCTCCGAGAGCCCGTACGGGCTCTGCTGGCGGCACGGGACGCGCCCGTTCGAGAGCCTGGGCAGCCCGCGCCAGCATCCCGAGCTCGGCGAGGTGAACCGGGCCCGGGTGATGGAGGACGGGCGCCCCGTCGCCGCCGGCGAGGTCGGCGAGCTCGAGCTCAGCAACCCGTGTCTGATGCTCGGCTACCACGGTATGCCCGAGGAGACCGCGGCGGTGCTCGTCGACGGCTGGCTGCGCACCGGAGACCTGGTGCGCGAGGACCGCGATGGCACCTACTCCTTCGTCGGCCGCCGCAAGGAGGTGATCCGCCGTCGCGGGGAGAACCTCGCGCCCGGCGAGGTCGAGGCGGCGCTCGAGGCCCATCCCGACGTCGCCGAGGCGGCGGTCGTCGGCGTCCCGTCGGAGCTCTCCGAGGAGGAGGTGAAGGCCTTCGTCATGCTGCGTGCGGGCGCGAGCACGTCGCCGGCGGAGCTGCACGCCTTCGCGCGGACCCGTCTCATCGCCTTCAAGCTGCCCCGCTACATCGAGCTCGTCGACGAGCTGCCCCACACCCCGACGGGGCGGATCGCCAAGCACCGTCTCCCCCTCCTGCGCACCCAGGCGGAGTGGGACGCGGAGGAGTCATGAGCAGCGAGGACAGCTGGCTGCACACCGACATCGGCGGCTCGACGGCGGACAGCATCACGCTGCGCGGCCGCGACCTCGCCCGCGACCTGATGGGAAAGGTGTCGTTCTCCGAGCTCGCCTTCCTGCTCGTGGTGCGGCGTCTGCCGACCGCGGGGGAGCTGGGCCTGCTCGATGCGGTGCTGGTCTCCCTGACCGACCACGGCCTCACGCCGACGGTGCTCGCGGCGCGGCTCACCCACACCGGCGCGCCGGAGTCGCTCCAGGGAGCGATCGCCGCCGGCCTGCTCGGCGGCGGCAGCGTCTACCTCGGGCCGACCGAGGACACCGCCCGCTTCCTCAGCGATGTGCTCGCCGGGGTCCCGGGCGCCCCACCGTCCGACGGGGCGCTGGAGGAGGCGGCGTCGGCGGCGGTGCGCGCGCGCATCGCCGCCGGCGAGCGCGTTCCCGGCCTCGGCCATCCGATCCACAAGGTCGTCGATCCGCGCGTCCCCCGCCTCTACGCGATCGCCGAGGAGGGCGGTCTGCTCGGACCGCACCTGTGCCTGTTGCGCGCGGTCGCCGAGGCGCACGCCGCGCAGACCGGGCGGCGGCTGCCGGTCAACGGCGCCGGTGCGGCCGGGGCCGCGCTCGCCGACCTCGGCGTGCCCCCGAGCCTGGCCCGCGGCTTCGCCCTGCTGGCCCGGACCGCCGGCCTCGTCGCTCACCTCGGCGAGGAGATGGAACATCCACTCGGTCCCCGTCTCTACGCGGAGATCGACGACCGGGTGCGCCGGGCGGCGCCGCCGGCCTCCGCGGACTGATCCCGGACGGCGGACCCGCGATGGTGAGAGGATTGGGCGATGCAGGCGTTCGACGCCGTCCTCGAGTTCTCACTCCTGGCGCTCTTCGTCGGCATCTGCGGCTACGCCGTCCGGCTCATCTTCACGACCATGCGCGGCGACGAAGCCGCGCGCGCCGCCGCCCGTGCCGCTCGCGCGCCGGAGCTCACCGTGGTCGAGGCGCACCGCACCGTCGAGGCGCTCATCGAGGCGGTCGCCGCGCCCGGAGAGCCCGACGTGGTCGAGGCGCTGCACCGGCTGACCGAGGCGCTCGAGGAGGAGGCGGCCCTCGAGGCGGATCGCCGTGCCGAGGTCGCCGAGGTCCTCCAGGACCTCTCCGAGGCGGCTGAGGCGCCGGCGGGCGAGCGCAGGCCGGGCCGCATCCACGCCGAGGTCGAGCTCCTCGGCCGGGTGGCGAGCACCGCCCCGCGATTCGGCCGCGCCTGGAGCACCTGGGGACCGGTGGTGAGCGGCAGGTTGCTCCCGCCGCCATAGTGGGTAGGCTCGGGAGGCCGCGTCCGGCGGAGTGACGAGGAGGAACCCACCCGTGCCCCAGAGACATCCCGAAGACCTTCCCTGGAACGACGAAGCCGCCGATGACGACACCTTGGCGGCGGACCCCGAGCCCGACCCCGCAGAGGTCGTCGGAGGCGAGGACGACGGCGCGGAGCGGGACCTGGCCGCCCACCGCGTCCCCGACCCCGACGAGAAGTACCGGCAGGAGTCCCTCGACCAGCGCCTCGCGGAGGAGGAGCCCGAGGCGAAGCTTGGTGGCGCCGAGGACCCCGAGGCCGGAGCGATCGAGGACCTCGAGCGCGGTGGCGACGACGTGGACCTCGGCGAGGACGACGACGGCGACACCGAGGCGGCCGAGGAGGGGGCCATCCACCTCCGCAAGCGGCCCTGACCCCGGACGCCGCCGACGCGCATCTCTCCGGCGCCGACCCGGTGATGGCCGGGCTGGTCGCGAGGTTCGGTCCCGTGGAGCAGGACGGTTCGGGACCGCGTCCCGACCTCTACGCCGCGCTGCTGCGCGCGATCACCGGCCAGCAGCTCTCGGTGAAGGCCGCCCGGGCGATCCACGGAAGACTGCTCGCACGCTTCGGAGACCGCCCGCCGACGCCCGCGGAGCTGCTCGCCGACGACCCCGAGGAGATGCGCACCGCCGCCGGGCTCTCGCGCGCGAAGGTCGTCTCGCTGCGCTCGCTCGCCGAGCGTGTGATCGACGGAGAGCTCGAGATCGACCGGCTCGATGCGCTCGACGACGGTGAGGTGACGCGGGAGCTGGCGGCGGTGAAGGGCATCGGCGAGTGGACCGCGCAGATGTTCCTGATGTTCACCCTGCACCGGCCCGACGTGGTGGCGACCGGCGACCAGGGCATCCGCAACGCGGCGATGCGGGCCTACGGGCTGGAGAGGCTCCCGGACGCCGCCACCCTCACCGCGATGGCCGAGCCATGGCGGCCGTACCGCAGCCGCGCCTGCCTCTACCTCTGGCGCAGCCTCGACAACGCGCCGGTCCCCTGAGGCGCCTTTACGCCGAGGCCGGAAGCGGGCGCGCGCCCGGTCCGCGGTCTCCCACGACGTCGCGAGGCGAGGTGACCACGTGCCCCCCGGCACAGACGAGCTCGACGTGGAGCGGCTCGCCGCAGTCGCGGTGGCGGATGACCCGCGCCGGGCCGCCCGGGCTCGCGGGGTGGCGGTCGCCCCACTCCATGAGCGCGAGGAGCACGGTCTGCAGCTCCAGGCCCTTCTCGGTCAGGCGGTACTCGTGACGCACGCGCTGGCCGGGCTCGCGGTACTCGCGCCGGGTGAGCACCCCGTCGTCGATCAGCCGGCGCAGACGGTCGCTGAGGATGGGCCGGGGGACGCCGAGGTGGCGCTGGATCTCGTCGAACCTGCGCACCCCGTTGAACACCTCGCGGAGGACGAGGATCGTCCATCTCTCGCCGATCACCTCGAGGGTGTGGGCGATCGAGCAGTTCTCGGGGCTCTGCTCCCGCCAGTCCATGGGCCAAGCATAGCACCAGGGTTGTGTAATTGAACCCAGGATGGTACGATCCAGCCAGGTTCAACAACCGAATCCAGCTGGGAGGTGCCTCGGGATGCAGGTGGCGGCGATGTCGGGGATCGAGTCCCTCGAGGCGGTGATGCGCGGGGACGTACCGCCGCCCCCCATGGGCGAGCTCATGGGGATGACCCTCATCCTGGTGGAGGAGGGGCGGACGGTCTTCACCCTGACCCCCGGAGGGCGGCACGACAACCCGATGGGCATCACCCACGGCGGGGCGGCGGCCACGCTGCTCGACTCGGCGATGGGCTGCGCCGTGCAGTCGACGCTCCCCGCCGGCGGGGGGTTCACCACCCTGGACCTGACCGTGCACTACGTCGCGACCGTCACCCGGGAGACCGGGCCGGTGCTGGCCGAGGGCCACATCGTGCACCGCGGAGGCCGCACCGCCACCGCCGAGGGACGGCTCACCCGGGTGGCAGATGGGCGCCTGCTCGCCCATGCGACGACGACCTGCCTGCTCACCCTTCCGGCGCAGGCCCCGGCTGCTGCGGAGGCCGCGTGATGGCGGGACTCGCTTCGGCCTGCGCGGGCTGATCGCGGAGCTCCACATCGCACCCTGAGCGGAGCCCCTGGGCCGGGGATTCGCCGAACTCGCCGAGCTCGGGTGAGGGGACCGGTCTGATAGGTTGGATCGCATTCGGGCCGGCGGTGCCCGCGGAGGCTCCCTCATGGCAACCAGCGCGGTGACGAGGCGGTTCCTCACCGTCTGGTCGCAGGCGGTGGCGGTCCTGGCGACGGCGGTGATGTATGTCGCGCTCGCCGTGGCCGCCGTGCTGATCCTGCACATCGCCCTGGTGGTCCTCGACGCCAACGGAGCGAACCCCATCGTCACCGCGGTGCGCCGGCTCGCCGACAAGCTCGTCGGCCCGTTCGCGCAGCTGTTCACCCCGCAGGACGCCAAGCAGCAGGTGGCCATCAACTACGGACTCGCCGCGGCCGTGTATCTCGCCGCCGGCGGGGCGGTCTCGCGTGGGATCCGTCTCCTGGGAGGCCGGCTCGTCCGCTGACCGGGCACTGCTCCAGCGGCGCCGCGCTCAGGCCGTGACCTCGGCGAACGTGATCCGGTTGCCCTCGGGGTCGGTGAACTCCGCCTTGCGCCCGACGCCGGGAAGCACCTCGATCCCCTCGGCGGTGAGGCCTCGCTCGGCGAGCTGCGCGAGGTGGCCGTCGAGGTCGTCGACGATGAGCGTGAGCAGGGCCCTCCCGGCGCGGTCGGGGTCGGCGACGAGGTAGATCCATCCATTGCCCGCGACCTGCCATGCGACCTCGTTCTCGTTCGGGACGAGGTCGGGCGGCCGGCCCAGGAGACGCTCGTACCAGGGGAGCGCGGGCTCGAGGTGGCGGGTCGCGACGCCGGCGAAGAGCACGGTGACGGCCATCCGCGCATGGTAGATTCGCGCGGCCGACCATGGAGGAGGAGCCCATGCCCGCGTTCCCCGCGATCAGCCATGTTGCCGTGACTGTCAGCGATCTGAGCCGCAGCCGCGCCTGGTATCAGCGCCTCTTCGATTCCGACCCCGTGCTCGACGAGGACACCGGACCGTTCCATCACGTCGTCTGGATGGTGGGCGGGACGCTGCTCGGCATCCATCTCCACCCGTCGCCGTCGAGCTCGGAGCCGTTCGACGAGCTGCGCCCGGGCCTCGACCACATCGCCTTCGGGTGCGCCAACCGCTCGGAGCTGGAGAGCTGGCAGAGCCGGCTCGACGAGCTCGGCATCACCCATGGTGGGATCGTCGACGCGCACTACGGGTCGGGGCTGTCGTTCCGCGATCCCGACAACATCGCCCTCGAGTTCTTCGCGCCGCCCGGGTAGGCTGCGCCCTGTCACCCGGCGGAGGGACGCCCATGGCGCAGGTGGTCGAGGCCGCGGCCGGCCGGCGGCGGAGACCGGCTCGGCCCTGGATGGCGGACCCAGTCGCTGCCCGCATGCTTCGCTGGACCGCGCTGCTCTACGCGGTGGCGTGGGCGGTCCACACCGGCGACCACATCCGCCGGGGGACATCGGTGATCACCGTGGAGGTGTCGGTGCTCGGCACGATCGCCGCGGTGCTCCAGCTCCTCGTCGTCGGCTCGGTGTTCCTCCGCTGGCGTTGGGCGCCGCTCGCCGCGGCGGCGATCGGCTTCCCCGACGCGGTCGGGATCGCTGCGGTCCACCTCCTCCCGCGGTGGAGCGCCTTCAGCGATGCCTTCCCCGGGTCGCACGGCACCGGCGTGACCGCGTTCTCCTGGTTCGCGGCGAGCCTGGAGATCGCCGCCGCCCTCCTCTTCGCGATCGCCGGTGCCGTCGCGTGGCGCCGGAGCAGGGATCATCCCTAGCACCACGATGGAGGGGGAAGCTGAGAGCAGACCTGCCGGCCGCTGAGAGCCCGCTGAGACGTGGGCGACCTGCTAGCCTCGCCGCGTCATGGGTCGACTCGACGGCAAGGTGGCCTTCATCACCGGCGCTGCTCGTGGCCAGGGACGCTCCCACGCGGTGCGTCTGGCCCAGGAGGGGTGCGAGATCATCGGGCTCGACCTCTGCGCGCAGATCGAGTCCGTGGGCTACCCGATGGCCACGGCCGAGGACCTCTCGGAGACGGTGCGTCGAGGCGCGCGACATCTCCAACGCCATCGTCTGGCTCTGTTCCGACGAGGCGCGCTACGTCACCGGCGTGACACTGCCCGTCGACGCGGGGAGATGCAACGTCTAGGCGTGACGGAGTGGCGCCCTGCTATCGGGTGGCGACGCCCTCGAACGTGTAGCCGAAGGGGCGTGGGCCCTTGATGTAGTACGTGGTCATCCGGCTCAGCTCGAGGCCGGATCGGGCCACCAGCTCGTCGATCGGGCGGTTGAGGTGGCAACCGCCGGCGAGCCGGCGCTGCAGCGGGGTCAGTCGATCCTGCCAGCGGGCCACGCCGGCGTCGGGGGAGAGGCCGTGCTCGACGAAGTGGAACTGTCCGCCCGGACGCAGGACGCGGGCGATCTCTTCGAGAGCGCGGTCGACCGCGGGGATCGTGCAGAGCGTCCAGGTCGTCAGCACGTGGTCGACGCTCGCGGACTCCAGGGGCAGGTCCTGACCGTCGAGGCCGACGTACTCGATCGGCACCGGGCAGCTCGCGACCCTCCTCGCCGCCAGCCTCCGCCCCACGGTGGCCGGGTCGATCGCCTGCACCCGCGTGATCGCCGGCGGGTAGTGCGGGACGTTCAGGCCGGAGCCGAAGCCCACCTCGAGGACCTCCCCGTCGAGGTCGGCGGCGACGCGCGCCCGGATCTGCCGGAACTCCCGACCTCTGAGGACGACGTCGATGAGGCGAGGGAGGACCTGGTCGGCGTACCAACCCATCCCGACAGTATCGCCGCCCGTCCGCGGGTCCAGATCGCGGCGTTCGCGAGGACCGGCAGCCCGCGCTCCCTCGTCGCCCTCGCGCCACATCGAGGTGACCACGGTCTCGCCGGGGAAGACCACGCCGGCGAAGCGCACCTTGTAGCGCGACACCGCCGCCACGTCGCCGTCGAGGAGCGTGTCCACCACCGCCTTGCACACGATCCCGTAGGTGCAGAGCCCGTGGAGGATCGGGGTGTCGAAACCGCCGAACCGGGCGAACTCCGGATCCGCGTGCAGCGGGTTCTTGTCGCCGGAGAGCCGGTAGATCAGCGCCTGGTGGGACATCGTCGGCGACTCGACCACGGCATCGGCGTCGCGCGACGGCGGCTCGTTCCCCGGTGGCGGCGCCGGCTCCCCGCCGAACCCGCCCTCTCCGCGGGCGAAGATGGTGAACCGGTTGGTGAACCAGGGGTCACCCCCCGGGCCGCCGGAGGGCACCTCGAGCGTGACCAGGGCGGCCTTGCCCTTGTCGTGGAGGCTGGAGATCCGCGGCCGGTGCTCGACCGTCGCGGTGGTCGGCAGCGGACGGTGCAGCTCGAGGTCCTGCTCTCCGTGGAGGACGAGCGCAGGATTGATGTCCACGCCCGGCAGCTGTCCCATCACCGCGGAGACGAGCGCCCCGAAGGGTGGGATCACCGCGAAGCTGGGGAGCACCTTGAGGTTGCGCTCGTACGTGTACGCGAGCTCGTCGGGATCGGTCGGCTTCCCCAGACCGGCGCCGATGCCGAGGTGGTAGAGGATGACGTCGTCCGTGTCCCACGAGGACGTGAGCGCCGGGAGCGTGGCTCCGAGGGCGACCGCGGGGTCGATGGGCATGGCTCAGGCTCCTCCGGACAGCTGGGTCACGAGCAGGCATTCTCCACGGTGGATGTGCGCCGGCGCGCGTGGTCAGTTCCGCAGGCGCCCGGTGATCCGCCGCCGCGCCCGGATGCCGAGCCCGGCGGCGAAGGCTGCGATCACCACAGGTCGAGGGGGCGCGGGTCGCGCTTCAGCACAACATCGGCATCGGCGGCGCGGCCGTGGTGACCATTTATCGTCTCGCAACCGGGTGACGGGGTCCCGGGCCGTCGACCGGGGGTCGAGGATCACCTCAGCATCTCGACCTTCCCGTCGGCGAGGTGCAGGACTCCACCGACGATGGTGAGCTTGCCGGACCCGACGGCCTGCGCGATCCCGGTGCTCATTCGAGGCAGAGCCGCCATCACCATGCGGACGTTGGCTGCGGTCGCGGCGGCGAGCAACGCATACCCGGTGGCTCCGGCGCCGCGGGCGGCCGCGATGGCCGGCTGAAGGGCGTCGGTCAGGGGGGCGAACTCACCGGCCGCCTTGCCGTTGGCCACGTCGATCGCCGCCTTGAGCGCACCGCAGTCGTCGTGGCCCAGAACCAGGAGCACCTCGCTGCCCAGTACGGCCTGTGAGTAGAGCAGCGACGCCGTCTCAGCGGGAGAGGCGATGTTGCCGGCGACGCGACATACGAAGACGTCGCCGACACCGGCGTCGAAGACGAGCTCTGGAGAGGTCCGGGAATCGGCGCAGCCCAGGATCGAGGCGTACGGCGTCTGGCTGCCGGCCAGGTTCTGGCGCAGCTCGAGGGTCTGGTTGGGGTGGATGGGCTTGCCCGCCACGAAGCGCTGGTTGCCCTCCTCCAATTGCCCCAGAGCCTCAGCCGGTGTGGCCGGACGGGGCAGAACTGGACCTGTGGTCGCAGTGGCGGCGGGACTCGAGCCGCTGGCGGATTGCCCGCCACACGCGGCCATCATGACGAGCGGCGGCAGCCCGGCGGCTCCGATCACGGCCGTCGACCTGGTGAGAAAACCGCGGCGATCAACCCGCCCGCATGTCGCGTCCATGACCCCTCGCCTCCTGATGCGAACGGGAAACCGAGCCAGTGTAGCTCCCTTTCCCCATGCAATCACGGCTTGCCGAGGAGCGCTCCCATGGTTCTATGACCATTCACGGATGGTGCAAAGCAGGTCACGAATGGTGCATATGCACCAGCCCTTCCGGGTGCTCAGTCGGCCTGCTCGGTGGGTCGCACGAGGAGCTCGTTGACGGCGACCCGTCGGGGCCGGGTGACGGTGAAGGCGATGATGTCCGCGATGTCCTCGGGATGCATCACCTCGATGGAGCCGAACCGCTCGCGCATCCGCGCCAGCACCTCGGGGTCGGTGTTGTGCGAGGCCAGCTCGGTCGCCACCGCCCCCGGTTCGACGAGGCCGACCCGCACGTGCCGCCCCGTCACCTCCTGTCGCAGCGCCTCGCTGAAGGCGTTCACCGCCCATTTGCTGGCGTTGTAGACACCGCTGCCGGCGCGGGCGACGCGTCCCGCGACCGAGCTGATGTTCACCACATCGGCCACTCGCCGGGGCTCCTTCTCGGCAGCCGCGAGGAGGTGGGGGAGGGCGGCATGGGACATGATCATCAGGCCGTTCACGTTGATGTCGAGCATGCGCTTCCAGCTCTCGACGTCCGCCTTCTCGATGCGGCCGAGGAGCATCACCCCGGCGGCGTTGACGAGGATGTCGAGGCGTCCCAGCTCGTCGACGGTGCGCCGCACGGTCGTGCGCGCAGCCTCCTCGACGGTGACGTCGGCCTCGATGGCGAGCGCCCTGCCGCCGGCCTCGTCGATCCGCTGCGCCAGGGCGTCGAGCCGGTCGCGCCGCCGGGCGACGAGAGCGACGCTCGTCCCGGCGCCGGCGAGGGCGAGTGCCGTCGCCTCCCCGATGCCGCTCGATGCGCCGGTGACCAGGGCGACGGTTCCGTGGAGTCTGTCTGCCATGGGGTCCTCCGTGGACGTCTGGAGGCGTCAGCGGCCCTTCCACACCGGCGGCCGCCCCTCCCGGAAGGCCCGTGGGCCCTCCTGCGCGTCCTCGCTCAGGTAGGCCCTCTCGAAGTGGCGATCACCCTCGCTCAGGGCGGCGGTCCAGCCGACCTCTGCGGCGGCGTAGACCATCGCCTTCGCGGCCCGCACCGACAACGGGGCGTTGCCGGCGATCCGCTCCGCCAGGGCCTGTGCCGCCGGGAGGAGCTCGGCCGCCGGGACCACCCGGTTGACGAGGCCGACCTCGTAGGCGCGGGACGCGGAGATCGGCTCCGCGGTGAGCAGGATCTCCATCGCCACCCGGGGCGGGATGAGCCAGGGCAGCGGCGCCGCCCACGGCGCCCCCCTGCCCCACCGAGCTTCGGTGATGCCGAAGCGGGCGTGCTCGGCGGCCAAGCACAGGTCGCACATCTGGGCCAGCAGGAAGCCGCCTCCGTAGGCGACGCCGTTGACCGCCGCGATCACCGGCTTGTCGAGGGCGAAGGTGCGGTTGAGATAGGGAAGGAAGTCGGGCGGGGGCACCTGGAGCCCGGTCTCCGCCATCTCCTTCAGATCGCCGCCCGCGGAGAACGCGACGTCGCCGGCGCCGGTGAGGACCAGCACGGCCGCCGAGGGATCGTCGCGGAACCGGGTGAACCCCTCGAGGAGCCCCTGGCGGACGGCGTGTGACAGAGCGTTGCGGGCCTCGGGCCGGT
>Ga0209577_10003857_pt1 | contig 14142 bp, 11 predicted proteins | sample GraSoiAngelo_109_FD_185874 | JGI IMG/M metagenome (GOLD analysis project Ga0209577, IMG submission 185874) | Grasslands soil microbial communities from the Angelo Coastal Reserve, California, USA - 14_0903_12_20cm (SPAdes) (version 2) | ecosystem: Environmental > Terrestrial > Soil > Grasslands...
TGGCCATTCGCTTCACCCCGCCCAGTACGCCGAGCAAGACATGGTTAAGTTCAATCGCAATTTTGAGTCGAAGCAGATCAAGTTGCTGATTTTTGACCTGGATGGGACTCTGGTGGACTCCCGGCTTGACCTGGCGCATTCGGTCAATGCCATGCTGCAGCATTTCCACCGCCCCGACCTGCCGGCCGATGTTATTGCCGGATACGTCGGAGACGGCGCGCCTATGCTGGTGCGACGCGCATTGGGCGATCCGGACGACGAGCGCCGGGTGCAGGAAGCGCTCGAGTTTTTCCTGGCCTATTACCGCGTCCATAAGCTGGACCATACCCATGTTTACGACGGGGTTAAGGAGGCACTGGCAGCGATCCGCGACTCGGCCAACGGGTCGGACCGGCGCATGGCCGTGCTTTCGAACAAGCCGGTCAGCCCCTCGCGGGCGATCGTAGATGCCCTCGGGCTGAGCGAGTTCTTCGTGCGCGTGTACGGGGGCAACAGCTTTCATACCAAAAAGCCCGACCCGCTGGGCGTGCACACTCTGTTAGAGGAGACCGGCACGCGTTCCGAAGAAGCCGTGATGATAGGCGATTCGTCCATTGATGTGATTACAGGCCGCAATGCGGAATTGTGGACCTGCGGCGTCACCTACGGGTTTGCACCTCGCACTTTGGATGACGCCCCGCCGGACGTGCTGGTGGATGCGCCGCGGGAACTGGCGGAGGTGTTCAAAGGATAGGCGCCAGGCTCTGGCCTCAGGCACTCGCCAAGCTCTGACTGCGGTAAACTGCAATCGAATCCGACAATATGGACAATCATCTCGGCTTTACACCGAAGGAGCTTCGTAAACTGCGCGGCCTGAAGCACCCGCACGGGATTCAGCGCTATCTCGATGCCATGCCCTATCACCTGGCCGACACTGCCTGGTCGCCGCGGGTAGTGTTGCGGGAGAATACCGCGCACTGTTTCGAAGGCGCCATTTTCGCAGCGGCAGCCCTGCGGGCCAATGGCTATCCACCTCTTCTCATGGATATCGAAGCCGAGCGGGACACGGACCACGTGGTCGCGATCTACAAAGTCGACCGACACTGGGGGGCAGTGGCCAAGTCCAATTATGCGGGCTGCCGGTATCGCGAGCCGGTATACCGGTCTTTGCGCGAGCTCGCGATGAGCTACTTCAATCTTTATTTCAACTTGCGTGGCGAACGGACCATGCGGACATTTTCGCGTCCTGTAAACCTGGCGCGCTTCGATCGATTGGAGTGGATGACCACCGAGAAGCCGGTCTGGTTTATCGTCTATCACCTCTTTGACGTTCAGCATTACAAGTTGCTGACACCCGCAATGCTGAAGCGGTTGCATCGTGTGGATGAAAGACTGTTCCAGGCGGAGTGTTGGGGGAAAGCGTACAAGAAGAAAGTACCCGGTGCCTAATCCTGGTACCCAGAAAAGACCGCGCATCTTTTTGGAACGGACAGGGTTCCAGGCTCGTAGCAAATGTCATGAGGATGAGAGTTACTTCCCTTTTGTTTATTCTTGTCGTCGCGGCGTGTTGGGTCGCGGGGCAAGAGAGTGGTCCCCCAGCGCTCACTCCTTCACCCGGCAGTGCCGCGCATGAACCGCGCATGAACATCGCATGCCGCTGCCTGACCTGACCGTTGATGGCAAGGGAAACCTGTCGCAGGAGCAGATTCAGGCATGGATCCGCAAAGTTGCTGAAAAAGACTTGGAGAACGGCAAAAAACAGCGTGACTACACCTATACCGAGCGCGAGGAAGAACACAAGCTCGACGGCAAGGGAAAAGTGAAGTCGACGGAATCGCACACCCGGGAAGTTGTCATGATCTATGACCGGCAGGTGGAAAGGCTGATTGCCAAGAATGACAAGCCCCTCTCGACCAAGGACGCGGCTAAGGAAGAAGAACGCATCCAGAAGATCATGGATCAGCGAGCCCATGAGTCGGCTGCAGAGCGAAAGAAGCGTCTAGCCAAGAAAGAGAAAGAGAAGGATCGCGAGGGGGGCCGCAGGTTCGAAAGCGAAATCGCCGACGCCTACAACTTCCGCCTGGCCGGAATTGAGCAACGGAACGGCCGCGACGCTCGCGTGGTGGACGCCGATCCCCGGCCGGGGTATCAGCCCCACCTGAAAGACGCAAAGTATCCGCCAAAGTTTCGCTTTCGCGCGTGGATCGATAAAGCCGAGACGCAACTGGTGAAGCTCAATGCCGAGTCGATTGACACGGTTTCCTGGGGCTTGTTTTTGGCGCGTTTACACAAGCGATCGACCTTCGTGTACCAGACCACGCGGGTGAATGATGAGGTATGGCTTCCCAAGCACTTAGCCGTGAAACTGGATGCGCGCGTGGCCCTGCTCAAGAACTTCAACATGGATATGGACATCACCTACCGCGATTACAAGAAGCTCCGCACCGATGCCAAGATTGTGGGGGGGAGTGCGGGAATAGTTTCAAGTTTCGAGTTCCTGGCTTGAAGTCCTCGTCTCATAAGGCTCTTCCCCTGCCAGCTATAATGATGAGATGTCCGCAAAGGAAAATGGCGGTCTGTCGGGATAGTCCTGAAACTTGAGATTCCTCGCTACGCTCGGAATGACAAATTCTTTGATTGCTAACGGCTAAGAGCTTCTCCATGGATTTCAAACTGGTCAGTGATTACCAGCCGCAAGGGGATCAGAGCAGGGCCATCGCGTCCCTCGTCCGCGGGATCTACGACCGCGAGCAGCACCAGGTTTTGCTCGGGGTCACGGGATCGGGCAAGACCTTCACCATGGCCAAGGTCATCGAGGCTGTGAACCGGCCTACGCTCGTGCTGGCGCACAACAAGACCCTGGCCGCTCAGCTCTATCACGAGTTCAAAAGCTTCTTCCCCCACAATGCGGTGGAGTATTTTGTTTCCTACTACGACTACTACCAACCGGAAGCCTACGTTCCTGCCGCTGACCTTTACATCGAAAAAGAAGCGACCATCAATGATGAGTTAGACAAGCTGCGGCTGTCGGCGACCAAGTCGCTGTTTGAGCGGCGCGATTGCCTGATTGTGGCGTCGGTCAGCTGCATCTATGGCCTGGGGTCGCCGGAAGCTTACTACGGCATGTTGCTCTTCCTGGAGAAAGGGCAGAAGGTCAAGCGTGAGGACATCACGCGCAAGCTGGTCGAAATTCTCTATGAGCGCACCGATAGCGAGTTCCGGCGGGGGACTTTCCGCGTGCGCGGCGATGTCATCGAAATCTTCCCCACCTATGACGACATGGCGTATCGCATCGAGCTGTGGGGCGATGAAGTCGAATCGCTGTCTCAGATCGATCCTTTGTTTGGCACGGTGAAACAGAAATACCAGCGTCTGCCGATCTACCCCAAGACTCACTACGTGATGAAGGAAGAAACCAAGCGCTCGGCGGTCGAGTCGATCCAGCAGGAGCTGGCTTGGTGGGAAAAGGAACTGGAGAAACAGGGGCGCATGGTGGAAGCACAGCGCGTGCACCAGCGCACGATCTTCGACCTGGAGATGATTCGCTCGGTCGGATATTGTCATGGAATCGAAAACTACTCGCGGCATTTCACCGGGCGCTTGCCGGGAGAGCCTCCCCCGACCCTGCTGGACTATGTTTCGCGGGATAATCTGCTGTTTCTCGACGAATCGCACCAGACCATCCCGCAGTTACACGCCATGTGGCACGGCGACCGTTCGCGCAAGAGCCTGCTGATCGAGTATGGATTCCGTCTCCCTTCGGCTCTCGATAACCGCCCGCTTCAGTTCGAGGAGTTTGAGAGCCGCGTGAACCAGGCGGTTTACGTCTCAGCCACACCCGGACCTTACGAGCTGACGAAGTCCTCGGGCGTGGTGATCGAGCAAATTATCCGGCCCACGGGGCTGATCGATCCCGAAGTGGAGGTACGCCCGGTCAAAGGACAGATTGATGATCTGCTGCATGAAATCCGGCAGCGGGTGGAACGAAAAGAGCGCGTGCTGGTTACGACCCTCACCAAGCGCATGGCCGAAGATTTGGCCGAGTACTATGCCGAGCTAGGCGTGAAGTGCCGCTACCTGCACTCGGAAATTGAGACACTCGAACGGGTCAAGATTCTACGCGATCTGCGCAAGGGTGAGTTCGATGTCTTGATTGGAATCAACCTGCTGCGTGAAGGGCTCGATCTGCCTGAAGTCTCGCTGGTGGCAATTCTGGATGCAGATAAAGAGGGTTTCCTGCGTTCAGGCGGGTCGCTGATTCAAACGATTGGGCGGTGTGCCCGCAACATCAATGGTCGCGCCATTCTTTATGCCGACACCCAGACCGACTCCATGAAGAGGGCGCTGGACGAGACCAACCGTCGACGGGCAATCCAGCGGGCCTATAACGAGGCAAATGGGATCACGCCGGAGTCGATCGTGCGGCCGCTAACCATGTCGCTGGCCAGCATTGTGGAAGCCGACTACACCGATTTGACCTCGGACGCGGATGGCATTCCGGAGTTCAAATCACAAGAGGAGCTGGACGCCTATATTCGGAGACTCGAGAACGATATGCGCGAGGCCGCCAAGCGGTTCGAATTCGAGAAAGCGGCGAAACTGCGCGACACCATCAAGGAATTGAGGACAAAGGAATTCTTGTTCGCGTGATGGGTGCTTGGCCATTGCCGATTAGCCAATTGCCAATCTCGTCCCGACTTGGCTTTCGCTGCAATTGGAAATTGGCAATTGCGAATCATGGATAGAGCTGGTTTCATAAATAGTCTTTGGCGAGGGTACGGCTTCAGAAGTCTGGCCCCGAGCGAAGTCGAAGGCTGCCGCTGTCGGGCTTTTTAGCCGCTGGGGTGACTGCGGCGAGCGAAAATAGCAATTATGAAGCCAGTAAGTAGGTTCTTCGCTCCGCTTGACACAACCGACGCCCTCATCCCGAGCCAGGACTTTGACAGGCTTCGCGGGCCCAAACTCCGCTCCGGGTTTGTGACTTTTTGCTTTAAGCGATTTCCCCGGCACGCACGCTGCTCGTTTTCAGCATCACTGCCTGCAACAAAACGAAACTGTCACAAACTCAGGATGAGACGGGGGAAAATTACTTTCCCGATTTTGCCGCCGCGGCGAGTGGTCTTTGGTGGTAGGCAAAGGACAGGTACGACTGGGAACTGAAGTTCACCTCAGCAGCCGGCAATTTTTCGTTCTGACCGAGAAACAGACAGCCGCCCGGTTCGAGATATAGATGCAGGCGGGGGAGCAGGGTTGTTCGCTGCCTGAGCGAGAAGTGCGGCAGAACATCCATGCAGAAGATGCAATCGAAGCGGCCGATGAAGCTGGTCTGTGCAAGATTCATGGGGGTAAAAGTGACCAAGCTCAGCAGGCGGGGTTTCACCAGGAAGTGGTCACCGACACGGGAAAAGTAGGTCGTAATCAGGTGACGGGGCACGTTCTTCAGGGCGCGCCGGGGATATAAGCCTTTTTTCGCTGAGGCCAGCGCTTGCTGGCGAATGTCACTGGCCACGATGAGGACGTTCCAGCCTCCTGAGTCTCCCTTGAGGGCCTCGCAAACCGCGATGGCAATTGAGTAAGCCTCCTCGCCGGTCGAGCAGCCAGCACTCCAGATCCGCAGAGAGCGAGGATGGTCATATTTCTTGCGCTGCTTGAGTTCGGGCAGGACTCTTTTCTCCAACGCCTCCATAGCGCCGGGATAGCGAAAGAACGTGGTGTCGCCGGGCAGTAAGCGCTCCAGCAGCGCGTCACGCTCGCCGGAAAAATTCCGCAGCGCACCCATCAACTCGGCTGCCGAGTTCATGTGGCGGGATTCCAGGTATTGCGCGATGTCGGCACAGAGCGCTTCCGCAGGCTTGTCCAGCAGCACCCCGGCATGACGTTCGAGAAGCAGGCGGATTTCCGATATCTCGCAGTCGAGAACCGCCATGCTAGCCGTGAGTCTATCTACCATAGTTCAAAGTTCGCCTTCCAGGACTACTGCGCGGAGCAAATGGTCCAGCCTGCTACAGGCAGTCGGCGGCTCCGTGCGACCGGGCGCGAGCTTCGCGCTCGGCTTGTTTTTCCACGTAGCGCAGTTCTGTTTCGAGGGAGGAAAAGCGTTGCAAAATTTCGTGCATGCGGATCGCCATGTGGCGAATCGTCTCCAACTGATCGCGTGACTTGGCCGACAGTGCGCCCGGCTCGGCTAATAGCAGCTCGGAATTTCCCAGCATGGAAGTCAAGGCGTCATTGAGCGTGTGCCGCATTTCGAGCATGTAGCGTCCGAGGGTGGCCTGCCCTTCATTGCTGGCGGCCGTTTGCTCGGCGCGGCGGGCGCGGGCCAGTGCCTCTCGGCCGCGCAAGGCTTCGGTTGCAACCAGGACCAGGGCATCCAGGGCTTCTTCAGGCTGGCAAAGTACGAGCGTGCGGGTGTGCGTCTCGCGTACCGTAGCCGCGGTGTGGGCGTCCCGGGCAACAAAAAGAACCGGCTTGTTCGAGGTCTCCAGGATCGTAAGCACGGAAGGCAGCACGCCGGGACGGACGTCGCCGACGATGGCCATATCAAAGGCGCTGGCGTTCACCCCCGGGCACAGATCGCCGCTCATAAGCGTGAACCCGGGAAGCACGCGCTCTGCCTGCCAGCGAGCGGTAATCGTGCGCGCAAAATCGGCGTTGTCGGCGATGATCAGAACCGTCGCCTGATCGTTAACCCGATTCCGAGTGGCTATATCACTCATGCTCAGATCCCATCGCCTTCGTCGTGCGCGGGTTGGGAAGTTGCCACTTCAAATTCCGGGGCAGCTGAGCTGGAGGCCACGGAAGTTGCCGCAGCGGCGCGCGCTTTTGGCCGCTCTGAAGAACCTGCAAGAGTAGCCGGGGCCGCCGGATTGGCCGGCTCTGAGCAACGGGCCAGGACTTCTTCCACCACCGTGCGCAGATCGGCGAGCATCTTCAACGGCTGCCCGGAAGAATATTCGGCATGGAACATCACCTTCCAGGAATGACAGATCATACGTAACCGATCGGTCGGCTCCTGGTGCGAGAAGTGGGCACGGCGGCAGTCGAGGGTAGTGATCCCGTGGCTCTCGAGCTGGCGCAGACCATCGAGGATGGCGTTCAGATCCTCGTGCATGAGCCGGAAAAAGACGCGGCGCATCAGAAAACTAAAACGTGTGAAGGCCACCATGGCGACCGGCTCGAAGTATTTCTCCTTGGCTTCCACCTTGAGCTTGCGTCCTTGTTCGAGAATTTTGCGGGTGAACAATTCGCTCAAACGACGACAGCCGCTGGCCGACTGAATCATCGGCTCCAGCTCAGAGAGCCAGTCGGATAGCACGGTCTCTACCGCCCCGAGCACCGGCCGCAGAATCTCCGCCACATAGTCCAGTTCACAGTCGCTATCGTCGAGACGGGACGGGGTGGACAAAGAGAAGAATTGAACCAGCAGGAAATCGATCTTATCGCGGTCCGCCGGGGTGCGCTGCTCCTTGCCAAGATGGCGGAGCAGCATCAGGCGCACGATTTCATTGTCCGCCAGCGGCGTAGTCTGCAGGAACTGGCGCAACTGATGCACCTGGATGCGCTCATCCATGGTGTTGAACCACTGGCGCGCCTGCTGGACACAGTCCTGGCTGGGGGCATCGGTGCCGGTTTCAAGCTCCGGGGAGGCCGGGAGTTCAATGACAAATTCTTGGGCCAACGCTAGGTAAAGGGGATACAGGCAAAGCGCGTTACGCCATTCGGTGGGCAGGTGGTTCGAATAGGGTGAAGCGTTCATGGTTTCACGATCCAGTTCGCCACGTCCCGGGTGAACCGGGCAGCGACCGCGGTCTTTTCCTCGTGATATTGCACCGCCACCACCGTGGCCTCCACATCCAGAGAGCCGTCCGAATTCTTGAGATGGATACGGTCGGCAAATTCCAGAGGCGCGGCGCAGGCGAAGAGAACCTCGCGTGGAGTGGCAAACTCAATGACCGTGCTCTCCGAAAAAACATCGCCGGTACCCAGCCGAGTTAAACGCACAGGAATCCGTACCGGAGTGGCGGCAGCAAAAAAGCTCGCCAGTTTGGCGACGTAATTCTCCCGACGCGCCTGGATCGGAGCTGGGGCCTCTCTGGCCAAAATAAGGACCTCTTATGAGTGCTTGCGGCGGCCCGAGTTCTCAAGGGTTCTCGGTTAAGAAGCGATGACCACCGAGGCCGCGGACTCGGAAGGGAAGAGTTGCACGAGGAGAGCCAAAGTCGAGAAAAACGGCAGGAAGGCTAAGTCATTGATCAGCTATGGATTCCTGGGCCAAAGGACATTCTCCGGGCAGGTGATTCTTGGCCGGGGCGTCTCAGATTGAAACCGTGTCTCAACCGCTTAACGCCAGCTGAATTTAATTTATTCGGGGGCCTACTGCAGGACCGCTGAGGCGGCTGCGCGGGTACCAATGTTGTACCGTTTGAGCTTGCGGTAAAGCGTGGCGCGGCTAATGCCCAGCATCTTGCCCGCCATGGCCTTGTCGCCCTTTACCTGTTCGAAAACGCGCTGAATCGTGGCTCGCTCGATGTCTTCCAGGTCGGTCGTGGTAAACACAGGCGCTGCCCCCGCCGGTTCCCCGCCGGGCAAGGCCGAAGCCAGCGCGGGCGGCAGGTCGCCGACATCAATGACCTGGCGGTCGCCCAAGGCAATAGCGCGTTCCACGCAGTTCTCCAGTTCACGTACATTGCCGGGCCATTCGTATTCGAGCAGGCACTTCATGGCGGAATTGGTTACCTCGACCGGCTTGCCCGGTGCGTACCTATCCAGGAACCAATGAACCAGCATGGGAATGTCGGTCGGGCGCTCCCGCAAAGCCGGCAGATGCACAGTGACCACGTTGAGTCGAAAGTATAAGTCCTTGCGGAAAGTGCCGTTACGGTAGGCGCTCTCCAAATCCCGGTTGGTGGCAGCAACGATACGCACGTCCACTTTGACTTTCTGATTGCTGCCGACCGGCCGCACTTCTTTTTCCTGCAGGACGCGCAGCAGCTTGGCCTGCATTTCGGGAGGCAATTCCCCAATTTCGTCGAGAAAGATGGTGCCGCCGTTGGCGGACTCAAACAGTCCTGGCTTGGATTTAAGAGCACCGGTGAAGGCGCCCTTCTCGTAGCCGAAAAGCTCGCTCTCAATCAGGGTTGGCACCAGCGAGCCGCAATCCACCGCGACGAAGGGGCTGTTGGCAAACGATCCCCGGAAGTGGATGGCGCGCGCAACCAATTCTTTTCCCGTACCGCTCTCGCCGGTAATCAATACCGGAGTACGCGTGTCCTTCAAGCGGGAGATCATGCGCAGAACATCCTGAATTTTGGCCGAGGCTCCCACGATGCCGTGCAGCTCGGTTTCCGTCTCGGTACGCTCGCGCAGGAACTGATTTTCTTCGACCAGGCGAACTTTCTCTGCCATACGGCGCAGAAACAGGCGAAGTTCTTCCAGGGGGGAAAACGGTTTGGTGATGTAGTCGTAGGCGCCCAGCTTCATGGCCTGAACCGCTGTCTCGATAGAACCATGGCCGGTCATGACCGCGACCTCGGTGCGGGGCAGCAATTTCTTAACCGTCTCGAGGAACTGCAAACCCGACATGCGGGGCATGACCATGTCGGTAAGGATGATGTCGGCCGGCTGCTCCTCCAACCGGGCCAGAGCCGATTCGCCGCTATCCGCTTCCATACAGGCAAATCCTAACGACTGGCCGATGGTCGTGCAGAGCCGGCGAATACTTTGCTCATCATCTACGACTAGAAATCGGATTTTCAGATCATCACTCACTCGGACTTTCCCAACGTTTTCTCCACCACGGAAATAAACTGCTGGACCCGGAAAGGCTTCTCGATGCAGGGCGCCCCGGTCTTGCGCAGCGTGGCCACAGTTTCATCATTGGCAACATCGCCCGTGATAAACACGATTCGGGAGGCCAGTTCAGGGCGGTGCTCGACGATCCAGGCATGGACATCGGCTCCATTGACGCCGCCGGGGGTGCGCATATCGGAAACGACGCCCAGGAAATTTCCCGAGGCGAGCGCGCGCAGAGCTTCGACCCCCGACTCACAGCACACCACCGGATAGCCTCCGCGTTCCAACGCAGCTTGCACGTAAGCCATCACCGAAGGCTCGTCCTCAATCAGCAGGATGGGGAGGGTTCCAGCTTTTGCCATGGGGCTGGTCATCTCTCGACAACTCCCGCCGAGGCGCTCATGGTGGCGGTTTCGGAAACCGCCGGCAGTCGCACAATGAAAGTGGCGCCCGGTCCGTCTTGGTGGTTGTGGCAGAAGATCTCGCCGCCATGCTCGCGCACAATTCCGTAGCAGATACTGAGGCCTAGCCCGGTTCCCTTGCCGACTTCCTTGGTGGTGAAAAACGGATCAAAGATCCGGTCTGGTTGGGCGATGCCAGGACCGTTGTCGCGGAAGGAGACCTCGGCAAAACCACCCGCCGTGGAGGTCTCGATCTCGATGCGCGGCGGGCGTTCCGTCTCGCTCACCGCGTCGTATGCGTTGTTAATGATGTTGAGGAATACCTGTTGCAACTGGTGTGAGTCGCCTATGACGTCGGGCAAATCGCTCAGGTACTTCTCTACCACCTCAACGCCGTGGCTGGAGAAATCGTAAGCCCGCAGCTTAATGGTGCGGCTGAGAATGCTGTTGAGTTGCACCGCCTGGCGCTGAGGCGGCATCTGACGAGCAAAGCTGAGCAGGTTTTGTACGATCTGTTTGGTGCGCTGCGCCTCTTGAAGAATGACCCGCAGATCTCTGCGGGCGGCATCGGGGAGCTCAGGATTTTCCATCAGCAGATCGGCGAAGCCGAGAATGGCGGTCAAGGGATTGTTGACCTCGTGGGCCACGCCGGAAACCAACTGGCCCACCGCCGCCATCTTTTCGGTATGCATGAGTTTGGCGTGCAACATGGAAGCGTCGGTGATGTCGGTCATGACCACCACGATGCTGGAGACGTGGCCCTGGTCATCACGCATCGGGCTCAGATTGACAGAGAATTGGCCGGTGCGGCCATCGGCGCGCATGACCGGAAGCTCAAGGTTGTCCACCTGCTGGCCGCAGAGAGTGGCGGCGAGCGCCTCCTGCATGGCCGAGCGGCGGGTGGGAGCAATCAGTTCCATCAGCGGGCGGCCCAGCAACTGCTCTCGTTGATAGCCTCCCGCTTCGTACCAGCGGCGGTTGGCATAACTGATCAGACCGGCAGTATCGGCCACCAGGATCAGGCTCTGGGTATTGTTCAGGATCTTGCTGGAGAAATCGCGCTCGCGCTGTAGCTCCGACTGAAAATTCTTGAGATCGGTAATGTCGAGCATGAGGCCGCGATATTGGGTCAAGCGGCCCTGGGCGTCGCGCACCGCGAAGGCGTTCATCAGCACGTGGATCAGCGAGCCGTCTTTGCGACGCAGAGTTTCGTGGTAGTTCCGCAAGACCCCGCGCTGTTCCACCAACTGTGTCAGCTCGCGACGGCGTTCGGGCGAAGAATAGATTTGTGTCGGCACCTCGGCCTGCAGCAATTCTTCCCGGCCGTCGTATCCCAGCATGCGAACCAGGGCTTGGTTCACTTCGATGAAGCGGCCCTCGGGGCTGGTGAAGAACAAGCCCTCCTGGATGTTATCGAACAGCTCGCGATAGCGGCGCTCCGCCTCGCGGCGATCGGTGATGTCTTTCAAGACGTGGATAGTCTGAAGGCTTTCACTCTCGCTGGCGTGAACCCGCGAGGTGGAAACCAGGTAGGTGCGCTCCAGCACGGGCTGTACGAACTCGTCGCCTCCCTCCACGTCGCTGCGGCAGAACGGACAGGAACGCGGCGCGACATCGGGAGCCACGGACATCAACGCGCTCATGCTGATGCCGATCAGCTCCGGCGGGGGCACGCCAATGAATTCCGCCAGCGGGCGGTTCGCGCGCAATACCCTGTGGTGCTCGTCATGGACCACGATGAAATCGGAGAGTGCATCGAAGATCTCCAGCCAGTGGCGATTGGCCTGGTCCATGCGGGTGAACAGGCGAGCGTTCTCCAGGGCGACAGACGCCTGCCCGACGATGGCCTGCAAAAGCAGCTCGTCATCCTGATTGGCGGCATGTCCGCGGTTGGCAAGGCAGAGCAGGCCAACCAGTTCTCCGTCGGTTCCGGGAAGCCGCGCCACGGTAAGGTCATTCCAACCGAGGGCCGAGGCGACTGGACCGAGCAACTCATTGGCCGGCGCGGAAAAGATAGCTTGACGATGTTCAGGTAGCAGCCCAGACAGCGCAACATTCAGACGACCGAAGAGTGCAAGGTCATTTCCCTGGCTGCCCTCGAGGACCACTGTCTCCAGCTTCGAATCCTGATAAAGGGCCAGGGCGGCGGCGTGGGCGTCCAGCATGCCGGCGACGCGGGAAACAAAACGCTTGGCGAACTCGGGCAGCCGGACGAGCGAACTGGTTTCCAGGGCCAGGCTCATCAACGCTTCGGCCCGGCGGCGGTGCTGCTCGGAAAGGTGGAGATTGCGCGTCATCTCCAGTGCCACCGCCGCCTGCCCGGCAAGGATGGTAGCTTTGGCGGCCAAGTCGTCGCTGAAGAAGGCTGGATCGGAGCCGTGCACGAAAACCGCCGCCCCGATCGCTTCTCCGGAAATGATTAAGGGGGCAGCCATGATGGAGCGGGCGCGATATTCCCGGGCCATGGGATAGCGTTCCAGGTCCACATTGTTGAGGTAAACTGTCTTGCGGCTGCGAATCGATTCCAAGGCGACCTCGCTCGCTCCAGTCTTGAGGCCCAGACGGGTGCCGCGAAACTCGTCGGCCATGAATCCGTCCGCCTCGGTGCCCACAAGTTCATCGGGAGCAACAACCTGCCAGAAATAGCTGCCGCTCACCTGGAAGAATTCCCGCGTCATCTGACAGAAGAGGCGAAGCAGGGATTGGGTGTCGTGTCCCTGATTAGCGGCCGCACACAATCGCAGCAGCAGCTTTTGAAAGGTCTCACCGGACCGGGAACCAGGGTCATCAACTAGCGTGCCATTTCCAGAGTGCATAGGCCGGTTAGCCGTTCCTAACCAGAACCGCTCGGACGTAACAACAGTGGGGGGATAAGGGGAACGTACCTCGTCATCTCAAATTGAGTCAAGGAAATACGACGAAAAGGTGTCGCAAAATGAAAGTGGGGGGATTAGGACTGTGGCAGACGAATCCGTCTCAAACTGAGAGAAATCCGTCGCGACCACGCCTCTCCTGAGACATTAAGGCTCCTGCCCCGGCCCCGGCCAAACCTCTCGGCCAATCCTCTAAGCCATTGTTCTACAGCAACTTAGAACTGAATCTTGGAAACCCCGGCCGCTCGCCGAGCGGGTGGCAGCGGCCGTGCACCTATAACGATAGGTTTCTCTCATGGAGGAATTGTGTCTTTCCGGGAGCGGCAGAGTTGGCTAGCAACGAGTCTGTTGGCAGCGGCGGTCTGCCTCTCGGCAGGCAAGCCGGCACTCGGGTTCGCCCACAAGCCGGAGGAAGAGATCCCGCGCAAGATCAAGATCCGGGTGGCGCCCGTTTACCCGGACCTTGCCCGACGGCTGAACCTCAGCGGAGTGGTCCGGCTGGCGGTGGTAGTAGCCCCCAATGGAAACGTTAAGAGCACGAAGGCGCTGGGCGGGCATCCCGTGCTGGTGAATGCCGCCGAGGATGCCGTCAAGAAATGGAAATTTGAGACCGCTGCGGACGAAAACAGCGGGGTGGTGGAAGTCACTTTTAAGCCGGCAAGCCAGTGATGATCAGCAAGATTGGGGTTTTTACGGAGGAGCAGCAATGACGATCAGCAAGAAACTTTATCTCAACTTCGGAGCCGTCCTTGCGATGGTCGTAGTGCTGTTGCTGGTGAACCTGGTTGCCGTCGAGCGGGAGCATTCGGCCAAGACCGCCGCCCAGCAGTCTATGGAGATGTCGGATGCAACCGACCACTTGCGCTCCCAGATGATGCAGAACCGGCTCTTCCTAAGCAATTACCTGCTGAGCGGCGATACCCGGGAAACGGAACGGATGACCGAGGGGGTTCGGCGGCTCGGCGAGCACCTGAGGCAGGCGATGTCGCTGGCTAACTCAGATCAGCAGAAGACGGCGCTCGAGAGAGTCCAACAGCTGGAACAGTCCTGGTACAACGAGTTTGCCGTGCCACTGATTGAGAAACGCAAGCAGGTAG
>Ga0209577_10003858_pt1 | contig 14140 bp, 13 predicted proteins | sample GraSoiAngelo_109_FD_185874 | JGI IMG/M metagenome (GOLD analysis project Ga0209577, IMG submission 185874) | Grasslands soil microbial communities from the Angelo Coastal Reserve, California, USA - 14_0903_12_20cm (SPAdes) (version 2) | ecosystem: Environmental > Terrestrial > Soil > Grasslands...
ACCGAAAAGAGCTCACGCGAGCGGGGAGTCAGCTGCGGGTCGTACAAGGACAAGTGCTTGAAGCGCCGGATCGCGGTGCGGATGCGCGCCCGCGGCGTCCATACCTACGAAGACTACGGCATTCTCCTCGACCGCGATGCGCACGAGTATCAGGAGCTTCTCGATGCGCTCACGATCAACGTCACGAAGTTCTTCCGCAACGTCGAAACGTGGAACGCGCTGCGGCCGTACCTCGACGCGCTCGCCCGGTCCCGGCCGAGCCTCCGCATCTGGTCGGCGGGATGCGCATCCGGCGAGGAGCCCTACACGATCGCCGTGCTCCTCGCGGAGGTCGGCGGCCAGGGTGTGATCGATGCAACGGACGTCGATCGCCTGAGTCTCGAGCGCACCCGCCAGGCGAAGTATCCTGACGCGGCGTTCAGCGAAATGCCTCCGAATCTCCGGCGGCGCCATTTTCGCGACGGCCAGCCGCTCGAGCCGGTGCGCGAGGTCGTGCGTGTGCGCTCGCATGATCTGACGCGCGAGCCACCGCCGCACCCGCCGTATGACCTCATCGTCTGCCGCAACGTCGTCATCTACTTCGAGCGCCAGGCGCAGGAGCGGCTGTTTCGCGCGTTTGTCGACGCGCTGGCGCCGGGAGGCGTGTTGCTGCTCGGCAAGGTCGAAACCCTGTTCGGTCCTGCGCGCGAGCGCCTCACACTCGTCGATCCCCGCGAGCGGATTTACATCAAGCCCGGTTCGGCGTGAAAGAAGTCATGGTTAAAGTGGCCGATTGGGCGGCCGAGCGTGGTGACGGGGTCCTCGTCACCCTGGGATTGGGCTCGTGCGTCGCGATCATGCTGCACGATCCCCAGGCGAAGGCGGGAGCCATGGCGCACGTGCTGCTGCCGTCCACCAGCCTCGCGCGCGACACGACGAACAAGGCCAAGTTCCCCGAAACCGCGGTGCCGCTGCTGGTCGAGCGCCTGAAGGTGCTGGGCGCCGACCCCCGGCGCCTCGTCGCCAAGCTGGCAGGCGGCGCCAGCATGTTCAGCCAGCTCGTCACCCCGGGGACGATCCAAATGGGCGAGCGTAACGTGCTGGCGGCGCGCAGTGCGCTGCGCGCCGCCGCCATCCCCGTCGTGCGCGAGTCGGTCGGCGGCGAGCGCGGCCGCAGCATCCGCTTTCACGTCAACGACGGCCGCGTGGAGATCCGGTCGGTAGGCGCCAGTGAATCGGTTATCTGAAGGACCTTCCAAGCCGACCGTCGTCATCGCCGACGACAGCGCGCTGATGCGGCGCGTGCTGGTCGACGTGCTGGGCGGCGGCGACGCGGAGACGGGCGAGTTTCGCGTCGTCGCGACCGCGCGCGACGGACTGGATGCGATCCGCAAAGTGCATCAGCACAAGCCGGACGTCGTGACGCTCGATCTGGAGATGCCGCAGCTCGACGGCCTGGGGGCGATCGGCTACATCATGTCGGAATCGCCGCGGCCCATCGTCGTCGTCAGTGCGCATGCCGGGCCCGGCACCCAAACGGCGATTCGGGCGCTGGAGCTCGGCGCGGTCGAAATCGTCGCCAAGCCGCCGCCCGAAGTTTTCGGCCACCCGCGTGCCGCGCTCGAGTCGCTGGCGCCCCAGCTCATCGCGGCCGTGCGCCGCGCGCTCGCTGCCGATGTCTCGCACGTCAACGTCCTGGCGCGACCACCGGCACCCGTGGTCCACCCGCCCGAGCTCGCGCTGCGCGGCCGCGCCGTGCTCGCCGTCGGCATCGCCGCATCGACGGGCGGTCCGCGCGCGCTCGCCGACGTCGTGCCGCGCTTGCCGACCGGCCGCCGCGCCGCCGTGCTCATCGTGCAACACATGCCGCCCAAGTTCACGCGCAGTCTCGCAGAGCGGCTCGACTCGATGAGCCCGTTGCGCGTCGTCGAGGCGGCCGACGGCGCGCCGATCGTCGCCGATACGGCGTACGTAGCCCCGGGCGATTATCATATGCGGGTGCGTTCCGCTCCCGACGGTCCCGTCATCGCGCTCGACCAGTCCGCCCCGCTCTGGGGCGTTCGCCCGGCGGCTGATCCTCTATTCCGTTCCATCGCTGAGGTGTACGGCGCGCGCGCGATCGGCGTCGTGCTGACCGGCATGGGGCGCGACGGAGCGGGTGGCTTGCGCGCCATGCACGATGCGGGCGGAACGGGTCTCGCGCAGGATCGGGAAACGGCGGTCATCCCGGGCATGCCGGTCGCCGCGCTGCAGGCCGGCGGCGTGGATGCCGTGCTGCCGCTCGGTCAGATCGCCGATCGCGTCGCCGCCGAATTGATGCGGAGAGGACTGCGTCCGTGATTCGACAGGCTGAAGCCTGCGCTCGGCGATACACGGTCCCTAAGGACAGTGCCTCACCGGGCCCATCCTTCAGGATGGGAATGCCGAGATGAAAGGCTATTTGCTGGTTCGTTCCGAAGGAAAACCCTACGGACTGCCGGTGGCGCGTGTGCTCGAGGTGGGCGATGCGACGGAAGTGCTGCACATCCCTCGCAAACTCCCGGCGATGCGGGGTCTGACGCCGCTGCGCGGGCGCCTCGTTCCGCTGATCCATTTGGGAGCGTTCCTCACGGGCAGTGACGCACCACCTGCCAACCCCCCCGGCATCGCGAGTGCTGTCCGGACCGTCGTCCTGGTGGAGCTCGGGGCGGGCGGACGGCAGGTCGCGTTCGAGGTGGACGACGCCGATGCGGTCGTGCGCGAGCAGCCGTTGCCCGTGCCGCGCGGCCAGACACTGCCCTGGGCCGCCGGCGTGGCGAAGCAGGGAGGCGGTCTCGTTCCGATTCTCGATCTGGACGCGCTGGGAGACCGGATCACGTGACGACCACCAGCAGTGGTGACGACGTCCAGCTGGTCACGTTCAAGGTCGGCGGCCAGGACTTCGCGTTCAACATCTTTCAAGTCGAGCGGATTCTGCGCTACGAGGCACCGGCGCCCCTGCCGAAGGCGCCGGAGTTTCTCGAAGGCGTGCTCCAGTATCAGGGCGCCGCGATCCCGCTCGTCGATTTGCGCAAGCGCCTCGGCACCGCCGCGCCGCTGCGCGAGGATACGCGCACCGTGATTCTGGAATTCGATGGCGGCAAGATCGGGATGATCGTGGACGCGGTCACGGAAGTGATGCAGGTCGCGGCGCAGGCGGTGACGCCGCCGCCCGGAATCGTGAAGGGGCTCGCGGCCGAATACATCTCCGGTCTGGTGGTACAGAATGGCCGCACGATCGTCGTCTTGAACACGAACAAGCTGCTCAATGCGAAGGAAAAAATGGCTCTGCAGGGAGCGACATGACGGGAGAGACACCGGTCGCCGCGCTGCGCCGCGAATACGATGCGATCGCCCGGCAGCTCGAGGGGGGAGGCCCGTCGGGAAACGCCGAGCGTGAAGCCGCCAAGCGCGAGATCATCGCGTTCTTCAAGAAGGTCGACGGAATGTTGGGCGAGATGACGCAGCTCAAGGACGATATCCGCCAGCTCGTCGATCGCTACAAGCAAATCGCCGCCGACACGAAGCAGGCCGCCGCGCCGGAATTCACGGGACAGCGGCCGGTGCTGCATGCCGATCACATCGGCGCGACCACGTTCATCGAGAAAGGCTGGAGCCTGATCTCGCTCGGCGACCACGCCGGCGCGATCCAGGCGCTCACCAAGGCGTTGCAGCTGTCGCCCGGGGAGACGCAGGCTGAGTCACTGCTCGGCTGGGCGCAGATGCTACACGAGGATTACGACGACGCCCTCGGCACCTTCCAGAAAGTCCTGATGAAGGAGCCGGCGAATTCCCTCGCGCGTATCAACGTCGGCTACATCTGTCTGAAGAAGCGGATCTTCGGCGAAGCGATCGAGCATCTGTCGAAGGCGATCCGGTTGGACAACGACAGGAAGGCGACGCTGTACGCGCATTTCTATCTCGGGCTCGTCTATCTGCAGCGCGAGATGTTCGAGGATGCGGAGACCTTTTTTGACAAGACGATCAAGCTCGGTCCCAACCTGATCGAGGCCTACTACGAGCTGGGACGCGCGCATTGGTACGCCGGCGATCAGGCGAAAGCCAAATCCACCTGGGAAGACGGCTTCAAGGCGAACAAGTTCAATCCCTGGGGCAAGAAGTGTCAGGAGATGCTCGAGCTTGTCGCCAAGGGCGAGGAGCCGCCGCGAGAATAGTGCTGCTGGCCCTGCTGCTGCAGGGTCCTACGGCGATCACCGTGGGTCGAGTGACCGCGATTGCCTGGCCGAATCAGCAAACGTTGGCGGCTTCGGTCGCGGAAGCGGCCGACCACGCGGGTGATTTCCCCGGCATCGGTCCATTGCCTGATCGCCCTATTCGGATCATCCTCGCTCCCACGCGCGAAAAGTATGATTCGCTCACCCGCGGTCGCCTGCCGTTATGGAGCGAGGGGGCCGCGTTTCCCGATGCCGGCACGATCGTTCTTCTAACCGACAAACCGTCGAACCGCCCAACCGCCGCTTTGCGGCACGAGCTCGCGCATCTCGCGCTCCGCTGGCATGTCGGTCGCCACGTGCCGCTCTGGTTCGAGGAAGGGTACGCCGCCGTCGCAGCCCAGGAGTGGGACCGGCTCGATGCGCTGCGGCTGAACTGGCAGCTCGCGCGCGGCGTGCGCATGGACCTCGATGACGTCGATCGAGCACTCCGGGGAGCGCGGGGCGATGCGGAAACCGGCTACGCGCTCGCCGCCACCGCGGTGCTGTTGCTGCAGCGCTGGGGCGGGGAACGCGGCCTCACCCCCTTGCTCGCCAATCTGCCGCAGGCGGAGTCCTTTGACGCGGCGTTGCGCGCGACCTACCACGTCACCGAGGGCGATTTCGAGCTGCGCTGGCAGCGCGACGTCGGCTCCCGCTATGGCTGGCTGTCATGGCTTGCGGCGATGGGTTTTTTCTGGCTGTCGATTGGCGCGCTCCTCGCCGCGTTGCTGCTGCTCAGGCGCCGGCGCGACCAGCGCAAGCGCGCCGCGCTGGAAGAGGAAGCAAGAGCGGATGGAAGCCAACTGCTTGACGAGCTTGGAATGAACGAATAGACTCCAGCCGCTTATGCCAGACCAAACTCTCGCGCGTTCGCGCCTCCGGTTCGGACCCAAGAACTACATCGTTCTCGGCGGAGCGCTCGTCTCGCTCGTCCTGGGTTACTGGCTGCTGTCGAGAGGATCTACGACGCTCGCGCCGGTGCTGCTCGTGCTGGGCTACTGCGTGTTGTTCCCCGTAGGCCTGGCTCTTTAGCACCTCCGCTCCCCCCATGGCACGGGCGAATAGCTCAGCGGTTCAGAGCGCCTGCCTTACACGCAGGATGTCGGGGGTTCGAATCCCTCTTCGCCCATTGGTGTAGCAGCCCGTTACGGAGGAACGAACACAGTGAGAGCGTTTCAATTCGCAGTAGCGCTGACGATCGGCGTTGCGACCACCGCAACCGCGCAGCAAATGGCCGCGCCGCAACAGCCGACCGTGAGACTTTTGATATTGCCCTTCATGGCGCCGTCGGCCGATTCGGCCACGAGCATCGCCGTGGCCGATGCCATCCGCGATCGCGTCAATCAGCTCGTCAAGAGCAAAGTCCTGGTGGTGCCCAAAGCGAAGCTCTGCGAAGCGCTCGGACAATCCGGATTTCCGTGCAATGGCCTGCTCGACGATCAGCAGGCGCGTCAGCTCGCGCGCTTCCTTCAGGTGCACGCCTACGTGACCGGGACGTTCGAGAAGAACGGCTCGAATCTGGCGGCCGACGTCCAGATGATCGACATCGGCAGCTCCGGGATCGCCGGCCGCTTTACCGCCACGAACGGCAATCCTGGAACGGCGGCGGCGCTCGCCGAGGCGATTGCGCAGAAGATCGTGACCACCGTGCGAGTCAGCGAGCAAGTCCGCGCCTGCTACGACGACCGGAAGAAGGGGCAGTTCGCCCGTGCGCGGGCAGACGCCCAAAAGGCCCTCGCCCTCGATGCCAATTCGACCGCCGCGTGGCTCTGCATCGCCACGATTTACGAGGCGCAACGGATGCCGGTGGACAGCATCATCGCGGCCAATGAGCGCGCATTGAAGGGAGACTCGCTCAACGGCACGGCGCTCCAGAACCTGGGCCAGCTCTACCAGCAAAAAGGCGACACCCTGAAGGCGATGGACGCGTTCATCCAGCAGCTCCGCGGCGAGCCGCGCAATACGCAGCGGCGCCTCCAGATCGCGCAGCTGCTGCGGCAGATGAAGCAGTATGACCGCGCCATCGCGTTGCTCGACGATGGCCTCAAGGTCCAGCCCGGCGACACGCAGCTGCTCGATATGAAGCTGACGATTTGCACCGAAGCGTCGAATTTCCGCTGCGCCCTGGATGTGTGGGTCGCGAAGTTCGACCACGACACCGCGGCGCGCGGCGACACGACGTTCCTGAAACCGGCAATCGGCGCGGCGCAACAAGTCGCCGACACGCAGGCCCTGCTCAAATTCACGGAAGCCGGGTTCCACCATTTCCCGAACAGTACCGTCTACATCCGGGCACGCGCGGGCGCGTTCGAGCTGGCAGGCAAGACCGATTCTGCCCTCGTCTACTACAAGAAGGCGCTGACGGTCGAACCAAACGATGTCGGCACCAGCCTGCAGATCGCGAAGGCGCTCGTCGACGCAGCGACGTGGGACACGGCGATGGCCAATCGGCTCAAAAGCGATACCGCCGCCTTGAGTCGGGCGCGCGTGGCATTCGCACAGAAGGTGGACTCTGCCAGGACATACTTGAAACCCGGACTTGGCTCGCCGGATTCGACGCAACGCTTGGCGGCCTCGGTCATCATGCTCACTGCCGGCTCGAAGCTCGCGCAGGCCGGGGCGTATCCCGCGGCCTACAACTGGCTCGACTCGCTGCTGACGATCATTGGTCCGACGCCCAGGACCCCCGCGGACACGCTGGGACCCAAGCACCAGGTTCGCATCAACGCGAGTTTCTGGTATGGCTTGTCGTCGGTACTGACCCTGAACGGGCCGTACCAAACGATGACGAAAGCCAAAGGTGCGGAGCGGTGCGTGGACGCGCGTGCCGTGTTCGATCGCCTGGCGCGGACAAAGACAGCCCTGCTGCTGGGGCGGCGCGTGCATCCCCCGACGGCAGATCAGATGCTCGGCTTCGTCGCGCAGTACGAAAAGGCGAAACCAAACGTGCAGGCGGCGTTCAAGTGCAAGCCGCCGTTGAATTGACCTGACCACGGGTCTATTATTCCGGCGCTCCGTAAGGGGCTTGGGGCTGTAGCTCAGCTGGTTAGAGCGCCGGTCTGTCACACCGGAGGTCGCGGGTTCGAGCCCCGTCAGCCCCGCCTGAGTATCCCGATTCTCGACCCCCGCCCCCGAATGGCGGGGGTTTTCTTATTATGGAGCGTGCCCACGGCAGCCTCCGGCTCCCCATCGATTCCGTATCACACCCCGGTCCTGGGCGCGGCCGTGCGCGACTGGGCCAGCGGGAGCATTCGCGCCGTCGATGCGACCCTCGGCGGCGGCGGCCACGCCGCGATCCTGCGCGAGGCAGGAGCCACCGTCCTGGGAATCGATCGAGATCCTGACGCCCTCGCGGCCACTCGCCGCCGCCTAGGCACCGTAGGCCTGGAGTATCTCGAAGCCTCGTTCGCCGCCCCTTCGGCGGTTTCCGCCATTCACGCCTTCCATCCCGATCGCATCCTGCTCGACCTGGGCGTGAGCTCGCATCAGATCGACACGCTGGAGCGTGGGTTCACGTTCCGGCCCGGTGCGCCACTCGATATGCGGATGGGAACAACGGGGACTGGGGAAGGGGGAAGGGGAATAACCGCTCGAGACGTCCTCAATACGTGGCCGGTTGAGCGACTCGCCGCGGTATTCACCGATTACGCCGACGAGCGCCGGGGCCGCGCTCTGGCGAAAGAGGTCATGCGCCGCCGTCTCAACGCGCCTTTTGCTGTCAGCGATGATTTCGTGAACGCGATTCGTGCCATACTGGGTCCTCGCTCCGGTCCCCCAGACTTCGCGCGCCTCTTTCAGGCGTTGCGGATCGCCGTCAACGAAGAGCTCGACTCACTCGTCGCGGCGTTGCCGCAGTTTCGCGACGCGCTGGAGCCCGGCGGGCGTCTGGGGATTATCACGTATCACTCGGGCGAGGATCGCATCGTGAAGCACACGTTCCGTGAGTGGGCTCGCGCCTGCATCTGTCCACCTCGCCAGCCGATCTGCACGTGCCGGGGCCGGGCCCTGGGGCGGGTCCTCACGAAGAAGCCCGTCTCTCCCTCGTCCGCTGAGATCGCGTCCAATCCCCGCGCGCGATCGGCGCAGTTTCGCGCATTCGAGAAGACGGATGCCGTTTAGGGGCCGCCACTGGATCGCGTTCTGGCTCGTCGCGTTGCTGGCGGCGCTCTGGGCCGTGATCGCCCGGCAGACCTCTGCCCTCAACTCGGCGCGCGCGCTGGCGGATTTGCGAGCGGAGCGCGCGTCGCTGGAGGGCCGCCGCGCCGAGCTGGATCGGCGCGTCCGTACCGCGCAGAGCCGCACCGTGTTGCTGCCGCGCGCCCGGAAACTGGGACTGCGACTGCCGGCTGATACGGAGATCATTCTAATCCCGGCTCCTATGGCCCCTGCGACGCAGCCTCCAGATCAGCCATACTGATGGCGAAGCCCCTCGTACGGCTCCGTGTCGTGGAGATCGCCCTCGGCGCTGCGCTAATGGCGTTGGTGCTGCGCGCGGCGCAGGTGCAGCTCGTGGAAGGTCGCAAGTACGCCGCCGCCGCCAAGTCACAGCGCACCGAGCGCGTCGTGCTCGAAGCGCGGCGCGGCACGCTGTTTGACCGCCACGGGCTGGGTCTGGCGCTCACCCAGGAGACGTATCATGTCGGCATCGCGCGGAACGAGTTGCGCGATCCGCCCCGCGATGCCGCCACGATCGGCCGCCAGCTCCGGCTCGCGTCGAGCGATGTGGATCGCGGGTTGCGCCGCCGCTACGCCTGGTTCGCCGGTCCCTTTACCACGCTCGAGGTGCAGCCGCTGCGCAGCATGCGCGGCGTGCATCTCGAGCCCGTGCTGCGGCGCTTCTATCCGTCGCCCGAGTTCGCGCGCGCGGTGATCGGACGAGTCGGCGAGGATGGTCGAGGGGGTGGCGGCGGTGGAGGTGGATTGGAACGACTGCTCGACAGCTTGCTGGCGGGGACGCCTGGTGCGGCGGTGGTACTCAAGGACCGCGAGGGCCGCGAGTACGAATCGCCCGCGCGCGTGATTTCCGAGCCCGTCGCCGGCAATGACGTCGTGCTGACGCTCGATGCCGAGCTGCAGGAGATTGCGCAGCGTGCGCTCGATGACGCGATCGATAATATGGAAGCGGACGGCGGCGATGTCGTCATGCTCGATCCCGCATCGGGCGAGATCCTCGCGGTGGCGTCGCGGCGCGCCGATGGCACCATGCGGCCGAGCGCGTTCACGGAAACCTTTGAGCCCGGCTCGCTTGCCAAGATCTTCGCCGCCGCCGCGCTCATCACGTTCGATCGGATCCGGCCCGGAGAGCGCGTTTCGGGGGAAGGGGGGCGTTACCACCTCCCCGATCGCGTGGTCACCGACGAGCACCCGCTGCCCTCACTCACTCTGGCGGACGCGATCAGAGTATCGAGCAACATTGCGCTCGTGAAATTCTCGGCGCGCCTGCGTCCGGACGAGCAGTACGGCGTGCTGCGTGCGTTCGGCTTTGGCGCCCCCACCGGCGTCGAGTATCCCGCCGAGTCCCCGGGACGGCTGCGGCCGCCGCGCGAGTGGTCGCGTCCCAGCTCCGCCAGCCTTGCAATCGGGTACGAGCTGGCGGTGACGCCGATGCAGCTGGCGGCGGCGTACGGCGCGATCGCGAATGACGGCGTGCTGCTCGAGCCGACGCTGATTCGCGAGATCCGTGCGCCCAACGGCACGGTGCGCTACCGGCACCGTCCCGAGCCCGTGCGCCGGGTGGTGACACCCCAGGTCGCGGCCAAGTTGCGTGATTTGCTGCGCGGCGTCGTCGCAGCGGGCGGCACGGCGGAGCGGGCGGCGCTCGCCAATTTTCAGCTGGCGGCCAAGACCGGTACCGCCCGCCGCGTGGTCGGCGGGCATTACGCGGCCGGGCAATACACCGCCTCGTTCGCGGCGCTGTTTCCCGCCGATGAGCCGCAGCTCGTGGTCGTGATGAAAATCGACAATCCGCAGCGCGGGAGTTATTTCGCGGCGCAGACCGCCGCGCCGGTCACGCGCTCGATGCTGGAACAGGCGCTCGCGGCGCGCACGGTGGCGCTCGATCGCGCCCGGCTCTCCAACGTGGCGGCAACCGCCGATCGCGCACCGCTCGACGAGCCCGACGGAGTCGTGCCGTACGTCGTGCAGTGGCCCTACCTCCCCGACACCGCGCCGGCGCAGCCCGATCGCATCGTCCCCAACGTGTCTGGGCGGCCGTTGCGCGAGGCCGCCCGCACACTGCACGCCAGAGGCTTCCACGTCGTCGTGAAAGGGTGGGGCATCATTCACCACACGTGGCCGGCCGCCGGTGAACACGCGACGGCGGGGGCGACGGTCACCGTGTTTGCGGAACCGCGTCCAGAATCCCGCCCGTGAGCAGATCGCTGCAGGAGGTCGTAGACGCGCTCGCGCGCGCCGGCGTCTTGATCGATGCGCCTGACCCGCGCGTCAGTCCCAGCCCCTCGATCACCGGTCTCACCGCGGACGCGCGGAGGCTCGAGCGTGGCATGCTGTTCTGCGCCGTCCGCGGGGCGGTGCTCGACGGCCACAACTTCGTCGCCGATGCGGCGGCACGCGGCGCGGCGGCGGCGTTGGTCGAAATCCGCCAGCCCGTCGCGATTCCGCAGGTCGTCGTGCGCAACAGCCGGCGGGCCGCCGCCGTCGCCGCCGAGGCATGGTACCGCCGGCCGGCGGCACGGCTGCAGATGATCGGAGTGACGGGGACGAACGGCAAGACGACCTCGGTCATTCTCGCCCGGCATGTGTTGAGCGCGCTGTGGCCGATGGGGGCGATCGGGACGCTGGGCGCGTTCGATCCAACAGGCGCAGCGGTCGAAAGTGAGGCGGGCAACCTGACGACGCCGGGGCCGATCGACTTGCAGGCGACACTCGCCGAGCTGGTGGAGCGCGGCGCCGGGGGAGTCGCGATGGAGGTTTCCTCGCATAGCCTCGATCAGGGTCGTATCGACGGCCTGGAGTTTCGCGCGGCGATCTTCACCAATTTGACGCGCGATCATCTCGATTATCACGAGACGTTCGATGCCTATTTCGCCGCCAAGGCTCGCCTCGTCGATTATCTCGCTGATGACGGGATCGCGGTGATCAACGCGGACGACGCGGCCTGGACGAAGCTTCCCCGGGTGCGGCGGCAGATTACGTTTGGCGAGCGGGCCGACGTCACCGCGCGCGATGTACGAGTGGACGCGAAGGGCGCGCGTTTCACGCTCGTGACGACGCAAGGAAGCCATCCGGTCGCACTGCCGCTGCTCGGACGGTTCAACGTCACGAATGCGCTCGGTGTCGCGGCCTGCGCGGTGGGATTGGGAGTGCCGTCCAACGCGGTCGCCGAGCGGCTCACGACGTCGCCGCAGGTCCCGGGCCGTATGGAGCGCGTCGCCGTGGACCCCTGTGTCGTGCTGCGCGACTACGCCCACACCCCCGATGCCCTGGAACGGGCGCTGGAGACGGTGCGCGAGGTGACGTCGTCCTCGGGACGGGTGATCGTCGTCTTCGGCGCCGGGGGGGATCGCGACCGCGGCAAGCGGGCGCCGATGGGCGAGATCGCCGTGCGGCTGGCGGACATCGCGATCGCGACGTCCGACAACCCGCGCACCGAGGATCCAGAGAAGATTCTAGACGACGTCGAAGCCGGCATGACGGGGCGCCAGCACTATCGCGTCGTCGATCGCCGGGCCGCGATCGGCCAGGCGCTCGAGCTGGCGCGCGAGGGTGACACGGTCCTGCTCGCTGGAAAAGGACATGAGACCTATCAGGTCGTCGGCACCACCAAGGAGCCGTTCGACGAACGCGAAGTCGTGCGCAGCCTGGGGGCGAACTGAATGGTCGGACAGACGGACGGTCTGACGGTCGGACGGACTTGGACGAGCGACGAGGTGGGCGCCGCGCTCGGCGTGCCCGCACCCGCCAAGCTCAAGTTTGCCGCGATCTCCACTGACACCAGACACCTGACACCAGACACCCTGTTTGTCGCTCTCAAGGGCGAAAAGTTCGACGCCCACAATTTCCTCGACAAAGCCAAGGCGGGCGGGGCCACGGCCGCGGTGGTCCGGCGCGGCACGCCGCCCCTCGCCGGCCTGTCCTTCTTCGAGGTAGAGGACACACTCACGGCGCTCGGCCTGCTCGCGCGCGCGCGACGCCGCATGCTGCCCGAGGGCACGCCCGTGGTCGCGATTACCGGGTCGAGCGGCAAGACGAGCACCAAGGAGATGATCCGGGCGGCGTTGGGCGCCCGCTATCGCGTCCACGCCACCACGGCCAACCTCAACAATCTCGTCGGCGTGCCGCTGACTATCCTCGGCGCGCCGGAGGACACCGGAGCGCTGGTCGTCGAGGCCGGGGCGAGCGTGCCGGGGGAAATCGCCCGCATGCGCGACATCATCGAGCCCACGATCGCCGTCATCACGAACATCGGCTACGCGCATGTCGAGGGCTTCGGCTCGCTGGAAGGGGTCATGGCCGAGAAGCTGTCATTACTGGATCGTGCGCCGGTGGCCGTCATCGGCGCGGGACCAGACGCCATGTGGCCCGAGGCGCGCCGCCGAACGCAGGTGATTCCGGCCGCGCTGCCGGGGAAAAGCGGCGACGACGCACTGCTCGACCGCTACCTGGACCGGGACGGCCATCCGCGCCTGTCGCTGGACTCTGGAGAGAAGATCACGCTCCCAGCGCTCGGCATTCATCAGCTCGAGAACGCCCAGATCGCGCTGGCCGTGGCCCAACGGGCGGGTGTCGAGCATGATGCCGCGCTGCGGGCGCTGGCGGGTCTCCAGCTCCCGGAAGGGCGCGGCGACTTGCGGGAAATCGGCAACCTGGTCGTGATCGACGACACCTACAACGCCAACCCCGCCTCGATGCGCCGGGCAGTGCAGACGGGGGATTGGCTGGCCCGGCGGCAGCGGCGGCCGTTCGTGGTGGTGGTGGGCACGATGTTGGAGTTAGGGCCGGAAAGTGCAAGATTGCACGCCGAAGCGGCGCGCGAAATCGCCCAACGCAAGCCCGCACTCGTTGCCGCGGTGGGCACGTTTGCGCGTGTCTTCGAGTCCCTGCGGGAAGCGCTCGGCGGCCGGTTGATCACCGGAGCCGACGCCGACGCGCTCGGACCGAAGCTGAAATCCGCGCTGCGTGGCAATGAGCTGGTGCTGCTCAAGGCGTCACGAGGAGTCGCATTGGAACGTGTCCTCAACTATCTGACCTGATGCTCTATCATTTGCTCGCGCCGCTCGCACGCCAGCACATCATTTTCAATCTGTTCAACTACATCACGTTCCGCGCCGCGGGCGCGACCGTCACTGCGCTGCTGCTCGCCTTCATCGTCGGACCCAAGATCATTGCAAAGCTGCGCGAGCACCGAATCGGGCAGATCGTGCGCGCCGAGGGTCCCACCAGCCATCACGGCAAGCGCGGCACGCCGACGATGGGCGGCGTGATCATCATTCTCGCGACCCTGGTCCCGACGCTGCTGTGGGCGCGGCTCGACAACCGCTACGTCATCGTCACCGTCGTGGCGACCTTGTGGATGGGGCTTATCGGGTTTCTCGACGACTATTTGAAGATCGTGCGCGGCCAGTCGCAGGGACTCGTCGCGCGGTGGAAACTGGTCGGGCAGGTATCGTTCGGGATTGGATTGGGCGTGTATCTCCTGCTGTTTCCACTGACGACCAGCGTCGATCCGAACGCCACGCAGCTGCCGCTGTTCAAGTACATCGTCTGGATTCTGCCGTGGCCGATCTATCTGGCGTTCGTGACGTTCGTGACGACGGCGAGCTCGAATGCGGTGAACCTGACGGACGGGCTGGATGGACTCGCGGCGGGACTGACCGTCATCATCGGCGGCGCGTTCGCGATCTTCTGTTATCTGTTCGGCCGCGTCGACGCCGCGCGCTACCTCGGCGTGCTGCATCTGCCGGGCGCGG
>Ga0209577_10003862_pt1 | contig 14131 bp, 11 predicted proteins | sample GraSoiAngelo_109_FD_185874 | JGI IMG/M metagenome (GOLD analysis project Ga0209577, IMG submission 185874) | Grasslands soil microbial communities from the Angelo Coastal Reserve, California, USA - 14_0903_12_20cm (SPAdes) (version 2) | ecosystem: Environmental > Terrestrial > Soil > Grasslands...
CGCGGTACAATGATAGGAACTCGTCTACGTCGGAATGTATTACAACTGACGGGTTTAGTTGATAGATCTGTCCCTTGCAGAGGATATAGCCCCCACCTGGTTCGCTAGCGTAATCCCGATTGAGGGAACAACGCAGAGCGCTGATGGCAATGCGCAACTTATGGAGTGCTACTTCAGGTGCATCTTCAGGCCACAAGGTAGCCATAAGCATATCGGCTGTCTCACGATGTTTTGGCTGAGCAATGAGGTAACGGAGGACAGCCTGTCCTTTGAGATTGTGGCAGAGGTTGATCGGTTGATCATATGGACTAAAGCGCCTGACCTCAAAATGACCAAAGCAGGTAAGGTAAAGAGTAGGAAGGGGATTTCCGTCTTCTGAGGGTGGTGCCTTTAGTAACTGTAGCGGTTGATGCCCTTTGGAGTTGTTCCCTGGTCCGGCTCTAGTGTATGATGCACCATCCACATCTTCTACCAGGGTCGGCAATAGCTTTTTAAGTGCAGCTATCTGTGCCTGTTGCTCAACATCGGACTCAGCAAGGTGCTTGCTCGCTTCAAGAAGCGTTCGCTGTGCATCCAGGTAGCTCATGGTTGCCTGGTTTAATGTGTCGAGTGCGGCAGTTAGTTGTCCCTGGCCGGTGAAAAGTTGTTCGCGAGCCAGTTTAAAAAGATCTGCTCCTTCAGCATAGTGTCCCTGCTCGATGCAGCGTAACCCACGTTCTACTAAAGAAACCGGTGAAGAGCTATCAGGTTTCATCATAGAGGTATCGTGCTCAGTTGAATGTGATGAACTCATCTCACCCTCCGGGGGTGGTAGAGATTATACAATGAGCACTACAAATGATATTCGTGGCAAACACGATGAAAACCTATCTTCTTGTTGAGATTATGCGATGAACACTCGTAAGAATCAACACTAAATTTTAGTGTTCATTATTTCTAACAGGTTAACGCCGCTCAATATCATTTTTAGGAGATGAGGTTAACAAGCAATCATTCTTTCACTTCCGTCCTCTTTGCCTATCAAAAAAACATCGACACCCACCCACTGCAAACGATATAATATAAGGGAATAGACATATAGCCAGCAGGAAGATGGTGGGATGAACGAAAAAATCCAGTCTGTACTTAATTCACTGCCACATAAACCGGGCATTTATATTATGAAGGATGGCCAGGGGACCATTCTGTATGTCGGGAAGGCGATCTCCCTGTATAACCGCGTGCGCTCGTATTTCCAGGAGTCGACCGATCTCAGCCCCAAGAATAGAAGTATGGTGGCGAAGGTCGAGGATATCGAGTTTGTCGTCGTCAAGAACGAGGTCGAGGCGCTGGTGCTGGAGAGCAATTATATTAAAGAGTACCGGCCAAAGTATAATGTGCTGATGCGCGACGACAAGAGCTATCCGTACATCAAGGTGTCACTGACGGAGGATTTCCCCAGGGTCTACCGCGTGCGTAGTTTTCACCACGACGGCAACCGCTACTTCGGTCCCTATACCAATTCGGGGGCGGTCGATGCCACGCTGGACCTCTTGAACAAGCTTTTTGCCTTCCGCACCTGCCGCTACGACGCCAGCACGTGGGCGCCACCGGCGCAGGGTGAGCCTCCCGAGGGGTGGAGGCAGAAGTTGTTGCCGCGCCCGTGCACGCAGTATTATATCCACCGCTGTATCGCTCCCTGTGTCGCTTATGCCACGCGGGAAGAGTACGACGCGGTGATCAAGCAGGTGATCCTCTTCCTGGAGGGGAAGCATGACGAGGTGGTGAAGTCCCTGCAGGAGAAGATGCAGGCGGCGGCAGAGAACCTGAACTTCGAGGAGGCGGCGCGGATGCGCGACCGCATCCAGGCGGTTGAGCGGGTGCTGGAGAAGCAGCGCATCATTTCCACGGAGGGACAGGACGACCAGGATGTGATTGCTTTCGCCAGCGGCGAGGATGAGACCTGCGTCATGGTCTTCTTTTTCCGCAACGGCAAGCTGATTGGGCGCGAATTCTTTATCTTGCAGGGGACGCGCGATAGCAGCCCCGGCGAGGTGATGGCTTCCTTCCTGCAGCAGTTTTACGAAAGTTCGCCACACATTCCACCGGAGCTGGTGGTCGAGGTGGAGCCGGACGACCGCGCTGTCATACAGTCCTGGCTGCGCGAGAAACGCAAAGGGCCGGTCACGATTACCGCTCCCAAACGCGGGGACAAACTGCGCTTGGTTGAGATGGTGAAGCAGAACGCGCGCGAGGTGTTGGAGCAACAGCGCATCAAGTGGCTGACCGATAGCCAGAAAACGCAGCTGGCGCTGGAGGAACTACAGGAAGCGCTCAATCTCGCGGCCCCTCCACAGCGCATCGAGTGTTACGATATCTCGAATACGCAGGGCACGAACTCGGTAGGGGCGATGGTGGTCTTTGAGGCGGGCCGGCCAAAGCCCAGCGAGTATCGCCGCTTTAAGATCAAGACGGTCGAGGGGCCAAATGACTTCGCCAGTCACCAGGAAGTGTTGCGCCGCAGATTTCGCTCTGTCGCGAAACACACTACTACCGTCTCCGCCGATGTCGATGTCGATGCGGGAGGCTTATCTAACGTGCAATTTACCGAGTCCTCCGAGGAACATGAGAGACATGATCATTCCGCCAGTGATGGAACCCCAACGGACGCCCAACTCCAGCACGATTGGGCCCTGCCGGATTTAATCATTATCGACGGAGGAAAGGGCCAGCTTAGCGCGGCAATGGAGGTGCTACAGGAACTCCAGATCGATATACCGACGGTGGGGCTGGCCAAGGAGAACGAGGAGATCTTTATCCCAGGTTCGCCGGACCCGATAATACTGCCGCGTTCCTCACAGGGCCTTTATATGGTGCAGCGCATCCGCGATGAAGCTCACCGCTTTGGTATTACTTACCACCGCAAACTGCGCTCCGACCGCACGTTCAAGTCCGTACTGGACGAAATACCAGGCATTGGCCCCAAGCGCAAGCAGGCGCTGATGAAACATTTCGGCTCGGTGCGGGCAATGGGCGCGGCCAGCGTGGAGGACCTGGCTGCACTCGATGGCATGACGCGCGATGCCGCGGAGAAGGTCAAGGAGTATATTGGTCGCGGGGAATAAATCTGCTACTGCCGCGCGTTTTACCTGGTAGAATATCTGGATGGACTCCAGGCACTCACAAGGGATGTCATCTCCCCTTGTGAGTACCTTATTCTTTGTATTCGCTATTTAGCAGTTTCTACGTTAAATTGACATTTATTGTGAAGCTACGTTAGTATATTCTTGAGAGCAGGGTAGGCCCAGGCTTACCCGATTGTTTGTATTGGAGGAGCGGCCTTTGTGGCTGTTCGGCCTTTTTAGAGGTAATAGCTGTATGCCGACCTATGAATATCACTGTCAGACGTGTAGCCACCGTTTTGAGCAGTGGCAAAAAATGACCGACGATCCTTTAGAAACCTGCCCTGAATGTGGCGGGCACATTCGCAGGGTGTTTTTCCCTGCCGGTATTGTCTTCAAAGGCTCTGGTTTTTATAAAACTGATCATCGCAATGCTTCGAATGTAGCCGATAATAACGAAAACGGCCACGCGGCTAAGGGTGAAGAGGCGGCCAAGAGCGGGGAGGCAGGCAAAGCGAAGGCTGCCAGCGAGAGTAAGCCTGCCGCGACTGAATCTGGTTCAGGTAAGACGGGTACCTCCCGCGGTGAAAATAAAGTGCCGACCGCTACTTCAACCGTCACAAAGTAGGAGTATGTCCTATGGCAGAGACAGCGTTTGCGACACTTCAGCGCAAGCAAATTGAAGCTACGGTCGGCGAGTTGTTGCTCACAGATGATTTCTATATGCGCCTGGAGATTACCGAGCGACTGCGCCACCTTATTGCCCATGCTGACCCGACGCTGGATAGGTCGCAACTGAGCGAGGGGGCCCAGGAAGAGTTAGAAGAATTAGATTTATTGCATTAAGAACTTGGTCCCCCCCCAATATTCCTAAAGACAGGTTTTTTCGCATTCCTGCATGTATAATTATGAATGATAGCCACTGATATAGTGGGTAGACGTAGGGGACAGGGAGACATGTAAGGTATGCAAGCTCAGCGCCAGCAATCGCAGGATGAGATCATAGAAGCTCTGCAGCGCCAGGTTGATGAATTGACGAAGGCCAATTTTTTACTGGAGGATCAACTGGCCCGTAAAGAGCAATTTATCGCGATGGTTGCTCACGAGTTGCGCGGTCCGCTGACCCCCATTATCAGCTATGCGCAGATGGTGGCGCGACCGGCACAACGACCGGAGACAATTCAGCGTGGCAGCAGGGTTATCGTCGGTCAGGCCCGGCGTTTGACACGCCTTGTCAATGACCTCCTTGATTCGTCCCGCCTGAACTCAGGGCAGTTTGCTTTGTCGCGGGAGGCGTGTGATATCGTGGAGCTGGCAAAAGAGGTCGTAGAAGAATTGCGTCCCGTTGCTCCGTATCACACACTGGTATTAGATGCCCCCGCGAAGCCTATTATTGGCAAGTGGGATCGTGGGCGCCTGGAACAGGTACTGGGGAATCTGTTGGAGAACGCGATTAAGTACTCAGATGAGCGTACCAACGTCACGGTTCGAGCCTGGGAAGATGAGGATGGCGCGCATGTCAGCGTTCATAACCAGGGCGCCAGTATTCCTTCGGCAGAGATAGGCCAGCTTTTCCGTCCCTATGTACGCTTGCAAGCTGCCGGTTCGCGGCAAGGTTCTGGCCTGGGTCTGCACATCGCTAAGAGTATTATTGAAGCGCATGGAGGCGCACTACGTCTCGAACCCCATACGGCCGAAGGTCAGGGGACGACCTTTTCATTTGACCTGCCGTTGCATTGAGCAATCCGCTCCAGTCGCGCGTATAGCCATAACGGCGCGGCCGCCAGAGTTGCCTTGACATGGGCTATGCTACTGATGTATTATCCTCAGGTAGGGTGTTTTTCCATGATTGTTAGGACCTATGGGCGGTTGCTGAAATTGGTAGACAGGGCAGACTTAGGATCTGTTGGTGATGAACCGTGAGAGTTCGAGTCTCTCACCGCCCACCACGGTTTTTGAGTTGATAGAGAATAGGGTGAAGGTAGGTGAAGGTGGTTGTAGGGTCGCTTTTATGCGGGAGTGGCTCAGTGGTAGAGCATCTCCTTGCCAAGGAGAAAGTCGCGGGTTCGATCCCCGTCTCCCGCTCCAGTTTTATATAAGTATTGGGTGACCGCAAGCTCGGTCTTTTCAGGAGAGAGCATGTCGTCCTCATTGGTAAGTGCAAACGCGACTCACTCAGCATAGTTGGTGTTCTGCGGTGAGAAACTGAGGGTGGTGGATGATGCTGCAGGCTGCGATCTCTTGTTGGGGTGTGGTCTTTTGTAGTGAGTGATTGCCTCTCTGTGCTTTCCAGGATATTTGGATACTATATTATTTCCCTTGCCGCCTCAGGCGGCGGATGATGAGGAATGTGGCGGGGACGCCAGCATCCCCGGCTGAATAGCTAGAAGAATTACACTGTTTACCTGTTGGAGGAAATGTGAAGGTTTCGGTTGAAAAATTGCCTACCAGTGAGGCTGTCCTTGATGTAGAATTGTCCTGGGACGAACTGGAAAAGGCTTCAGATAAGGCGTACCGCAAGTTGGTACAAAAAGTTGATGTGCAGGGCTTTCGCCGCGGCAAAGCACCGCGTTCTCTGCTCGAGCGCAAATTGGGTAAAGAATATATCTACCAGGAAGGTCTTGATGAACTGATTACCGAGACCTATCGCAGCGCTATCAAGGAGCACGAACTGAACCCCATTACGAAGCCCGAGTTGGATGCCCCTGTTTTTGAGATGGGTCAACCCTATCATTTCAGTGTGAAGGTGCCAATCATTACCCCTGTTGAACTCGGCGATTATCTCTCACTGCATTTTGAGCGCGAAGAAGCTGAGGTTACCTCCGAAGAGGTTGAGCGCGAGCTAGAGTCTATGCGCAACCGGCAGATCACCTGGCATGAGGTTGAGCGTCCAGCTGAATATGATGACCGTGTGACCGTTGATCTCGAACTTACTGTTGAAGAGAAGAACATCTCTGACCTGAAAGACAATCCGTTTGAACTCACACGGGAGCGACCCGGCATGTTCTCTGGTATGGATGAGCATATTGTCGGTATGAAGGCGGGAGAGAGCAAAGAGTTCACTACTGTTTTGCCAGAAGACTACAGTAACGAGAAACTGGCCGGAAAAGAAGGGCATTACAAGGTAACTCTACACAAGGTGGAGGTGAAAGAGGTTCCCGAACTTGACGATGCGCTGGCCAGCAAGGTCAGCGATGGTCAGTATAATAACCTGGAAGACCTGCGCAAGGCCATCAGCGATAGTATTCTCGAGAGTAAGCAGCGGCGTATTCGCGATGATCTGCGCGAGAAAGTAGTCAATGCAGTTATCGAGCAGTCTAAGATTACTCTGCACCCCTTGCTTGTCCACGAAGAGGCCGAAGAGATGCTGCACCAGCTTTCGCATGTGCTGGAACAGCAGCGTATGTCGCTAGACCAATACCTGCTGATGATGAAGAAAACGCGGGAAGAGTACTTGAAGGACGTTGAACCCGATGCTAAAAAGCGCGTCGAGCGCGAACTTGTACTGGACCAGGTAGCTAACCAGGAACAGGTCACCGTTTTACCGGAAGAAGTGGAGGCGTTTTTCCGCGCCTATGAGCAGGCCGGTCAACCGATACAGCGCACAGAGGCACAGATCCGGGGGATAGTGATCAACTATCGTCGCGAGAAAACCATCACTCGCCTGGTAGAATTAACGACTGATCCTGATCCCACGGAGGAGGCTGCGGAGGAAGAAACCAGCATGGAGAATGCGGAGGCCGCAGCCCTTGCTGGTGAAACCGTCAACGTAGAAGATAATGTAAGCACGGAGACTGTCAACGCGGAAGATGCCATAAACACGGAGATTGAAGCTGTCAACACGGAGGATACCGTAAAGACAGAGACTGAAGAAGCACGTAGTCAATCGGACGAAGCTGAAGTGCGTGGAACAAATGACACTGCGGTTGATGTTGTAGAATAGAGATATAGCGATCAGATGTGGCTCTCTAGCTGCGTATGAGGGAAAGGTAACAAATAAACGTGGCAAACTCGAAAAATACGCGAATGACATACCGTTGCTCATTTTGCGGAAAGAGCCAGGATCAGGTGCAGCGGCTCATAGCAGGTCCCGGTGGTGTCTATATCTGCGATGAGTGTATCGATCTCTGTCGTGAAATCATCGAAGAAGAGCAGGCTACGGTCACGAAGCCACGCCTCCAGACGGGCAAGATACCTGCTCCGAAGAAGATTTATGAGCAACTGAGTCAATACGTTATTGGACAGGAGCGAGCCAAAAAGACGCTGGCGGTGGCTGTATACAATCATTACAAGCGCATCGGCGTGGGTATGCAGATCGACGACGTTGAGCTTGGGAAGAGCAATATCCTGATGATTGGCCCGACCGGCTGTGGGAAAACGTTGCTGGCGCAGACGCTGGCCAAAGTACTGGATGTGCCTTTCTGTATTGCCGATGCGACGGCGCTCACGGAGGCCGGCTATGTCGGTGAGGATGTCGAGAACATTCTGCTGCGGCTCATCCAGACGGCGGATTTTGATGTAGCGCGCGCCGAGCGAGGGATTGTGTATATTGACGAGATCGATAAAATCGCGCGCAAGTCAGACAATCCTTCGATCACCCGCGATGTTTCCGGCGAAGGTGTGCAACAGGCGCTGCTCAAGATTATCGAGGGTACCATCGCCAATGTGCCACCTCAGGGAGGGCGCAAGCATCCTCACCAGGATTTCATTCAGATCAACACCGCCAATATCCTCTTTATCTGTGGTGGAGCCTTTGAAGGGTTGGATAAAATCGTCGAGCAGCGCCTGGGCAGCAACAAGACAATGGGGTTCAGGGGTACCAGCTCTAAAGATGAAAAATCAGAAGAATCGATTTTAACCCATCTCATTCCCGATGATCTCCTCAAGTACGGCTTAATTCCTGAGTTCGTGGGACGCTTACCGGTCCCCGTCTCGCTGGATAGCCTGAACAAAGAGGCTCTGATCCGCATCTTGACCGAGCCGAAGAACGCAGTAATCAAACAGTATCAGAAGTTTTTGCAGCTTGACCGTGTTGAATTAGTCTTTACCAATGATGCTCTTGACGCTGCTGCAGAAGGTGCGCTCAAGCAGCGTACGGGAGCGCGGGGGTTGCGCAGTATCATCGAGGATGTGCTGCTCGACGTGATGTACGAAATTCCATCGCGCGGGGATGTGAAGAAAGTCATCATCAACAGCGATGTGATCACTTCCCATCACAAACCTTTGCTTGAGACGCGCAGTAATCGAACAACTGCATATCCTGAAGATGAGTCTGCTTAATGCGGACTCATCAATTTTTTGGCTTGTATGAAATTGATAGCATCGCTTTAGACCTATCTTTGGAAAGGAAACGGGCGGCAATTCATGACTGAGCAGGAACGCCAGAAAGTATCCCTGGATACTGAAGAAGTGTATCCTCTCGTGGCGTTAAAAAATATGGTGGTTTTCCCCCGCACACGTATGACGCTAGCTATTGCACGAGAGAAGTCTGTACGTGCAGTTGAAGAAGCGATGATGCGGCCTGACCGCGCTTTGATCACAGCTTCTCAGCGTGATCCAGACATAGATGACCCTCAACCTAAAGATATCTTTGATACAGGTGCCCTTGTCGAAATAACGACGATGCATCGCCAGCAGGATGGCAGCCTGCAGGTCCTGTTAAGTGGTTTACACCGTGTCAAAATCGAGGAATTTTTCGATCTCGAACCTTTTATGCGCGTCACTATCGATATCCCCCAGGAACCGCAGGCGCGTGGCGCCCAGGCGGATGCCCTCGTGCGCCATGCCACGAATCTCTTTGAGCATTATGCCCAATTGAACCGCCGCTTCTCAGTTGAAGATATTAACTCCATTGTGGCGATCAAGACGGCTGCGCGCCTTTCCGATATGCTCGCGGCACACCTGGTCACTGATACGCAGCAACAGCAGGATCTGCTGGATACGTTCGATCCATTGGAGCGTTTGGAGAAGATCTGCGTGATCATGGGCAATGAGATCGAGATTCTTGAACTGGAATCGACTATTCGCAGCCGTGTTCGCTCGCAGGTAGATCGCACACAGAAAGAATATTACCTGCGCGAGCAATTGCGGGCCATCCAGGAAGAATTGGGGATGGAGACCACCAGCGAGGTCGAGGAATTGCGGGCAAGAGTGAACGAAAAACACCTGCCTGCCGAGGCTATGGCGAAGATACGCAAAGAGATCGACCGCCTGGAGCGCACTCCCGCGCAATCCGCCGAGGTAGCTGTGTTACGCTCCTACATCGACTGGGTACTGGCTCTTCCATGGAACGAACGGACCCAGGATCACTTTGAACTTGAAGAGACGCGGCGTATCCTCGACATGGACCATTATGGACTGGAAGGCATCAAGGAGCGCATCATTGAATTCCTGGCGGTACGCCAGTTGCGGCAACGGCTGGCCGATCGCGGCGGGCATACGAAAAGTGAGAGTCAGGGGCAGATTCTTTGCTTCATCGGTCCCCCTGGAGTCGGTAAAACATCCCTGGGGCACTCGATAGCCAACGCACTGGGGCGCAAGTTTGCCCGCATTTCGCTTGGTGGTGTGCACGACGAGGCGGAGATTCGCGGACATCGCCGCACCTATGTCGGCGCGCTGCCCGGGCGTATTATCCAGTCGATGAAGACTGTGGGCGTCAAAAACCCGGTTTTCCTTCTCGACGAAATCGACAAACTCTCTGCGGAGTATCGTGGTGATCCGGCCGCCGCCCTGCTGGAAGTGCTGGATCCGGAGCAGAATAACACCTTTACCGATCACTACCTGGAGATTCCGTACGATCTCTCGGAGGTGTTCTTCATCTGCACCGGGAATGTGAAGTACCAGATACCGCGAGCCCTTGCTGACCGCATGGATATTATTGATCTTCCTGGCTATATGTTTGAGGAGAAGGTCATCATCGGGCAGCGGCACCTCCTGCCGAAGGTATTGAACGAGCATGGGCTAACCGCTGAACAGGTGAAGATTCCTCAGTCCGTCATGCAACATATCGTGTCGGATTACACTCGTGAGGCTGGTGTACGCAACCTGGAACGCCAGCTGGCCACTATTTGTCGCAAGGCCGCCCGGCGCGTCATCGAGAGGCCAAAAACGTACCTGCGCCTGACGACGAACACCCTGGAGCAATATCTGGGCCCTCCGCGTTACACATTCACCCTGGCCGAGCAAAAAACGCAGATCGGCATCGCTATGGGTTTAGCTGTTACGGAGAACGGAGGGATTTTGCTACCCGTAGAGGTCGTCACGCTGGTGGGCAAAGGTGATTTACTGATTACAGGCCAGCTGGGCGATGTCATGCGCGAATCGGCGGTTGCCTCGCTGACTTATGTGCGCTCGCGGGCTGATATGCTGGATATTGATCCGAATTTTCAAGAAAGTTGCGACCTGCATATTCATCTACCCGAAAATGCCATTCCCAAAGATGGTCCCTCGGCAGGTATCACCATCACGCTAGCATTGATTTCAGCAATTACCGGGCGTCCTATCCGCGAGAATATTGCTTTGACCGGAGAAATCACCTTGCACGGCCGTATACTGGGTGTGGGTGGATTGAAAGAGAAAGTGCTTGCCGCTCATCAAGCAAACATCAACCATTTGATCGTTCCGGCAGAGAATAAGAAAGATATGGCGGATATACCAGTTAAAATTCAGCGCCGCATACGTTTTACTTTTGTAGAGACGATGGACCAGGTTATTGATATTGCACTGCTAGGCGCGTCTCATTCTGAGGCAGAAAGTGAGAACCAGAAGGGGGAAGTTTTAGCTGAACCTCGCCCATTGCAGATAGATGAACGGGTGGCGGGCAAGCGTGACCGAACACAACGTCGTCCCGGTTTTCCCGTGGATGAGCAGCCTGAAGGAGATACAGACGAAAGTAATCCAACAACGATAATCATTCCCCAGGTCGATCATATCACACCCGATTCTTACCCGAATTTGCGGGCTAAGGAAGCTGATACAGACGGCCCCTACCAGGGGGATTGAGAGGTGCCTCCCGTATATCTCCCCTTGTAATACAGTTGAAAAATGGTAGGTATTATTACCATTTCATTTGTGAGCAATTTAGTTCACAATACAAACCTTTCAGAGTATACTACGTAATACATAAGTAGAGGTAAGTGTGGAACCTGCATTTCGATGCTAAGGCTTCTACGATATTGTATTACCAGTAGTGAAAGGAACAGTTTTTTTTTACTACATGGTCTTATACCAGGCAGAAACGAGGAATACTTACATGAGTTGGAATCCTAACCAGGGCCAAGACCCAAATCAACCCAGTCAATATGGTGGCTATTCGCCGCCACCACAATCCCAGCAACCCCCACCGCAGCCAACTGACCCCTACAGTGGTCAACAGCCCGGCTATGGACAGCAGTATGGCGGACAACAGCCAGGGGGGCAGCAACAATATGGTGGACAGCAGCCCGGTGGACAGCAATATGGCAACTATCAGCAGGGAGGCTATCAACAAGGTGGTTACCAGCAGGGGCCGTATGGAGTGCCTCCTGGCACCCAGAGCCCCCTTGGCCCTACCTCAATGGGAATGTCGCCCAACGTTGAAGCTGGCCTGAGTTACCTTTTCGGCTGGATAACGGGCCTGATTTTCTTTTTAGTGGAGAAGCAGAATCGTTTTGTGCGCTTCCACGCGATGCAGTCTATCCTGTTCTTTGGCGGCTTGACGCTGATCAATATTATTCTCAATGTCATTGGTGGTATCGGTATTCCTGGATTAGGGTTGCTCGCTGCTCTCGTTGGCATTGTAGGATTTGTAGGCTGGATCGTACTTTTGATCAACGGCTTCCAGGGCAAGTACTTCAAGTTGCCTATTATTGGGGATTACGCTGAGAAATATGCAAACCAGGGCACGCCAGGAATGTAGGCAGTGGCAATAACTCCCTGAGAGGGGTTGTAATGCAAGCAAGAGGCTTCTACGCATTTGACAGATTTGTGTGTAGAAGTCTCTTCGTTTTGGCTCCCTCCAACTTTGTAGAGTTCCTTACGTAGTATATAATAGGTTAGAGAAACCTGAGAAAAGGATTACTACAATGGGACAGGATAAGAACTCAGAGGACGAATATAGAACTGGTTATGGCGGCTACGGTCGGTATACTGCGCCACAGCAACCAGGCAGTGCGAACACCCCTGGCAGCGGCCAGCAATATGGGCAGCAGAGTGGCGGTCAACAGTCTTCCTATGGCCAACAGGGGAGCCAGCAACAGCAGGGCTATCAACAGTCTTCCTATGGGCAGCAGTATCAACAGCAAGAGTACGAGCCTGGCAGCACAAGCAACTCGAGCAACACGAGCAATACAGGCAGTACCTATCAACCACCGTTTAGCGCGACACAGGGTATAAACGCTCAAGGTCCCACCTCCACGGGTTTGAGTGCCAGGACAGAGGCTATCCTGGGTTATCTCTTCTGGTGGTTAGGCGGCCTGGTTTTCTTCGTGATCGAGAGAAAGAATCGCTTTGTGCGTTTTCACGCCGCCCAGTCGATCATCTTTTTTGGTGGCGTGTCCGTGCTGCTGGAAGCTCTACATCTCATCAGCCTTATTCCGCTGCTGGGCTTCCTGTTGTATATTCCCCTCTCATTTGCCAGCACCATTATTACCGTCATTGCTATCCTCACCTGGCTCTTCATGATGTTCCAGATGTATCGCGGCCGCAACTTTAGAATACCTATCGTGAGCGAATACGCGGATAGAAGGCTACGGTATAGAAATGGGCTAGCCCCTCCTCAAGGGCGATCCCTTGCGGTCGCCCTTGAGGAGGGGCTAGCCCAGGCTGACCATAGTAGCTATAAAATTGCCTCCCTTCTTTCACTATGCTATACTTGGCCCCGAATAGTGAGAAGGGAGCTTTTTTTATTTGCAGAATATCAGTACCGATAGATGAGTGTGGCTAATGACTATTACCGTACAAGAAATCACCGATAGAGAAAAGTGGAACGGCTTTTTGACCAGCCAGCCGCGCGGTCACCTGCTGCAATCCTATGAGTGGGGAGAATTGAATCGTTACCTGGGCGGAAATATCTACCGCCTGGGTGCCCTGGAGAATGGGCGCATGGTGGGGGCGCTGATGCTATCGGTCGCACAGGTCCCCCTGCCTGTATCGCTGCCGGGGATACGCCTGAACTGGCTCTATGGCTCCCGCGGCCCTACCGTAGAGCATCCTGCTTCACCAGCGCTGCGCGCTCTGCTTGAACAGGCCCACGTACTTGCTCGCAAAGAGCGGGCGGTAGTCCTGCGCCTGGAACCAAATATAGCTGACGATGACCCGGCTATAGATGAATGGCTGGCAGCGTACCGCGCGCTCGGCTTTCAGATCAACCCGACGGCCATGCATGGTAGGCGCAGCTGGGTGCTGGATATTCGTCCCAGCGCCGAAGAACTGCTTGCCAACTTTAAAATGACCTGGCGACAGAACGTACGCAGCGCCGAGCGTAAAGGCGTGGTCATCCGCGAGGCTGAGAACGATGCAGATTTTGATGCCTATTACGAGCTTTTGAAGGTAACGAGCGAGCGTGATGCCTTCTTCATTCACCAGAAAGACTATCACCGGGAAATCCTGCGCCAGTTTGCCAGCAAGGGGGACGCGGTCCTCTACCTGGCCGAGCATGAAGGAGAGACCATTGCCGCCAAAATGCTCATTCGCTTTGGTGATTGGTGTTGGGATATGTTTGGCGCCTCGTCCAACAACAAGCGCAACCTGAAGGCGACCTATCTCCTGCAGTATTGCTGCCTGCAGTGGGCAAAATCGCGCGGGTGCAGCTACTTCGATTTTCGCACGATCCCCGAAATTCTGGAACCAGGCGAGGAAATGTGGGGCGTCTATGAATACAAAAAAGGCTTTGGTGGTTTCTCCAGATTGAACATGCCTACGCAGGATTACGTCTATCGTTCGCTGGTCTACAATGCCTGGCGCAACTTTGTTGCGATGCGCCGCGCCAGGCGCCATGCCGAACGCAAAAAGGTTGAATTAGAGAGAGCAGCCAGAGGGAAGAACTAGCGCTG
>Ga0209577_10003863_pt1 | contig 14129 bp, 24 predicted proteins | sample GraSoiAngelo_109_FD_185874 | JGI IMG/M metagenome (GOLD analysis project Ga0209577, IMG submission 185874) | Grasslands soil microbial communities from the Angelo Coastal Reserve, California, USA - 14_0903_12_20cm (SPAdes) (version 2) | ecosystem: Environmental > Terrestrial > Soil > Grasslands...
AATCGATAGAGTTCCCTGCCCCGGTCATCTCCGTAGCCATTGAGCCCAAGACCAAGGCGGATCAGGATAAGCTCGGCAACGCGCTCGGGAAACTTTCTCGGGAGGATCCCACCTTCCGCGTGCATACCGATCCCGACACGGGACAAACTTTGATCTCCGGCATGGGCGAACTACACCTCGAAATTATCGTCGATCGCATGCTGCGGGAATTTGGCGTACAAGCCAGCGTGGGCAGGCCGCAAGTCGCTTACCGCGAAACGATCCGGCGCCGTTCCGGAGCCGAAGGCAGATACATCCGTCAGACAGGCGGCCGCGGTCAATATGGCCATTGCAAACTTGAGATTCATCCGCTGCCAAATTCAAGCCATGAAGACATGCACGAGATGTCTACCGATGAGCTCGATGCCCTGGCCAAGCAAGTGGCCGGCGCGGGCGGAAAGTTCCGCTTCGATAAGGAGCATCGCTTGCTCTTCATCGACAAAATTGTTGGAGGGGCCATTCCCAAAGAATTTATCGCCCCGATCGAAGCGGGTGTGCGCGAAGCCATGGAGAATGGTGTGCTCGCGGGCTACGAGATGGTTGATATTGCCGTGGTTTTGACCGACGGCAGCTACCACGAAGTGGATAGCTCGGAAATGGCCTTCAAAATCGCTGGATCGATGGCCTTCAAAGAAGCCTGCGCCAAGGCACAGCCGGTGCTCCTCGAGCCGGTGATGCGTGTCGAGGTCGTCGTTCCGGAGGAGCATATGGGCGACGTTTTCGGCGACCTCAATTCGCGCCGCGGCCATCCGTTGGGAATGGAGTCGCGCGCCGGCGCGCAGATCATTCGCTGCGAGGTACCCTTGGCGGAGATGTTTGGCTACGCCACGGATTTGCGCAGCCGAACCCAGGGCCGCGGAAGCTTCACCATGCATTTCTCGCATTACGCCGAGGCCCCTGCATCGATAGCCGATGAAGTGGTGGCCAAAGCTACGGGCCGGGTGACCCGATAATTCCGTTTTAATTTTCGTATTGCACGAGCGGAGGAACGAAACAACCGATGGCCAAGGAAAAATTCGAGCGCAGCAAGCCGCACGTGAACATTGGCACGATCGGGCACATCGATCACGGTAAGACCACTTTGACCGCGGCAATCACCAAAGTGCTCAGCAAGAATAATCCGAAGGTGCAGTTCCGGGCCTTCGATACGATCGATAACGCGCCGGAGGAGCGCGAGCGAGGCATCACCATCGCGGTGGCCCACGTGGAGTACGAGACGGCCAACCGGCATTACGCGCACATCGATTGTCCGGGGCACGCCGATTACATCAAGAACATGATCACCGGGGCGGCACAGATGGATGGGGCCATCCTGGTGGTGGCGGCGACCGACGGGCCGATGCCGCAGACGCGGGAGCACATTTTGCTGGCGCGGCAGGTAGGGGTGCCGTACATCGTGGTGTTTTTGAACAAGTGCGATGCGGTGGAAGATCCGGAGCTATTGGAACTGGTGGAGTTGGAAGTGCGCGAGTTGCTGAAGAGCTATCAGTTTCCTGGGGATGCGCTGCCGGTGATTCGGGGATCGGCGCTGGGAGCGCTGAATGGGGAAGAGAAATGGGAGAAGACGATATTGGAGTTGATGGCGGCGGTAGATAAGAACGTGCCGTTACCGCAGCGGGAGGTGGACAAGCCGTTTGCCATGCCCATCGAGGATATTTTTTCGATCTCCGGACGGGGCACGGTGGTGACGGGAAGGATTGAGCGGGGCAAGGTGAAGGTTGGGGAAGAGATGGAGATTGTGGGCTTCCGGCCGACGATCAAGCGAGTGGTGACGGGTGTGGAGATGTTCCGCAAGCTCTTGGATGAAGGGATGGCGGGAGATAACGTGGGTTTGCTGTTGCGGGGCACGGAAAAAGAAGAAGTCGAGCGGGGGCAGGTGGTGGCCAAGCCGGGGTCGATCACGCCGCACACCAAGTTCAAGGCGGAGGCCTATGTGCTGACCAAGGAAGAGGGCGGTCGGCACACGCCATTTTTCACCGGATACCGGCCGCAGTTTTATTTTCGGACCACGGACGTGACCGGAGACGTGAAGCTGCCGACGGGAGTGGAAATGGTCATGCCGGGAGACAACGTGTCGGCGGAGATATCGCTGATTACGCCGGTGGCGCTGGAGCGCGGGCTGCGCTTCGCCATCCGCGAAGGCGGCCACACCGTAGGCGCTGGCGCGGTCACGGAGATTATCGAGTAACTTATGCCAGCCGGAGAACGCATTCGAATTCGCTTAAAAGCGTACGATCATCGCATCCTGGACCAGTCCACGCGCGAAATTGTGGACACGGCCAAGCGCACCGGCGCGGACGTGGCGGGACCGATTCCTCTGCCAACTACGATTAATCGCTGGACGGTTTTGCGCTCGCCGCACGTGGACAAAAAGTCGCGCGAGCAATTCGAGATGCGCACGCACAAGCGGCTCATCGATATTCTCGAACCCACGCCGGACACGGTGGACGCGCTGATGAAGCTCGACCTGCCGCCTGGCGTGGATGTGGAGATCAAGGCGTTTGGCCGCGAGCACGCGGTGAAGTGACCATTAGACTAGGATGGTCATCCCGAGCGAATCCGCCTCGGGCGGATGTGTCGGGGTCCCCAGCAAGCGGGGCCTTTGCGTGTGCTGGGGGAACGAGCGAGGGATCTCTCTGCGAACAGGGGAACGTGATTCGCATGGCTGTGAACGGAATTATCGGAATCAAGCTGGGCATGACGCGGGTGTTTGCCGACGATGGCGCGGCCGTGCCCTGCACGGTGCTGCAGGCGGGACCTTGTGTCGTCGTGCAGCGCCGCAGTAAGCAAACCGACGGCTACGACGCGGTGCAGTTGGGTTTGGTCGAATTCGTGAAGCCACAGCGCATCTCGAAGCCCATGACCGGCCATTTCAAAAAGGCCAACCTCGCGCCTATGCGCATGCTGCGCGAGGTCCGTTTGGAACAATCGAGCGATGACTCCAAAGTCGGCGACCGCGTGCTCGTGGACCGCTTTGCGCCGGGCGAACTCGTGGACGTTACCGGCGTGAGTAAGGGCAAGGGATTTCAAGGCGGCGTCAAGCGCTGGCATTACCGTGGTGGCGATGCTACCCACGGTTCCATGTTCCATCGCGCGCCGGGAGGCATTGGCGCCAGTTCCTTCCCTTCGCGGGTGTGGCCGGGGCAGCATTTTCCGGGACACATGGGTCATGAGCGCAAGACCATCAAGAATCTGCGCGTGGTGAAGGTGGATAGCGAAGAAAATCTTTTGCTGGTGCGCGGAGCTGTTCCCGGTCCGACGGGCGGGTATCTGCTGATCTGCAAGTCCAAGCGGGCGAAGTAGTGCCTGAGGAGCGCACGCAAGTTATGGCTGTCGTCGACGTCAGAAATTTGCAAGGCAAAACCATTGGTCAGGTGGAACTGGCCGACGCGGTGTTCGCCGCGCAAGTAAATCCGCATCTGCTGCACGAAGCGGTGCGCTGGTTTCTGGCCGGCGAACGCGCCGGTACACACAAGACCAAGGGGCGCGGCGAAGTTTCTGGATCGGGCCGCAAACTTTGGCGGCAGAAAGGGACCGGACGCGCGCGAGTCGGTTCGATCCGCTCCTCCATTTGGCGCAAGGGCGGGACCGTACATGGACCTCAGCCTCGGAGTTATGAATACCGCCTTCCGAAAAAGATGGTGTTGGGCGCCTTGCGGTCGGCCCTTTCGGCAAAATTGTTGGACGAGAAGCTTACCGTGGTTGATGGCTGGAAATTGGATACGCACAAGACCAAAGACTTCCGCGCCGCATTGACTAGGCTCGATGGCGAGACGCGCACCATGTTGGTTGTCGAAGGGCCCGGCAACCGTAATCTCGAACTGGCCAGTCGTAATCTCCAGGGAGTAAAAGTGATCGCTCCCGCAGCGCTCCAGCCTTATGACGTGTTGCGGCACGATCGCGTTTTGCTGTCCCAGGATACGGCGCTACATCTGGGTCGGTCGTTAGGGCCGGAGGGGGCAGTCGCCGGAGACACAGTCGGCGTCCAAGCGGCTCCGTCCGCGCCTGCTTCTATGCCATCAGGCAAGGGGCGGCGAAGCAAGGCTGCCTCGCGGCCTAAATCCAAGTCCTCGAGTAAGGCCAAATCGCCGGCCCGCGCGAGGTCTAGGTCAAAAGCTAAGGGTAAAGACAAAACCAAGGATAAAAAATAAAACGCGCAGGCAAAGAGCATGGACGTCAACGTTTACAAAGTGATCCGCCGGCCCATCATCACGGAAAAGGGTTTGGGCGTGAAAGAGACGCAGCACACCGTCGTCTTTGAAGTCGCTTCCAATGCCACCAAGACGCAAATCAAAGAGGCGGTGCAGCAGATTTTTAAGGTGAAGGTAGACGATGTACGCACGGCCATTTTTCATGGGAAGTTCCGGCGGCGGGGGCGCTCGGAAGGGCATCGGCGGGACTGGAAGAAGGCTTACGTGCGGCTTGCCAAAGACGAAAAGATGATCGAATACGCGGAGAATCTCTGATCGACTCGTTATCCGGACAGAGTGCATGGCGCGCCGCGAGTCATCCGGGCGTCGCAGGGAGGTAACTGGCGATGGCACTGAAAAGCTTCAATCCCTATACCGCCTCCAGGCGCTTTATCACCGTCCTGGATAAAAGCGAAGTCACCAAACATACGCCGGAAAAATCGCTACTCGAACCCAAGAAGCGCTCCGGCGGGCGGAATTCGCATGGCGAACTGACTATCTGGCATCGCGGCGGGGGGCACAAAAAGCAATATCGCGCGGTGGACTTTCGGCGCGAGAAAAAAGGCATTCCGGCGCGAGTCGCGGCCATTGAATATGATCCAAACCGCTCGGCGCGCTTGGCGCTATTGCACTATGCTGATGGTGAGAAACGCTACATCTTGCATCCGGTGGGTCTTGAGGTCGGCATGACCGTGCAGACCGGTGAAGGCGCCGATATCTTGCCCGGAAACGCGCTGCCTCTCCGTTTCATTCCGCCCGGAACGCAGGTGCATAACCTGGAGCTTTCGCCGGGTAAAGGAGCCCAGGTGGTGCGCGCCGCGGGCGGAGCCGCGCAGTTGCTCAGCAAAGAGGGCGATTTGGCGCTGGTGAAACTGCCCTCGGGCGAGGTGCGGCGATTCGGAATCGATTGTATGGCCACCATCGGCCAGGTTGGTAATCTGGATCACGAGAATGTCTCCTACGGGAAGGCGGGCCGTACCCGCTGGCATGGCAAACGGCCCACGGTTCGCGGTGTGGCGATGAATCCTGTGGATCATCCGCATGGCGGGGGCGAGGGTCGTGTAAAAGGCAATCATCCCAAGACGCCCTGGGGTTTTCCCACCCTGGGTGCGAAGACGCGGCATAATCGCCGCACCGACCGGATGATTGCCGAGCGTCGGAAATAGTCGCAAATAAGCGGCAGCCATGGGCGTGGAAGTAATAGCAACAAGTCAGTAAAATAGAGAAGGACGAAACCAATCATGATCCCGGCGCGGCGGGTGATGGAAAGGACAACCATGAGAGCATCGCGAAGTATATCAGCGGCTCGGCGCGCCTCGAGCGCGCGCAAGCCGGCCGCGCGGTCGCGAGTGTCTAAACCCGCGCGGAAGGCAACGGCAAAATTGCATCCGGTTCCGCTGGAACCCGTACTATACCGGTTTTGTAAGCCGGGATGGGCGGTTCTGGTGGAGAAGCAGCCGAGCCAGCAAGGCACGCGGTTCGTCTGCCCGTTCTGCCCCCATTCGCACCGGGTTTCCGGACCGGTACGGGGCTTTCGCAAGGTTCGGCGTGCCCAGTGGATCAAGCTGCGCCGCGTGGATGAGTAGGTTGGATAAATAGGCCGGGGAAGATGAGCCCGGAAGGAGCACTGTGGGTCGTTCGCTAAAAAAAGGACCGTTCGTAGACGCTCCTCTGCGCAATAGCGTAGAGGCGCTCAACGCGCGGAACGAAAAGAAGGTGGTGAAGACGTGGTCGCGCCGGTCGACGATTGTTCCCGAGATGATAGGCCACACCATAGCCGTACATAACGGCAAGAAGTTCATCCCGGTGTATATCACCGAACAGATGATCGGGCACAAACTCGGCGAGTTCGCGCCCACGCGTACATTTAAAGGTCACGCAGTCAAGGCGGCGCTGGAGAGGGCGGCAGGCCTGGCAAGCGCTCCCGGAGGTCCGGGCGCTCCCGGCGCACCCGCACCGGCGGGGGGCGGTACCGCGCCGGCGGCCCCCGCCCCAAAGGCTTAGGCCCAAAAGGCTAACGAAGATGTCCACGAATCTCACAATCCCCGCCGCACCGGCCATCGAGGCGCAAGCGCTTTCGAGACACGTGCGCATGTCCCCGCAGAAGGCGATTCTCCGTTATACAAAGAAGCGCGCGGCTCGAGACATCGAAAAGGTTTTGCGCAGTGCCATTGCCAATGCGGAACGCAAGGCCGAGGATGCCGGAGCCTCGCTCGACGTGGATGAACTGTACGTCTCGCGCTGCTTCGTCAACGAAGGCTCGCGCTGGAAGCGCTTGCGTCCCGCCCCTATGGGCCGGGCCTACCGCTATGTGCGCCGTACGGCGCACATTGTCGTCGCCGTTGTGGAACATCATCGTGCCGCCGCTGAACGCACCGCCGCTGCCGAAGCCGCAGCAGCAGCCGAAAAGGGCGTCCGCGGCGCGGTCAAGAAAGCGCGCAAAGCGCTGGGCGGGCGTAAGCCGCCCGTGCGTAAGCCGAAGAAGCAGGGCTAAGAGCATTCTGGAAGGGTTGCTTTGGGACAAAAGACACATCCATACGGCTTTCGGTTGGGTTACAACAAGCCCTGGCGTTCGCGATGGTTTGCCGGCAAGGATTATGCCGACCTGTTGCACGAGGATGTCGTGCTGCGCCGCCAGTTGAAGGACCGCCTGCGCTCGGCCGGCATCAGCGCCATCGATATCGAACGCGCCGCTAATAAGTTGGTGATCCGCCTGTTTACGGCGCGTCCCGGAATCATCATCGGCCGCAAGGGCGCCGAAATCGATAAGCTGAAGAACGAGATCCAGAAGCGTACCAAGCGCGAAGTGCACATTGACATTCAGGAAGTCCACCGGCCGGAGCTCGATTCCCAGCTCGTCGCCGAATCGATTGCGCTGCAGCTCGAGAAACGCGTCGCCTTCCGGCGCGCCATGCGTAAAGCCGTGGATTCGGCGCTGCGCTTCGGTTGCAAAGGAATCAAAGTCCGTGTGGCGGGCCGGCTGAATGGAGCGGAAATCGCGCGCAAGGAATGGTATTTGCAAGGCCGCCTGCCGCTGCAGACGCTGCGCGCGGACATCGATTTTGGATTTGCACAGGCTTATACCACCTACGGCGTGATCGGCGTGAAGTGCTGGATCTACCAGGGCGAAAACGTGCCCGAGCGAGGCAAGCGGCGCGCAGCCACCGCCTCGGCTGCGGCGGCGGACTAGAGGGAACCCGTCATGATGATGCCCAAGAAAGTGAAGTACCGCAAACAGCAGCGCGGGCGCCGCCGTGGCAAGGCTTGGCGTGGAGGGGAGCTGTCGTTCGGCGAATATGGCCTGAAGGCGCTAGAGCCCGCATGGATTACCGATCGACAGATCGAAGCGGCTCGCGTCGCCATCACGCGCTTCATCAAACGTGGTGGCAAGCTATGGATACGCATTTTCCCGGATAAGCCCTTTACCAAGAAACCAGCGGAAACGCGTATGGGCAAAGGCAAGGGTGCGCCGGAGCGCTGGGTCGCAGTAGTGAAACCAGGTCGAGTCATGTTCGAAATGGCCGGAGTCGATCTGGCTACGGCCACGCAGGCCATGGATTTGGCGGCCCACAAGCTGCCCATCCAGACCCGCTTTGTCAGCCGCACCGGAGAACTCTGATGCCCAGGAAAGTCGAAAAATTGCGGGATTTGGGGGAGCCGGAACTCGAGGCGCGTGAGCGCGATCTGGCCGAGCAGGTTTTTCGGCTGCGCTTTCAGCTCACCACCGGCCAAGCCGAAGCCGTAGCCCGGCTGCGTTCGGCCAAGAAAGATTTGGCGCGCGTTAAGACGCTTCTGCGTGAGCGCGAGTTGAGGAAAACCTGATGGCCACCACGGTAAATAACCCGGCGGAAAGGCGCCGCCGGCGGAACGAGCTGATCGGTGTGGTTACCAGCTCCAAGATGCAGAAAACGATTGTCGTGCGCGTAACCCGGCAGATCCGGCATCGGCTCTACGACCGCTACGTGCACGTGGCCAAGAAATTTTATGCTCACGACGACCAGGGCGAGGCCCGCCCGGGTGATGTTGTGCGCATCGTGGAGACGCGCCCGATGTCCAAACTAAAGCGCTGGCGTCTGGCGGAAGTGTTGGCCCGACGCACGAGCGTGGACTAGCGCGAGGAGAGCGCGGCATGATTCAGATGCGAAGCTGGCTGACCGTGGCGGACAATTCGGGAGCGCGCCGCCTGATGTGTATTCTGCCGGTCGGCGGCGATATCGGCAGCCGCGCTGGGCTGGGCGACATCATCACCGCTGCGGTGAAAGAAGCGACGCCGGAGAGCCCTATCAAAAAGGGTAAAGTGGTGCGCGCCGTCGTGGTGCGCACCCGTAAGGAACATCGCCGCCGTGACGGCACTTACATCCGCTTTGATGACAATGCTGCGGTGCTCATCAACGATGCTAATGAGCCCATGGGCACGCGCGTGTTCGGGCCCGTAGCACGCGAATTGCGCGAAAAGAAATTTGCCAAAATCGTGTCCCTGGCCCCGGAAGTCTGGTAAAGCGAGCGCAGCGGAAAGAGAAAGATTAATGAACGCAGCGGCTACAAACGCGAGCATCCGTAAGGGCGATCAGGTGCGCGTAATGAGCGGGCGCGACAAAGGCAAGACCGGCCGTGTCCTCGGAGTCGATCCGCGCCGCCGCACCGTGACAGTCGAGCACGCCAATATCATCAAGCGGCACACCCGCGCCAATCCTTCCAAGAACGTGAAGGGCGGCATTGTGGAGAAAGAAGGCCCCATACAAATCTCCAATGTCCTGCTCTTTTGCGCGTCTTGCAGTAAGCACGCACGGGTTGGCCACAAGCCGATGCCTGATGGCACCAAGGTGCGCATCTGCCGCCGCTGCGGCACGACGCTGGAGAAATAGCGCAGCCATGAGCCGATTGCGAGATCGATACCGCAGTGAAGTGATTCCGGCGCTGATGAAGCGCTTCGGATATAAGAACCCCATGGCCGTGCCCAAAGTGGCCAAAGTCGTCGTCAATATCGGTTTGGGTGAGGCCAGCCAGAATATCAAGCTGCTGGACGTGGCCGCCGTGGAATTGGGGCAGATCTCCGGACAGCGCGCCGTGATCACACGGGCCAAGAAATCGATCGCCAATTTCAAAATTCGAAAGGGCATGCCCATCGGCTGCTGCGTCACGCTTCGCGGTGACCGCATGTACGAATTTCTCGACCGCCTTTGCAACGTGGTACTGCCCAGGGTGCGCGACTTCAAAGGATTGAGCTCCAACGCCTTCGACGGGCGCGGCAATTACACTCTGGGATTGCGCGACCAGCTGGTTTTTCCGGAGATTGATTACACGCGCGTGGACAAGATCAAGGGCATGAATATCACCTTGACAACCACCGCCCGCAACGATGAAGAGGGCCGCGAGCTGTTGAAGCTGATCGGAGTGCCGCTACGCGGCTAAGGGAGGGCTATGGCGCGAATCTCGCAATTTGCGAAGACCCGCAAAAAACTGAAATACAAGATTCGTGTGCGAAACCGCTGTCGCATCTGCGGCCGCCCCCGCGGCTATATCCGCAAATTCCAAATGTGCCGGATCTGTTTCCGCGGGCTCGCGCTCCGCGGGGAAGTTCCCGGCGTGATCAAGGCGAGTTGGTAGCGATGCAGACCGATCCCATTTCCGACATGCTGACCCGCATCCGCAATGCTACCAAGGCCCGCCACGCCCGCGTGGAATTGCCGGCATCGAAGCTCAAGATCGAAATTGCCCGCGTGCTCAAGGAAGAAGGCTTTATCTCCACCTATAAAGTCGTCGACGAATCGAAAACGCGCAAGGCCTTGCGTGTTTTTCTGAAATACACGCCGGACAAGCATTCCGTAATCAGTGATCTTCGCCGCGTTTCGCGCCCCGGAAGCAGGCGCTACGTCGGCGTGAAAGAGATTCGCGGAGTTTTCGGCGGCCTGGGCGTGAGCATCCTCAGCACCCCGCGCGGAGTCATGACCGGCCGTGCGGCCCGCAAGCAGCGCCTGGGCGGCGAACTGCTCTGCGAAATCTGGTAAGAGGCGTAAAGAATCATGTCACGAATTGGACGAAAACCGATTGCCGTGCCCTCCAGCGTCAAGGTGCAGATCGGGCCTGCGGCTGTCGAAGTGCAAGGCCCTAAGGGCAAACTCAGTATCCGCGTGCCGCGAGGTATCCGCTTCGAGCAAAAGGACGGCACGCTCACCGCCCTTCGCGAATCGGACGAGCAGCGCGCCTTGCATGGTTTGGCGCGGGCACTGGTCGCTAACGCCGTGCGTGGCGTCACCGAGGGATTCAAAAAGGAGCTGGACATCGTCGGCGTGGGCTATCGCGCCGAGATCAAAGGCAAAAATGTCGTCTTCGCTCTGGGGTACTCTCATCCCATCGAGTTCCCCATTCCTGAAGGTCTTCAGATCGCCGTCGAAAAACAGACTCGCATCGTCGTGAGCGGCGCCGATCGCGGGCGCGTGGGTCAGGCCGCGGCAGATATTCGCGCCCTGCGGCCGCCCGATCCTTATAAGCAGAAGGGCATCCGCCTGGTGGGCGAACGCCTGAAGAAGAAAGCTGGGAAGGCGGGCGCCGCCAAGACCGCGGCATAGCAACTTCGCAGCATTGAAAACGAAAGGCCGTGACTGAAAGGTCCATGAAAGGGAAGTATGGCAACGAAATCAGTTCTCAAGCTTTCACGCAATGCGCACCGCCAGCAGGTTCATCACCGCGTGCGGCAGCGTGTTGTGGGCACGCTGGAGCGTCCGCGCCTCTGTGTTTACCGCTCGCTCGAGCACATCTACGCTCAAGTCATCGATGATCAGAGCGGACGTACGCTGGTCTCAGCCAGTTCGCTCGATAAGGCCACCCGTGCGGCGCTCAAGGGCGGCGGTAATGTCGCGGCGGCCAAGATCGTGGGCAAGACGCTTGCGGAGCGTTCCCTCGCCGTCGGCATCCAACAGGTTGTCTTTGATCGCGGCGGCTACAGGTATCACGGTCGTGTCCAGGCGCTCGCTAATGCGGCCCGCGAAGCGGGATTGAAGTTTTAATCATGTCTAAACAGATTCTTCGCGAAACGTTGGCGGTGCGCCGGCCGGTGGAGGTCAGCGCAAATAATCTGAAGGATCAGGTGGTTTCCATCCAGCGGGTCACCAAAGTGGTCAAGGGCGGCAAGAATTTGAGTTTCTCCGCATTGGTCGTCGTCGGTGATCAGCGCGGCCATGCCGGCTTCGGCATGGGCAAGGCGCGGGAAGTCCCCATGGCGATTCGCAAGGCCATTGAACAGGCCAAAAAGAACCTGATTCGCCTCAACTTGAAGGGCACCTCCATTCCTCATCAGGTCATTGGCTTTTACGGTTCCGGACAAGTTCTGCTCAAGCCCGCTTCCGAAGGTACGGGTATTATTGCGGGGGGGCCGGTGCGCGCGGTGATGGAAGTGGCGGGAATTTCGAATGTCTTGACCAAATCGATCGGCACTTCGAATCCGCATAACGTCATCAAAGCCACCTTCGACGCCCTCTTGCGCCTCAAAGACGAAGGCCGGGTTGCCGAGATGCGTTCCAAACCTGTCGAAGAGTTGCGCTAAGAGTTAGCCAGTCAAAGAGTTGCACTAGGACCAGTGAGGCTCGGTCATGACCAAAAAGAAGGCGGGAACCGTTAAGCTGAAGTGGGCGCGTAGTTCGATTGGCTGTACCCGGGACATGCGTGCGACGGTGCGCGGATTAGGATTCCGGCGCCTGCAGCAGGTCGTGGAACGTGAAGACACCCCTGCCGTCCGTGGTATGGTAGATAAAGTGCGTCATCTCGTCGTCGTGGTGGAATGAGCGGCAAAGGTTCGTAGCGAGGAATTGAGGTAAGCATGTCCGTAACTTTGTCAAATCTGCGGCCGCCACACGGCTCTCGCCATCGCAAGGTGCGCGTCGGCCGAGGCATCGGCTCGAAACTGGGCAAAACGGCGGGAGCGGGAAACAAGGGACAGAAGTCGCGCAAGGGATTTTCCCAACGCCCCGGTTTCGAGGGTGGTCAGATGCCCTTGCATCGGCGCATACCCAAGCGCGGCTTTCACAATCCTTTTGGCAAGGACTATGATGTGGTGAACCTCGAGTCCTTAAAATCCTTCGCCGCAGGTGACGTCGTGACTCCTGACTCCTTGCGCGAACGCGGCTTGACGCATAACGCCTCGCGCCCCATAAAGATTCTCGGTGATGGTGAACTAAACGTAGCGCTTACGGTTCGCGCGCATGCCTTCAGCCGTTCGGCGGAAGAGAAGATCGCGCGCGCCGGAGGCAAGGTCGAGCGAGTGCCATGAATCAATTCTTCGAAGCTTTCGCCAATATGTTTCGGATTCCCGATCTGCGCAAGCGGATCCTGTTTACCTTGGGAATTCTGGCTGTGTATCGGCTGGGCGCTTTCCTGCCCACGCCGGGCATCAACACCGACGTTCTAACGCAGCTGTTCCAGCAGAACCAGGGCTCGGTGCTCGGCATCATCGATCTGTTCAGCGGCGGCAATTTTCGGCGGCTCACGATTTTTGCTCTGGGCATCATGCCCTGTATCACCGCATCCATCATTCTGCAGCTGATGACGGTGGCTTGGCCTTATCTCGAGCGCTTGCAGAAAGAAGGCGAACTCGGTCGCCGCAAGATCACCCAGTACACGCGCTACCTCACGATTCTGTTGAGCATTCTTCAGTCGCTATCCATCGCCTTCACGCTGCAGCGCCAGCAGGGACCCAACGGATCAGCGCTCGTCTATAACCCCGGTATGGGCTTCACCTTGATGACCATCCTGACGCTGACTACCGGTTCAGCTTTCATTATGTGGCTCGGTGAACAGATCAGTGAGCGCGGCGTCGGCAACGGAATGTCTCTGATCATTTTCGCCGGCATCGTGGTGGGATTGCCTCGCGGCATCTTCGACCTGTGGACCAAGGCTTCCACGCAGCAGTGGGGACCTTTCACCGGCCTCGCTCTGATCCTGCTCGTTGCCCTGATGCTGGTGGTGATCGGCTTCATCGTATTCGTCGAAGGCGGCCAGCGGCGCATTCCCGTGCAATATGCCAAGCGTGTGGTCGGCCGCCGCGTCATGGGCGGGCAAATGACCTATCTCCCCCTGCGCGTGAATGCCGGCGGCGTTATTCCGCCTATCTTTGCCAGCTCGCTGCTGACGTTTCCCGGAACCATCGACCTGGTGATGCAAAAACGCTTCCCTTCCTTTGACCGCCTCGCCCGGGCCTTATCTTGGGGCGAACCTCTCTACACCCTGATCTACGTTTTGCTGATTATCCTTTTCGCCTTCTTTTATGTCGGCATCGTTTTTAACCCTACCGAACTCGCAGACAACATGCGCAAGTACGGTGGATTTGTTCCTGGCATACGCCCCGGCCGCAACACCTCCGAGCACATCAATCGCATTCTGCGCCGGCTGACGTTTGTGGGCGGGGTCTATCTGGCGGCTGTCTGCCTACTCCCGGAATGGATGATCGCCGGTATCCACCTCCACCATTTGCCTGGAGCCCTGGGCGCCTGGTTCGATAACCACATGTGGCGGTTCGTCCTTGAAGGCTTGAACGTATCGTTCTATTTTGGCGGCACTTCGCTTCTGATCGTGGTGGGTGTGGCCATGGATACGGTTCAGCAGATCGAAGCACAGCTCGTGATGCGCAATTACGAGGGCTTCGTCAAGAAAGGAAAGCTGCGGAGCCGGCGGTATGCCTGAGGCGGGAGTGGCTGCAAAGGGACTGGCCCGTGCCGTAATTTTCCTCGGCCCTCCTGGCGCAGGGAAAGGCACGCAGGCCCGGCAAATCGCCGAGACTTACCGTGTGCCGCATCTTTCCACCGGCGATATGTTCCGCGAGCATGTGAGCCGTGGCACGCCGCTGGGTTTGCGCGCCAAGCCCATCATGGAGCGCGGCGAATTGGTTCCCGATGATCTGGTCCTGAG
>Ga0209577_10003864_pt1 | contig 14129 bp, 17 predicted proteins | sample GraSoiAngelo_109_FD_185874 | JGI IMG/M metagenome (GOLD analysis project Ga0209577, IMG submission 185874) | Grasslands soil microbial communities from the Angelo Coastal Reserve, California, USA - 14_0903_12_20cm (SPAdes) (version 2) | ecosystem: Environmental > Terrestrial > Soil > Grasslands...
ACCGACGCACCTGCTGTAGCGCGCCGACAATGTTTGTTTGCGCCTGTATTTGTAGCGAATCACATTGGTTAATCTCAGAAATAGGGTCTAATTGGGAAGCAGAATGTTCTCGTCGACAGATTCCGCCACCTGGCGGCCCAGACGCTTGCCAGCTACGTGGTCGGAGCGAAAATGCTGTCCAGCGTAAATCCGGCTCAATCCCGCCTCCTGCGCGGCGGCTGAGAAGCTAGTGAAGTGCCGTGTCAATCCCGCCAAGGACTCGGACGTAACATCAAAGGTGAACCGGTTCCCGAAGTAGAACCGCAATACCTCGGCCCCGGCGGCACTAATGGCACTGTGGGCACCCGGGTACGCCGGGCCTGGAGCAGTTTTCGTCGATAATGGAACCCAGTTCAGATCGGGTCGGTGTTAGGATTGCCGTCGCTGCCTGCTAGCTGAATGCTTGTGGCGCTCGCGGACCCGTTGACCTGGGCCGACAAACTGGCGCAAAGAAGTGAGAGCGTGATGAAGCTTTTTGCCATGGGGTCTTATCCTCGTCGTGTGGGGTAGGAGAGAATGTCAGAGCCGGTTTCGATGACTAATCGGCAATGTCGTTTTAGACTCCCTGTCCCTTGTCGAAAACGCCGGATGGAGGAAAATATTCCGGGCCAGGCTGTGATTTGCAAAATATATTCGTGAGACTTTCGAACGAAATGACTTTTCAAGTTCGCGCCAGTTTTCCTAATGCTGACTTGTGCTCGATCAATGCAAACCCATCGTTCAGCAGGATGAGGGAACCGATGGAAGACACCCCCGTGACGAAGCTGCGACGATTCAATAGGCCTCCAGTGAAGGCATTTCCATTCGCCGTTTCCATAAAATAGATATCAAGGTTGAATTATTCCGAGAAGCGATGGCATCGCAGATATTTCTGCTCTTTGCCCCAACTTTGACGGAATAAATCTGCTTTCTCTTCTGTTTAAGACAGCGCAGAGGGCATTGCCTGCTGAAACAGGCCCGAGTGTTTTCGAAACTGATGCTTTTGAAAGTGAACACGGGCGAAACGAGGCTATCGTGGCTGATGGGATTGCATCTGTACTCGCACAAAATGTCGGTTCGATGCCGGTCCTCGCGCACCTGGAGGAGTTGAGGAAAAGGATCATCCTTTCGGTCGTGGGGATTGTCGTCGGATTCTTCTCGTGCTGGTCCTTTGCTGACCGTATTTTCGCCTTGATGCAGAAACCCATTATTGAGGCACTGCGTCATCACGGCCTGGGCGGCGGCCTGGTGTATTTGAATCCAACTGAGCCATTCAATCTCTACCTGGAGGTAGGCTTGGTAGGCGGCATTTTCTTGGCCTCGCCATTCGTGTTCTACCAACTATGGTTGTTTATTGCTCCCGGTCTGTACCGTAGAGAGAAGCGTTATGTTTTGCCGTTTTTGCTCAGTACCGTCGGTTTGTTTCTAGGGGGAGGCTTCTTTGGTTACAGGATGGTCTACCCGGCGTCGCTGGATTTTCTAATCGGGTACGGCCAACGCTTTCAACCGATGATCACGATTGGGGAATACACAAAATTATTTCTAACCATCATCATTGGACTCGGGCTGATTTTCGAGATGCCTATTCTCGTGTTCTTCCTGGCCCTGATGCGCCTGATCACCGCTCGCTGGATGTGGCGGAACCTGCGGTACTCCATACTCGCCATTTTTATTGTTGCAGCAATCGTCACCCCCACCACCGACATACTCAATATGTGTCTTTTTGCCACTCCGATGGTCGCGCTTTACGCAATTGGTATCGGAGTAGCTTGGCTGGTAAATCCCGAACACAGACACACAACACAGGTTCTCTAGCGTCCTAACTGTACTTTCGCTTATTTGAGAATGGAGCGCGACCGGCTCCGGCGTCGCTGTCGTGCAGAGATGACACACGCCATAATCGATTCGGAACCTGCACTCGAACCAGTTAACTCTTGTGCCAGATAATTATTTGACAATCAGTTGACAACTGATCCCAATCAGAATTGTGATCGCCTGAATCCAACCTCTCCAAGCAGCATAGATGTGGACTCCAGAAGCAAAGGGTAAGCGATCAAACATCAGTAGGCATGCCAAACGCTTGCGCCTTAAGAGGTCAAGAGAACAGCTTCTTTTAGGGAAATATTTCGCGATTTCGGGAATATCGCCCGCATGGCGGAGTTTCACATTTGGCGGCGTTACACAAAACTATTCCACGAATCGGAGCGCAGAACGTGAAAAAACAGAATTTCGCTACAAATGTCTCAACTGAAACCACGGCTACGGTACCCAAGGAAGACCTCGAGTCCCGCTGGCAGGGCGTCGTTAAACGGCGCTCATTTCTGAAGGGCATCACTATGGCCGGCGCAGCGCTATCAGCCGGTACCCTGTTGGCAACCAAGGGCAACGCGCAGTCCGATGAGCCTAGGAAGCTCTCAAAAGGCGATGTTGCACTCCTGCAGTTCGCGCTGTGGGCTGAAACTGTCGAGGCTGACCTGTGGACCCAGTATGCAGAACTTGGAGGAGTCGGTCCTTCGGGCGGGGGAGCAGCGCAAGCCCAAGAAGAATTCCAAGGTTTCATCGGAGGAAATCCAGCCTACACCCTCGCGCTGCAAAACCTGGACGGCGACATGCCGCAGTACATAACGGACAACACAGATGATGAACTGAGCCACACCGCCTTCCTTCAGGCTTTCTTGAGGTCCAGAGGAGAGGAACCAGTCAATCTTGAACCATTCCGAAATCTGCGCAGCAGCAAGGCAACTGGGGCCAGGCAAATCAAGCGGCTTACTAACCTCATGGATCTCAACGTGGACCTCAGTTGGTATACCCGCTATCGCAGTGGGAAAAACCCAGATCTCGGCACGGTGTTCAAAGGACCATTTGTCATTAAGAACCAACCCGCGATTCCGCTGGATGATACGGACACGCCCCCAACCACCAATCCAACAGTCCCCATTGCAGGCCGGGACGCCAACCGCATACAGGCCATTGCCAACACCGCGGGGTTTCACTTTGCATTCATCGAACAGGGTGGTGCGAGTCTGTATCCGACACTGGCATTCAAGGCAACCGATCCGACAGTACTACGGATTCTGGTGAGCATCGGCGGTGTGGAGATCGATCATTTTGGCCTCTGGCACGACAAGGGTGCTAACGCCGTGTCTCAGCCGCTCGCCGGTGTGCTGGATCCTGTTACTGGGTTAAGTTTTCCGGATCTCAACCACCCTGCCACGGAGCTTACGCAGACCAACAAAATCCTGCCGGAGCCATGCAACTTTATCAGCAAGAACCTGCCTCGGTGTTCGGTGATCCGACCGACATCAACGCAACTTGCCGGGGCGGTTGCGACTGTGAAGGCCTTTGTGGACGACGGATTATTCACCGGTCAACCGGCAGCGTTTCTTCAATTGTCGATGGAGCTGGCGGTCGCAGCCGACTCGGTGCAGCGTAAATTTTAACTTGTGGTATTGCGAGTGTCCTCCCCCGTCTAACCCGCGGGTGCTGTGGTCAACCCTATGAACCACGGCACCCGCACTTTTCGATGACTTAATGTCATCGCGCTTCAAGGAGAACTTATGTTTGAAGGATTGTTCCAACCTATGCATCTGCTGGTTATCTTCGGAATTGCTCTGCTCGTGTTCGGACCGAAAAAGCTTCCGGAACTCGGCAAAGGAATTGGCGAGGGTATTCGAGGTTTCAAGTCGGCAATGAAAGCTGACGAAGACAAGGCGTCCGACACTAAAACACTCACTGCGGGCGACCAAAGCTGACTAGAGGATAAAACGTGGCTTTTGGCACAGAACTACCGGTTTTGGTCATGCTCGGATTTGTGGTGCTAGGCCCGAAGCGCCTGCACACTGTGTTGCGACATGTGGCACGGGCGAAAGCTGAATTTCAGAATGCGAGCGGCGCCGTCAGATCTCAGCTTACGGCAGAACTCGAGAATGTGCCTCAAGCCGGGGAAAACCGTGATGAAGCCCAACGGGCCGGAAAGACCTTTGACGGAGAACCCGAAGCACGAAGCGGAATTTCTCCCCGCGCAAAAAGATCGCTAAGTCGAACACCAGGTCACAATCCTGTTCTCTGACCGCGATACTCTACACAGCTATCATCACAACCGGTTCAGGAGCGCCCCCTTCAATTGATCCACAGCTCTTACCCGCCTTTCTTACAGTCCTCTAGGTCGAATCTAGCGAAGTCATATGCGGATTCTCTGGAACGATCTACCTGCACGCTGTTCTAGTATTTAGAGTAGACTTTGCGTCGAGAGAGCTGCGTCTTTTCAGGGTCCTGAGGGCAGAGTCCGATGAAACCGTGCATCCAGGCGATTGCGTTCGACGCGTACGGTACCCTATTCGACGTGCACTCCGTGATCACACTTTGCAGCCGCAAGTTCCCGGGCGAAGGCGCTGAACTGAGCAAACTATGGCGCGCCAAGCAGCTGGAGTACACCTGGCTCCGCAGCCTCATGGGGCAGTATGAAGACTTTTGGGCGGTGACCGAGTCGGCACTGATATTTGCCTGCCATAGTCTGAGCCTGGCTTGCCCTACCGAGATCCGCAGAGAGTTGATGTCATCTTATCTGCACCTCGATACTTTTCCTGAGGTGAACTCGGCATTGGGTAAGCTGTCGCAGTATAAGTTGGGTATCTTGTCGAATGGCTCGCCCAAAATGCTTGCTGCCGTAGTTGCAAACACCGGCCTGAAGGGCGTTTTCACTGACGTGATCAGTGCTGAAGAAGTGAAGATCTACAAGTCGAGCCCACGCGTCTATGGCTTGGCTTCGCAGCACATGGGCGTTCCCGACGACGCGATCGCGTTCGTTTCGTCGAACTTCTGGGACATCGCAGGCGCTAAGTGCTTCGGGCTTTGGACGTGTTGGGTGAACCGCGGCAACCTCCCTGAAGATGATCTAGGAGTGAGGCCTGACGTCACGGTGGATACGCTGGATGGGCTCGTCACTGTTCTGGGCGCAACGCCACTCCCGTAAAACACTAGTCCGAGTAAGATATGTGCTAAAAAAACCGCCATGCCGGCGTCCGACATGGCGGGGATCTTCAAAGCTAAAGTGGCCTTTGGTCAGTCTAGCCGCTGGACGATCGGGCAGTTGATAGAGAAGCCCGCGCTCCCAAACGCCGCTCCGCCGGGCCCGGTGAGCAAGCCATCCCGGACAAAGTTGAGGATCTGGAACTCTTCCCGCACTTGGCCACGGAATCCCTGGTCGATCGCACTCTGGGTCCATTCGAACAACTGCGCATCCCAGTTCGGGCTGTAGTCTAGGGCGATGGTTGGTATTCCACCCAGAACATTATTAGGCCTGAAGCTGTCAGCGAGATCGGCCGACAAACCTTGCCGTTGTGGATTGTTGCAGCCGCCCTCCTCCGCTCCATTGGTAGCGATGAAGATGCGCTCGACGGGACTAGCGAAGCTGTCGTCGTGACCTAAAAGGAGCTTTTGCGCCAGCGGTGCGAAAGTATTGTGTTCAATGGCCGCTCCCAAGGGAATGCTTGTGTCCATTGAGATGTACCACACGGGACGCCCGAAGCTGAAGCCGTTGATCAGATTAATGGTGACCGTCATATTAATAGGATCGATCGCCACAACCTCATCATGCACTTTGGAATAGTCCACGTTACCGTTGGGGAAATTTATCTCGGCCGCGTCTACGCCGAACGCGACCATGGGTGCGTTATATATAACATCTCCGGCATTGATGAGTCGCACCAGGGGACCATAGTTCGCATCGCCGATTGCGCCTGGACGAGCGAACTTTGGAGGAAATTCTTGACCAGGGGGTCCAGAAATGATCTCGCGGGCGGGCGCAAAATTTACCGTACCTGCGTTGAATGCGATATTTCCTGCCGCATCCAGATTTCCCGTCCTGGCAGCAAGCGAGGAGAATTGCAGCTTAGTGGAGAAATTTAATCCCAGCTCAGCGGCTACATTGGAGTCACTGACATCGGTCAAGATATACCAGATGTTTTTATTGGTGCCGGCGAGCCTTCCCTTATAGAGCGGCAGAGTTATGGTCCCATGAGCTGCATCCACGGTGCCGGATTTCAACAATTGAACCGGCCCGACGAGGCTCTGATTGACTTCGGAGGGAGACGGCCCGAAATATGAGAGAGGGACAGTGGCGCCAACGGAGGGTGGCGCGGGAAATAGGTCGCAACCGGGGCCGGGGCCAATTGGACCTGGGCCAGGGCCCTGCTCGGAATTAAAAGTAGTAGTGGTTACCGTTGTAGCTGCTGCGAGCTGGAAGCCGCTTGGTGTCGCTGGGGCCGGGCGCTTAACTCGAGCGTGCATGGCTCGGACCTCTGGCGATAACGCATGAGTAAGGTAACCCTGCGTTGTCAGGCTTTGAGGCCCTGATTGCCCAGCCGCAGAATAAGTGAGCAAACTACCGGCAACGAAAATTGTGAGAGCAGCGGTGAATGGCCTGCTCGCGGGGGAGCGTAATGACGTACTTTGGTTAGCTTTTCTTCCACACTTCGACAAAAACGTGCAAATTACTCCTTGCATTACTTATCTCCTGTTTTCATAAGTGGTGCTGCCTTACGACCAGCACGGTGCAGATGGGATACGCCAGCAACTGGAAAGCTACAAGGTAAGAGGTGGCGGAATGTGCTATTTGGGAGCGGAGTGTGTAGCGCTCTTATCGTCCGTTAGACGTTTTCGGAATTCTGTTGGCGTGAGACCGCAATATTTCTTAAATTCACGACTGAAGTGGCTGCGGTCGACATCGCCAAGCTTCGCTCGAATCTCTTTTACGCTCAAGAAGGTTTCCGACAACATTCTCTGTGCCTCTCGCATTCTCAATGCCCCAATGTAATCCGACGGCGACTGGGACATTTCAATCTTGAAGAGATGACAGAAGCGCCAACGAGATATATTCACAAAGCGCGCTAAGTCGCCAACCGAGGTGCGCGTGCACACATTGGCATGTAAATGATCAAGAGCGACTCGTATTCGGCGGTCCATTTGGGATGACGACTTCGCAGAACTTCAGTTCGTGATTACCAGGGGAACCATGGCGGCTAAAGTGAGCCTCCATACCACGCGATGTCTGTCGAAACTGTCACTTCACCACGATTGTGCCGGTCATCTTCGGGTGAACTGAGCAAAAGTAGGGATACGTACCCGCCTTCGTAAATGTGTAGGAGAACGTTTCGTCCGTGTCCCGTACTTTGGACTTGAACACACCCTCCGTGCTAACCACCGTGTGGGGGATATCATCGCGGTTGGTCCAGGTAACTGTCGCGCCGACGGGTACCGTGACCGTCTGCGGCCCAAAACTAAAATTATCAATCTTCACCTCGGCGGCCACCCCTGAAGATTGATCGGCCGCGGTGACTGTCGTGGATCCCGCCAGCCCCAGTACCGCAATCATTACTGGCGCCAGTAAACCCACAAACCATGCATTGTGTCTCGTCATTGTTCTATTTCCTTCCTTGCGTTGATCTTCTTGCTTGAGCTGCTTTGTCTGAGCCGGATCCTTGGGCTTCTATCTTAGTGTTGATTCAAGTACCGCCATTCCGCCCCCGGTTTGCGATGGCTCCAAGGCAGCCAGTGGCGAATCCACGATTGCGAGGCTGCGGCCGCTGACCAGATAGTTCACATCGGTGATACCCAGCACCCGCTGCAACTGGTCGGCTGGCACCTTCATGGGTCCGGCCGAGGGAGCTGTTCCCGGCGCAGGTTGAGGGAAAGCGGTCGACATCGCGGTGTGGAAGGAAACCTTACCCTCAATCTTTTGCATGATCTGGTGGATATGCCCGTTTAACACAGTCACCGAGCCGAAACGCTTGACATAAGACAAGGCCTGTTCGCTGTCGTCCGTTCCCCAACCCCAGTCTGGATAGATGGTCCACAGAGGAATGTGCGCGTAGAGCACAATGGGCGTGCTGGTAGAGCGGCCCTTGAGGTCATCCTCCAGCCACTCCAGCTGCTCGTGCCCGAGCGACCCCATGCCGCCAGCTTTTAAATTGGCGACGTTCACCAGACCAACGAAATGCACGCCCTTGTGATCGAAACTCGACCACCCAGTGCCCTTTGTGCCTTTCCCGTAACGCTGGAAATATTGTTCGCCGTTGTCGCTCAACATGTCATGCTCCCCCGGCACAAAGTGGATCTGTTTTGCGGATGCTCTTTTTAATACCTGGTCGAGCGTGTCGAATTCACTGGGCTTGGAGAGCTGACTCAGATCACCGGTGTGGATGATGAAATCCGGTGGTTGGGGCATGGCATTGATCTTGTTGATTGCCGTCTGCAGAGTAGCCGTGACGTCCGGATTCGCCGGCTTGTTAAAGCCGATGTGGCTGTCACTGATCTGCACAAACGTAAAATCCGCGGATTTGCCGGCAGTCCGGTCAGCGCTCTTCGCGAATGCCCGAGACACCGGAATGCCGCCGCTCATCGTCCAGACCAGGCCTGTGCCGGCCCATGCCATGCATTTCAGGAACCCGCGACGGTCAATGCCATCGTCATTGAGGTCTTGCAAGTTCTGGTCGATCAGATCTCGATTCTTCTCTGCCATTTGCCCTCCATTTTTGCTACCGTCAGAGTTCATAACTCGGCCTTCCGGGTTTTATTCCCGGCAACTCGAACGAAAGGAAACCTCAGCCTCCATAGGTGCTCGAAGGATCTGTCTGCTCCGGCCCGCCATCCGCTGGCTTTGAAACTACCCATAGTCCTTCGCCATTCAAGACATAAATAAAATTGCGTTCGTCTTGAAGCCACTTGACTACTCCCGAGAACTTTTGCACGACTCGCGGGGCCGCTGGATTCGTCAAATCCCAAATCACAAGATCGTCAGCGGAGGTGCTGTTGCGCATCGGGAAACCCCCATTTTCGGCAACGATCGCCAAATTACCCGTAAGATCCATCCTGCTCGACACCGACCGATCCGGCCACGGGATTACTCCAACGGCTTTCGGTTGAGCGGGTCTGCTGATGTCGATAATCGAGATGCCTTGATCTTTTGAGTGCTGCACATAGAGGTAGTACTTGTCGTTCACTCTTTTCTGCATCGCCATGTTGACATCCGACAGCCCAGGAAACGAAATGTGGGCGACCACGGCGGCTTGGTTGTCGATCCTTTTGAGTTTGTGATTCTTGGCCGAAGCTCCACCAGACACCAGCAGCACCGTAATAAGAACTGCTGAAGCTGCCGAGTTGAACTTAGCGAATCTGCTTCTTCTATTGTTCATAATCCGCTCCTGCAAAATGAATCTCACTGTAGATAACGCAATTCCTGATTTCTTATTCCGCTTCCTTACACAATTGTGGAGTGGTGCCAGAAATTCATTCTCCTTCAACGGAATATTGACCGGAGAAGCCGGTTGGTATGAGGTAATCGGGATTGCCAAATGCTGTTATGGGTTCATGAGAAGCAGTTGTAGTACTAGCGGTTTTTCCCCTCGTTCAGCCTCCTTCAAGTTTCCGACACAAATTGTTGTTTTGAAGGGAATAAATCGAGGACTCCGAAGTTTTACTATCTGACGTGTCAGGAGCGGACCTTCAACTCGACTCGTTCGAAGAACTGGCCATGCCGCTCTTCAATCAGTTGTACAACCTCGCTCACTGGCTCACACACAACCGCGAAGAAGCTGAAGACTTAGTTCAGGAAACCTACGCTAAGGCCTTAAAGGGGTTCTCGTCTTTTAAGTCAGGGACTAATTTCCGGGCCTGGATGTATCGCATCTTGCGTAACACGTTCCTATCCTCTCGTACCGGGTTGAAAGCGACCATGACGGTACCGCTCGATGCCGAGAATGATGGACCTGAAATAGCAGTTGAGCAAGACACGCCAGATACGCTGTTGTGTGAACGCCGGAACCGGGAGCTGCTGCAGAGCGCGATCGATGAGCTGCCGGTTTATTTCCGCGAGGTTCTCCTTTTATGTGAGGTAGAGGAGATGTCTTATCAGGAAATCTCGGAAACGCTTTCGGTTCCGATAGGCACGGTGATGTCACGTCTATCGCGTGCGAGAAAAGCACTGCGCGATCGCCTGCGACCACAGCCGCAGGTAGGAACAATAACTAACGCGATGGAAAAGGGAGCGAACCATGGTCTGTGATTCTTGGCAGGGAATGCTCGACACCTACCTCGACGGTGAGATTCCGGACGAGGAAATGCGCACTTACGATGCTCATGTGCGCAACTGCCCGTCCTGCTCGGTGGATGCCCTTACGCGGGTACAGATGAAGCGCGCGATCCAGCTGGCTGGAAAACGTTTCACTCCCACTGCTGAGTTCCGGAAACGCATTCAGCAGAGCGTGGTCCCTAACCGGCAGCGCAGTTTCCGCTTGGGATGGATGTTGGCAACAGCGGCAGTCCTCATTCTCGTGGTCGGGACTTTCACTTCATCCCATATGGGAAATCGATCCGGCAGAGACCAGGTTTTCAGCGAGATTACAGACTTGCACGTAGCGACGCTGGCCAGTTCATCACCTGTGGATGTCATCTCCACTGATCGGCACACTGTGAAGCCCTGGTTCCAGGGAAAAATTCCCTTTTCGTTCAATTTACCGGAACTCCAGAACTCCGAGTTCTCTCTGCTTGGCGGCCGGATGACATATCTTGATCAAACACCGGGTGCGCACCTCATTTATGACGTGCGGAAACATCATATATCCGTGTTGGTCTTCCAGGAACGGTCATTGCCAGCCAGTTTAGACGAGAATTCTCTTTCACCCAAGAATCTGCCCTTCAACATGGAAACATGGACTGAAGGCGGGCTTCGCTATTTTGTGATCGGCGATGCGAGTGCTGCGGACATCAATAGTCTCGCAAAATTGTTAAGAGCCGCGTCATGAAATTTGGCGTCCTTAATTCTAGTGGCTTTGATCGACAGATACCTATCGCCGATTTTGTTGGCCCAATTTTTATCGTAGTCCCGGCATGACGGTGCGGAGGCTAAACCCTCGACCCGTCCAAGACTCATCAACCTGTCCCCCACACTCTTTGCTAAACTATGGGCCTCACGAGAGGAGCACTATGGCGAAGAAGATTGACCCCCTTAATAAGAAGCAGTACAGCGCTGTTTCGGCCATGCTCACGGTTTCCGATATTCCGGCCGCTGTGAGTTTTTATCGGAAGGCTCTCGGATTTCCCCAACGTGCGATTATGAATGGCCCAGACGGCACACCATGCACGCCGAGTTGACCCTGCGCGGAACGACTTTGTTGCTTGGTCCGGAAAATCCTGCGTGGGGTACCCGATCTGCGAAAAGCGTAGGCGCTTCGCCGGCCGGTCTCTTCATCTATGCCGCTCCGAAGGTTGTTCACGGAGCTTACGAAATTAGACCTTGTAGCAAACGTTCACATGTCCATAGCATTAACACTGCAAACGAACATGGACGAAGCCACAGAAACATGAACCTTATTTCGTCCTACGCAGACTTCTGGGCAAGCACCTTAGTAAACGCGATCACTTTGCCGCGCTCATCCATCGGAACCCAACGCTGTTTAGGTTTGTAGTTGTGTGGTACGTAAAACTCGATCACTCTCGCCATAATTCACCCCTGAATTGAAACTTGTCTCGGCAGCCTTTTAGGACCCGATTTAGCACTCGTCTCGTTACATGAGATTGCCATCGCCGCAAAACGTGACGAGCAGACTTCGCTCACTCAGTTCGTCACCTTTTCGCCGGTTACGAATCAGACAGCCCGCAACACAAAAACAACTACAAGGAGAATCAGAAATGAAATTTCTATCTAGCGCACGCGCGGCTTGCAGTGTGGCGCTGTTCGTGGCGTGTTTATTGACGGGGACAAGTTTTGCGCAGAACGCGCACACGACAAATGAATTCCATGGCGTGAAAGTCAACGGCGGAACGGTCACGCATTCGAAGCAGGGCAGCCGAAACATCCTCACGCTCTCTGAGGACTTCAAGGTGCCAGAAACACCCGATCCACACTGGCAGGTGGTCGACTCCAAGGGCAACGTGTACACGCTTGAGCGCCTACAGGCCAAGAACGGCAAGTTCAATAAGTCGATCACTTTGCCCGCCTACATTTCAGACGTCGTGAAAGTGCAGGTCTGGTGTGCTTTTGCCGAGACGTTGCTTGGGGAAGCATCCTTCAGTTCGCCGGTGATGTGACACAACTTCAGCCGGCTGATCGCGGCAAGACATTCGATGAAGAAGATCGATCGCGAAGATCAGCCGGAAAGGAAAAGATGATGAAAATACAAACAGCAATTTCTCTCAGCTTCTTGCTTGCGGTACTCGGCTTCCACGCAACAGCGCAGGTCGCGGACAAGAAAGTACTGACACTAGATGGGGCCAAGCGGGTAATCGCAGCGGCCGAAGCTCAGGCAAAGCAACTCAACGCTCCCGGCGCCGTGATCGCCGTTGTCGACGATGGCGGCAACCTGATGGCTCTAGAGCGGCTCGATGGCACATTTTCAGCCGGGGCCAACGTTTCGATCGGCAAAGCCCGTACCGCAGTGAGATTCAAGAAGCCGACAAGGTTTTTCGAAGAGCTGATTAACTCCAGCGGCAAGGGCCGCACGGTAATGGCTGCTTTGGACGACTTCACTCCGCTAATCGGTGGAATTCCGATCATGGTTGACGACCAGATCATTGGCGGTGTCGGCGTCAGTGGCGCTGCGTCAGCGCAGCAAGACGAGGAACTGGCGCTTGCAGGTGCAGCAGCGGCCAAAGACTTCGGCAAAACGACGGCCGCCGCGTCGATCAGTTACTTTGACAGAGATCAGGTCAAGGCGGCGTTCGCGAAGGGCACAGTCTTGCTCGACGGTAGCGACAATCGCAATTACATGATCCACGCCAGCCGCCGCGAGACTCCAGGCATGGCGGAAATTCACACGAAGGACACCGACATTATTTATGTCCTGGGTGGCAAAGCTACGTTCGTGACCGGCGGGACTGCAGTTCAAACCAAGAATATCGGGGTAGACGAAATTCGCGGCAGCTCCATTCAAGGTGGAGAGACGCGACAGATCGCCGAAGGGGATGTCATCGTTGTCCCGAATGCTGTGCCGCACTGGTTCAAGGAAGTTCTCGGGCCGTTCACATACTACGTCGTAAAAGTCCGGTAAATGGAGATACACATGAAAGCGCGCCTCATCATTTCCGTTGTAGCCGCTATCGTGCTTCTTTGCGGCATTTCGGCCAGGGCTCAATCGATACAGGATCCGCCGTTCGGCAGGCCAGATGCTGTCATCGACTTGGCAACTCGTGAAGGAGCAGGCTCGGTCAAAGCTCAGTGGCGATACAGCGATACCAGGATTATCGAAGTCGAGTCGCGTAGTCCTGGTGCAGATCTGAAGCCATCGGGCGCGCCGATTAAAACGTACGACTACACGCCGCATGCCGGAGCCGCGGATTTCAACGACTCTAAATGGGAAGTGATTGATCCCACGACTCTTGATGCTCGCCGCTCGACTGGCAAACTCTGCTTCAACTGGTACCGCATCGCCGTCACGATTCCGGAGAAGATTGGAGGCTTCGATCCGACAGGCTCTACCGTGGCATTTGAGGTGGTTATCGACGACTACTCCGAAGTTTGGGTGGATGGCAAGCTGCCGCGGATCCTGGGGCAGCCTGGCGGTCCGGTGATCAAGGGCTTTAATGCACCGAACCGCGTGATTATTGCTCGCGACGTAAAACCCGGCCAGCGCATTCAGTTGGCAATTTTTGGCGCTAACGGGCCGATCTCCTACTCACCCGACAATTTCATCTGGATCAAGTCTGCAACACTCGACTTCTACAAAGCACCTAAAATAGACACTGAACAAAAGACGGAAATCCTGCGGGCTGATGCGGCATTGGACGAAATCGTCACGCCGGGCACAAAGATCGAAAAATTAGCTGGCGGATTCCTGTTTACAGAAGGACCCGTGTGGGTGCCGCGCACTGCTGATTCCGACGGCTATCTTCTCTTCAGCGATCCCAACAACAACGTAATTTACCGCTGGACCCCCGATGGTCAGCTCTCGATTTACCGAACAAAGAGCGGCTACGCGGGCAGTGACATCGGTGAGTTTGGCCAGCCGGGATCAAATGGACTCACCCTCGACAGAGAAGGACGCGTCACGATTAATCAACATGGAAATCGTCGAGTGGTGCGACTTGAAAAGAATGGCCAACTGACCCTGCTTGCCGAC
>Ga0209577_10003865_pt1 | contig 14126 bp, 10 predicted proteins | sample GraSoiAngelo_109_FD_185874 | JGI IMG/M metagenome (GOLD analysis project Ga0209577, IMG submission 185874) | Grasslands soil microbial communities from the Angelo Coastal Reserve, California, USA - 14_0903_12_20cm (SPAdes) (version 2) | ecosystem: Environmental > Terrestrial > Soil > Grasslands...
GAGCGGCAGGAGCACCGAGGCCGGCATTGCGATCCATATCCTTCCGGCAGGAATGGAACCGTCTTTGCATGCCAACGACCCGCTGCTGTCGCTTTCCATCACCACGCGGCACTACAACAAGACCGTGTCCATCATCGGCGGCGAGGCCGCCGTGCCAGGCGGCCTTGCGGGCTCCAGGGGGGCCTACGAAGTTGTGCAGATCGACACCGAGCTCGTCGAGGGCGAGCTGCTGAAACTGGTGGCGGGAATCCTCAAAGGGTAAGCGCAGACTCAAGCCGGGTTCTGTTCCGGAAAGCCAGTGCCTTATGCGCGTCACCGAACGGAAGGCTTTCGGCCGGGGCAGATAATGCCTGGTACAGTGGGCCGGCCTTCCGAACGGCAGCCCCGCGCTCGTCGATTTCCCCGAGGTTCGCCGGCGCGACAGGACCGACCAGGAGTTCGCGAGGTTGCCGGCCGGCTGTCAGCAGACCACTTTTTTTACGCCTCAATGTTCGGTGGCGCACAGCAGGTCCCATCATAGCAGGACGACAATCTCCCCGCGAAGGGAGAGTGAGGTGAACTGGGACCGTATAGAGAAGAACTGGCAGCGATTCAAAGTCGACGCCAAGCACCGCTGGGACAAGCTCAGCGAGCAGCAGCTCGATGCCATCGCTGGCCGGCGTACCGTGCTCGCGGGCCGGATCCAGGAAACCTACGGCATGACCAGGGAAGACACCGAGCGGCAGCTTGCCGACTGGCAGGCTCGCCAGCAGGACCATGAGTAACCCGGCAAGGAGAAGGCCATGTTGATGCGCACAGGTGTGATGGCAGTGAGCGCCGCGGTGGCGGCGATGATGTTCGGCTGCTCCCCGCAGCCGAGCGCGACGGTCGCAGTGGTGAAGGACAAGATCTACAGCGTGACCCCCGCCGCGATGAAGGTGAAATCCGGCATCGTCACGGGCGAGCTCACCGAGATGAAGGTCACTGAGCGCATCGAGGAGGGCTCGGGACGCATCACGTCGCCCGCCAAGCTCAGCGGCAAGCTGGTTCTCAAGAACGTGTCTTCGGACCAGTCGCTGCGCCTGATCGGCGGCAAGGTGCTCTACATCGACATGCAGGGCAAGCCGATCAAGCTGGAAGAGAACCGTACCGAGCCGATGCTCAGGATCGCCTCGTCGTACGGCAGCCAGGAGCGGCTCGATCCCGGACAGGACAGCACGCAGAGCCTCGACGCGGACTTTCCCGCCGCCGCCCTGGGGGCGAAGAAGCTGAAGGAGATCCGCCTCGAGCTGTCTTACATTCCGTCTTCCTTCAGGGAAGAGGCGCTGAACTTCAACGTGTCGATCGGCGGCGGAGAGAAGTAGCCTCGACTTACCAGCTGCCTAGCCAGAGCGTCAGCCAGAAGCCGACGGTCGCGCCGCTGTTGATCTCGCGCACCTTCGGCAAGTAGACGAAGTTGAAGGTCACTGATCGCGTCTCCCAGGTGGCGAGCGGCAGAGGCGCGATCGCGGTGCGGGCTCCGTTATAAGTTTCGCTCTTGAAGAAGGCGAGCGCGCCGCCGCAGGCGCTCGGTCGCGTGCCAGGACCCGCCCCCGCCTGCCACGAAGGCATTGTTGCGGCCCAAGTCGTGGTACAGGCCAATGTCGAACATCCAGTCGAGCCGCGCACGCCGAGTCCCGGATTGAGCTCGTTGTCGACGTGCAGCTCGCGCGCCCTGGCGCGGTCGAGATGGCGAGAGGCCGTACACGTTCACGCCGAAGTCGTTCGCTGCGGCCGGCCACGGCGGCGGCGCGCGCCATGGGCGCGCTGTGCATCGGTACTGGAGCGCACAGAGCAGGCTGCCGGAAAGATCAATGGATGGCGGCGGGTGTAGTAGCCCGAACGGTCTATCGGGCGTCCATGGTCATGTATTTCCCTATGGGATGTATTTGTATTGCTCTATGTCCGATAGCGAACGGTCGCCTTTCGATTGCTTCAACTACCCTTTGCAGCAAGGTATTGCCCTATGTGATGTATTGCCTTATCTGCGCTAGATGTAACGCAATATGTGCGCTAGCGCACCGTAGCCTTTCGATTGCTTCAACTATCGTTGCAGAAGTGAAGGACATCTGCCGGAATGCACCGCTCAAGCGGCGTCACGTGCACCGGGCAAGGAGACATCAATGAGTATAGGAAAACTCGGCCGAGTGCCGGCCACGAGGCGAAGGCGGTTCAAAGGCGCGCAAGGCCAGGCCGGGGTTGCCGCCCCCGACGCGGCTCCGGCGCAGAAGCCCTTCGAATCCATGCAGGCAGAGGTCGGTCACCGGCGGCAACACACGGCCGAGGCCGGCGGCCGCCCATCCTCTCCCCCTCCGGCGGCATCGCAGGACCCCGAGTCGGGTGTCCACAGCGCCTTTGACTATGCTGTGATCGGCATGGCCCTAGTAGCACCCGATGGCCGCTGGCTGAAAGTCAATCGAGCCCTGTGCGGAATCGTCGGATATTCCGAGCCGGAAATGCTGGGCCTTACCTATCATGCCATGACTCATCCCGACGACCTGGCGATCATTTCCGCTCACGCGGCGAAATTGCTGGCGGGCGAGATCGCCACTTACGAGGTAGAAAAACGCTATGTTCACAAAACGGGGCACAACGTACACGTATTCCTGAGCATGTCGCTGGTGCGCGACGGGAACGGTGCGCCTTTGTATTTCGTCTGGCAGGTTCAGGATATATCGGTGGGCAAGTCGACCGAAGAAGCGTTGTTCGGAGAACAAGAACGCGCCCGGGTCACGCTCAACTCCATCGGCGACGCGGTGCTCACCACCGACATAGCAGGCAACATCAGTTATCTAAATGTGGTCGCGGAGAGGTTGACCGGCTGGTGTAGAGAGGAGGCAGAGGGCCGGCCGCTTGCCGAAGTGTTCCACATCCTCGACGGCGACTCCCGACGGCCCGCGCGGAATCCGGCGGAGATGGCCCTCGCGGAAAACAAGACCGTGGGCATGGCCGCCGGCGTGATACTGGTCCAGCGCAATGGCCACGAGGTCGGGATCGAAGATTCAGCCGCTCCCATTCACGACCGCGACGGCAAGGTAACCGGCGCAGTGCTGGTTTTCCACGATGTCACCCGCTCGCGGGAATTGGCGGAAAAAATGGCCCATCTGGCCCAACACGATGCTCTCACCGATTTACCCAATCGGGTGCTGCTGAATGAACGGTTTGTTCAGGCGATCGCGTTGGCTCGTCGGCACAGGAGAAAGACCGCAATATTGTTTCTGGACGTGGATCGCTTCAAGCATATCAACGACTCCCTGGGGCATGGGATGGGCGACAAACTGCTGCTGTCGGTTGCGACACGCCTGCTCGCTTGTGTGCGCGCCTCGGACACCGTCTCCCGCCAGGGCGGGGATGAATTCCTGGTGCTGCTTCCGGAAATCGGGCACCCGCAGGATGCCGCCCGCTTCGCAAAAAAAATAGTCACCGCGCTGGCCTTGCCGCATCGCATCGACGCGCAGGACCTCCATGTCACCATGAGTATCGGCATAGGAGTGTACCCGGATGACGGTCGGGACGTGGACACCGTGATCAAGAGTGCGGACACCGCGATGTATTACGCGAAGGAAAACGGGCGCAACAATTACCAGTTCTTCACGCAGGACATGAATACCCGGGTCGTCGAGCGACTCTCCACCGAAGCCAGCCTGCGCGGCGCGCTGGAGCGGGGCGAGTTCAGCCTACACTATCAGCCGAAAATAAACCTGAAGACCGGTGCGCTGACCGGCACCGAGGCCCTGATTCGCTGGCTGCATCCGATTCGCGGCACCATCCCTCCCGAGCAGTTCATTTCCATCGCGGAAGACTGCGGTCTCATCACCCCGATCGGCAACTGGGTTCTGCGCGAAGCATGCAGGCAAGCCAAAGCCTGGGTAGACGCAGGCGTGGAGGCCATGCCGGTGGCGGTCAACATCTCCGCGGTGCAGTTCCGGCACGAGGGCTTTCTCGAAGACGTTCGCGGCATCCTAACGGAGACCGGCCTTGAGCCTGGCTGCCTTGAACTCGAGCTGACCGAAAGCGTCCTCATGCCGGATACGGACTCGACCGGATCCACGCTCCGGGCACTCAAGACCTTGGGAGTGCAGCTTTCTGTCGATGACTTCGGCACCGGCTACTCGAGCCTGAGCTACCTGACGCAATTCCCGATCGACACCCTGAAGATCGACCAGTCGTTCGTGCACAAGATGCTTCTCAATGCCAACGATGCCTCGGTCATCAGTGCAGTCATCAGCATGGGAAGGGATCTCAACCAGCGGGTGATCGCCGAGGGCGTGGAAACGGAAGAACAGCTCAGATTTCTTGAGGCTCGGCAGTGTAACGAGGGACAGGGTTTCTATTTCTGCCATCCCCTGAACGTCGAGGATTTCGCGAAGTTTGTCAGGACCCGCGCGTCACCCGAACTTCAGGGTGGTCACCAAATTCGGCTTGCCTAAGCGACAGGTTGAACTGTGCCTGCGGCACGCCGCACGCCGCACGCTGCTCGGGGATGGTCCTCCTCGTTCCGGCTTTCTTCGCGCCGGCCGCTTGATACCGCTAGTGGGGAAATACAGGTATCGCAATTTGCTGCCGGATTCGAAGACAACCAAGCCAAGCGGCAACGCTACGGGTTCCAGATGGGGCAGCAGGCGCTAGTAGTCCGATGCGGGCAGGGCGGCAAGCAGTTGGTTTTCCTTGGGTTTGAGTGATGCAGCCATGGCTGGCTGGTGCTTGCCACCTCCCAAAGGGCGCCGCTGCCGATGAACCGTACGCTGGCGCACAGTACGCCTGGGCCGGGAGTGAACAGCAGACCGGGAGAAAGCCGGGTCTTCCCCCCGGGGTTGTTGGGTCGGTAGATCAGGCTAAATCGGTGTGAGTGACAAGGCGCGAAAGCGGAAACGCCCGCGAGGCTATTACCAGCTGGCGCTCTCGGCGACGAACTTCATCATCGCTGTGTCAAGCCACCCATCAGGGAAACGTCGAAGCCGCTGGAGAACCGGATCAATGCACCAGCTGGTTGATTTCGATGATCGGCAGCAATATCGCGAGCACGATCAACAGCACGATTCCCCCCATCACCAGGATCATCGCCGGCTCGAGCAGGGTCAGGAACACCGCCAGGCGCCGCTCCAGCGCCTGAGTCTCCAGGTGCGCGGCGCGCTTGAGCATCTGCTCGAGCTTCCCACTCGCCTCCCCGCTCGCCACCAGGTGGATCAGGAGCGGCGGAAACGCGCGCGTTTCGCCCAGCGCCCGCGCCAGGCTGGCGCCTTCGTGCACCCGCTCGATCGCGCGCTCGATGGCCTCTCTCATCACCATGTTGGTCATCACCCGCGCACCGGAGTCGAGCGCGGAGAGTAGCGGCACGCCACCGCCGACCAGAATGGCGAGCGTGCTGGCGAAGCGCGAGGTGTTGACGCCGCGAATCAGCGATCCCAGCCAGGGCATGCGCAGCAACAGGACGTGCCAGCGGCGTCTTGCGGTAGCGCGGCGCAGCGCAATGCGTGCAGCCACCGCCCCCCCGACGATGATCGCGACGAGATACGGCCAAGTCGCGCGCAGGAAGTCGCTCAGCCCGATCAGCGCGCGAGTCAACAAAGGCAGCCGCTGTCGCGACTGCTGGAACACCCCTATGACCTGCGGCACCACGTAGACCAGCAGGCCGGTGACGATCATGATCGCCACGACCGTGACCAGGATGGGGTAAAGCAGCGCGAGACCGGTTTTCTGTTTCAGCGCCTGGCGCGCGTCGAGATAATCGGCGAGATGCTGCAACACGGTCGGCAGCGCGCCCGATTCCTCGCCGCCATGCACCAGCGCCCGGTAGAATTCCGGAAAACTCTTTTCGTAGGCGCCCAGCGCCCCGGCCAATGACAGACCGGCCGTCACTTCGGTTTTGACTCCGGTCAGCACCTCCCGCGTCATCGGCTCCGCGGCCTCTTCGATCAGAGCGTTGAGCGACTGCTCCATCGTCAGGCCGGAGTCGAGCAGTGTCGCCATCTGCCTAGTCACCAGACTCAGCTCGGCCGATGAGATGCCCCGCGCCCATACCTGCCGTGCGCGCTCGCGCGCGTGTACCTGGCCGATCATCGAGGGCAGCAGGCCCTGTGCACGCAACTGCATGCGCGCCTGGCGCGCCGTGTCGGCCTGCACCACGCCGGATACCGTGCGACCGGCGGCGTTCAGCGCCTCGTATTGGAATGCTTCCATGGGCAGTCGCTATTCGCCCGTCACGCGCGCCGACTCTTCCACGCTGGGCGCGCCTTGAACAACCCGGCGCCAGCCGTCGTCGACCACGATGGGTTTGGTGAGATAGTGGAAGAATCCTGCGTCCAGGCCGTTCCTGATATCGTGGGACATCGCATTTGCACTGGGCGCTATGATCGGGGTGTGCGCTGTTGCCGGATCTGCGCGCAGAATCCTGCCATATCCCTCAGGGCGCTAAAGCGCGCTTCGCTTTCGCGCAGTTCGGCGGTCCGTTTCTCCACCATGTGTTCCAGCATCTTGCTGTAATTCTCAACCTGTTTGTACAACAGTCGTACTTCCAGCATGTTATGAATTCGCGTTTTCACTTCGAGAACATCGAACGGTTTGCTCACGAAATCCTTGGCGCCGGCTTGCAACGCGCGCAGCTTGTGGCCGGGTTGGGCAGTGAGCACGATGACCGGAAGGTAGCCGTCCGCATCGTTTGTCTTGAGGGCTTCCATCACCTGGAATCCATCCATCCCGGGCATCTGGAGATCGAGCAGGATCAGGTCGTAGCGGTTCTTGAGGTGAAGCCCGCAGACCTCGCCCGGATCCATCGTGGACGTGATGGAAACATAGCCGGCACCGCGCAACATCCGCTCGAGCAGAAGGACATTGGACTCCTGATCGTCAACAATCAGGATGCTGGCGTTAAGAATGTCGGGTGCACTAACCGTCACGCTTTTTCCTCCTTATTTGCGCAGGCCGATTCCGTTTTCGCAAATTTCAGCGCCGCGTCCAGCGTGTCCATGAACTCGTTGACCTTGATAGGTTTGGTGAGATAACGGAAAAATCCTGCCTTCAGGCCTTTCTTGATATCGCTGGGCATGGCATTGGCACTGAGGGCAACCACCGGGATGTGCGCCGTTACCGGATCTTCACGCAGGAATTTTAGCGCTTGGATACCGCTGATGCCAGGCAGATTAATGTCCATCAGGATCACCTCCGGCAGGTTGTCGCGCGCAAGTTTGATGCCGACATTCCCGTTCACTGCAGTCAGCAGGCGCATGTCGGGGTGGCGCGCGATGATTTGCTCGACCAGTTTCAGGTTCGCCGGGTTGTCTTCTACATAGAGCAGGGTGTGTAGCTGCGCTCCGCGAGACAGATGCGGTTGGGCCAATGCCGCTGCTTCACCTCCTTCCATGGAAACGTGTGGCTCAGCAACCGAGATGAGTTCGAACCAGAACACGCTTCCCACCCCGACGGTGCTTTCCACGCCGATTACGCCCTCCATTAGTTCGACCAGTCGCTTGGCCACCACGAGGCCGATGCCTGTGCCTTCCTCGCCGCCAGCCTCCTGTCCGAGACGATTGAACGGCTGAAAGAGCTGCGCCAGCTTTTCCGGGGGCAACCCCGCCCCGGTGTCCCTGATGCTCACGCGAATGCGTCCTGGGGTGCTCGCGATGCAGTCCACGACGACCGTTCCGCCCGCCTTGTTGTATTTGATCGCGTTAGAAAGCAGGTTGATGAGAACCTGCTTCAACCGGGTCCGATCGGAATTGACAAAGTAAGGGATGTCGAACTGGGGAAAGGTCATGCGGATGTCGCGCTGTTGCGCCTGCGGTTCGATCATGCCCTGACATTCGAGCATGACTTCGGCCAGCGACACCGGCTCCCGCGACAGCGACAGCTGCCCGGACTCGACCTTGGCGAGATCGAGGATTTCGTTGATCAGCTTCAGCAGATGCCATCCCGCGTGGAGAATCTGGTCAATGCTTTCCTTCTGGGAGGGCGTTGGCGGCGGAGAGTCGGCGTCCATCAACTGAGCGAAACCGAGGATCGCATTGAGCGGGGAGCGCAACTCATGGCTCATGCTGGAAAGGAAATCCGATTTCGCGAGGCTGGCTTTTTCCGCCACGAACTTCGCGCTCTCCAGCTCGACGTTCGTTTCCTGCAGCGCCTGGTCGAGGCGTTTGCGCTCCGTGACGTCGCGCGCAGCGGCGAACACGCCCTGCAGAGTGCTATCTCGGTCGTAGAAGGTGGTCGCATTGTAAGACACCACTGTTTTCTTGCCGTCCCGGGCGCGCGCGGTGAGCTCGTAGTTGGTGACCTTCTTTTCGCTCAGCACCAGCTTGATAGCTGCCTCGGCTCGCTCCGGATCGGTGAAGTAGTTCTTGAACGGCGCGCCGATCAGTTCATCGCGCGTGCAACCGGTGAGCACCTCCATCTGTTTATTGACATCGGTGATGGTGCCGGACGGATCGGTGGTCATGATCGCGTCGATGTTGGATTCGATGAGCGAGCGCGTGTAGAACTGCTGGTCGCGCAGACGCTGATCGAGCTTCTTTTGCTCTGTTTCGACCTGCTTGCGCGCGGTATTGTCGGTTCCGATCAGCAGGTAGCCGATAATTGCGTTTTGAGCGTCGCGCAGCGCCGTGACCGACACGATGGCCGGAAAGCGGCTGCCATCCTTGCGGATGTAGGTCAACTCGTAGATGTCCTCGATGCCGCGTGAGGCCTTGAACACCAATGCCTCGAAGCCCGGCGTAATCGGCGTGGAGAGCTCGACGCTCAACGCCTTGGCACGCGCGATTACTTCCTGCGGATCGGAAATGTCGGCCGGCGTGATCTTGTTCATCACGTCGGCGGCCGCGTAGCCCAGCATGCGCTCGGCGCCGACGTTGAAGATCTGGATGACACCCTTCTCGTCAGTGGCGATGCTCGAGAAGTTGGCGCTGTTGAAGATTGCGCTCTGGAGAGCCCCCGCCTTGAGCAGAGCCTCTTCCGCCCGCTTGCGGGCGCTGTTGTCGGTTCCGATCAGCAGGTAGCCGATAATTGCGTTTTGAGCGTCGCGCAGCGCCGTGACCGACACGATGGCCGGAAAGCGGCTGCCATCCTTGCGGATGTAGGTCAACTCGTAGATGTCCTCGATGCCGCGTGAGGCCTTGAACACCAATGCCTCGAAGCCCGGCGTAATCGGCGTGGAGAGCTCGACGCTCAACGCCTTGGCACGCGCGATTACTTCCTGCGGATCGGAAATGTCGGCCGGCGTGATCTTGTTCATCACGTCGGCGGCCGCGTAGCCCAGCATGCGCTCGGCGCCGACGTTGAAGATCTGGATGACACCCTTCTCGTCAGTGGCGATGCTCGAGAAGTTGGCGCTGTTGAAGATTGCGCTCTGGAGAGCCCCCGCCTTGAGCAGAGCCTCTTCCGCCCGCTTGCGGGCGCTGTTGTCGGTTCCGATCAGCAGGTAGCCGATAATTGCGTTTTGAGCGTCGCGCAGCGCCGTGACCGACACGATGGCCGGAAAGCGGCTGCCATCCTTGCGGATGTAGGTCAACTCGTAGATGTCCTCGATGCCGCGTGAGGCCTTGAACACCAATGCCTCGAAGCCCGGCGTAATCGGCGTGGAGAGCTCGACGCTCAACGCCTTGGCACGCGCGATTACTTCCTGCGGATCGGAAATGTCGGCCGGCGTGATCTTGTTCATCACGTCGGCGGCCGCGTAGCCCAGCATGCGCTCGGCGCCGACGTTGAAGATCTGGATGACACCCTTCGCGTCAGTGGCGATGCTCGAGAAGTTGGCGCTGTTGAAAATCGCGCTCTGCAGGGCTCCCGTTTTGAGCAATGCCGCCTGACGCTGGACCTCGAAGCTGGCAGCTATCGCGCTTTCTCTGGACATGTCGCTATTCCCCCGTTACGCGCGTCAGCTCTTCCAAGCTGGTCACGCCTTGAACAACCCAGCGCGAGCCGTCTTCCCGCAGCGACCGCATGCCGTGCGCGACCGCGTAGTCGCGCAGCTGCTGCTCCGATGTGCGAGCATGGATCAGCCGGCGCAAGCCGTCGTCGACCGTCAGCATTTCGTAAATGCCGGTGCGGCCGCGGTAACCAGATTGGTTGCAGACGGCGCAACCGAGTGCGGTATATATGGTTCCGCCCGCCGGCACTACGCCGGTGTCCACAACCTCGAGCTGTTGCGGGTCTCGCACGACCGCCTTCCGGCATTCCTGGCAAAGCTGGCGAACCAGGCGCTGCGCGACGACTCCGATCAGGCTGGAGGCGAGCAGAAACGGCTCCACGCCCATGTCGACGAGGCGGTTGACGGCGCTCACCGCATCGTTGGTGTGCAGCGTCGCGAACACCAGATGACCGGTGAGGCTCGCCTGCACCGCGATCTGCGCGGTCTCCAGATCGCGGATTTCGCCGATCATGACCACGTCCGGATCCTGGCGCAGAATGGTCCTCAGCGCCCGCGCGAAACTCATCTCGATCTTGGTGTTGACCTGGGTCTGGCTGATGCCGTCGAGGGCGTATTCGATCGGGTCCTCGACGGTCATGATGTTGAGCGCGGTCGCATCGAGCCGCGACAGCGCGGCGTAGAGCGTCGTCGTCTTGCCCGAGCCGGTCGGGCCAGTGATCAGAACTATGCCGTGAGGCTCCTTGATCAGCCTGTCCATGTGCGCCAGCTCGGCGTCGTGCATGCCGAGACGCGTCAGGTCGAGCCGCCCGGCCTGCTTGTCGAGCAGGCGCAGCACCACGCGCTCGCCGTGCCCGGTCGGGATCGTCGACACGCGCACGTCGACCGGCTTGCCGGCCACGCGCAGCGCGATGCGGCCGTCCTGCGGCAGGCGCTTCTCCGCGATATCGAGCTGCGCCATGATCTTCACGCGCGAGACGATCGCCGCATGCAGCGCGCGCGCCGGCTCGATCAGGTCGCGCAGCGTGCCGTCGATGCGCAGCCGCACCACCGAGCGCGTTTCGAAGGGCTCGATATGGATATCCGAGGCGCCGTCGCGCAGCGCCTGGGTGAACAATCCATTGATCAGGCGGATGACCGGCGCATCGTCCTGGCTTTCGAGCAGATCCTCGATCCTGGGGATTTCCTGCAGCAACCTGGAGAGGTCTAGGTCCTGCGCGAGGTCGCCGGCCAGCGCCACTGCGTTGGCATCTGCACCGCTGTACGACGCGGTGACTAGCTCGTCGAATTCCCCGGCATCAACGCGGCGGGCGCGTAGCGGCACACCGAGCGTCCGGCGCAATTCGGCGAGCGCACCCGAGTGGGCGTCGCTGCGCACCGCCACCTCCGCTCCACCTCCATCTAAGGCGGTGACAACGACACCGTTGGCTTTGGCAAACGCGTAGGGAATCCTGCTTGCACCTCGGTTCATAATTGGGGCCCCTCACCGCGGTCCGGCCTTAGCTCGATTTCCGGCGGCGGCGCCGGCCGGGTCGCCGGCGCCGTTTTCGGCGGCAGGGTGGGTGATTCCACCTCGGGAAGCAGCAGGCTGTGCGGGGGTGTCGCCTTGTATTGCTCGCCGAGAATGTAGTCGTAGCGCCCGCCGGTGAGCGACTCGGCTTGCTTCGAATCGCGCAGCACCGTCGGGCGCAGGAACACCATCAGGTTGGTCTTGGTACGCGAGCGCGTGTTGTACGTGAAGAGCGCGCCGAGCAGCGGCAGGTCGCCCAGCAGCGGCACCTTTTCGACGCCGTCCTTGACCGTATCCTGGATCAGGCCGCCGATCACCACGATCTGCCCGTCATCCACCAGCACCATCGATTCGACGGCGCGCTTGTTCGTAATCACGCCGGCGGGGTTGGACGTGTCCTGGATGCTGGAGACTTCCTGGTAGAGCTGCAGCTTGACGGTACCGCCCTCCGAGATCTGCGGCTTCACCCGCAGCGTCAGGCCGACATCACGCCGCTCGACGGTCTGGAACGGGCTCGGTGTCGTGGCAGCGCCCGTAAGCGCGTACTGCCCCGTGATGAAAGGCACGTTCTGGCCGATGACGATCCTCGCTTCCTCGTTGTCGAGGGTCAGCAGCGTCGGCGTCGACAGGATGTTGGCGTTGTTGTTGGTTTCCAGCGCCCTCACCAGCACGCCGAGGTTGAGGATCTGGGTGCCGATGCCGGGGATCGTGACCACGCCCTTGATCACGCCGATGTTGAGGCCGCGTCCGGCCGATGCGGGATTCGCCGCGATGCCCAGCACGTTCTGGCCGGGGCCGCCGAAGTTCGTGCCGCCGAAGGCGTGCGCGCCGGTTTTGTCCACGCCGCTCAGGTCCTGCCACTGGATGCCAAATTCCGCGGCCTTGTCGGCGCTGATCTCCGCGATCAGCGCCTCCACATAAACCTGCGCCCTTCGCACGTCGAGCTTGTCCAGCGCCGCGCGCAGGTTGTTGTAGATCGCATCGGGGGCGTTGATGAGGATCGAGTTGGTCGCCGGGTCGGCCACGATCATGCCGGGCGAGAGCGCAACCGCCTGAGATCCGGGCAAGGCCGGCGACAGCAGCGGCGGCGTGCCGGCGGGCGATGCCGAGACCGGAAGGGCCATGGCCCGGGGCGCCGCCGCGGGAACGCTCTCTCCCAGGTAGACCGCGCGCAGCGTCTCCGCCACCTTCACCGCTTCGGCGTTCTTCAGGTACACGACGTGCAGGTTGCCCGCAGCGCTGGTCGGCGAGTCGAGCATCGCGACGAGGGTGCGCAGCCGCGTGATGCGCGACGGGTTGTCAGCGCGCGCAACGAGGCTGTTCGAGCGCGCGTCTGCCACCACGCTCAGGCGCTGCGAGGTGTCGGCCGCGGCCTGCGCCGAATCCGCGAACAGGCGGTTGACGAGGAGCGCGACATCGAGCGCCGACGCATGCCGCAGCGGGATCACGACCGGGTCGGTGCCGCCCGGCTGGTCGATCGCGTCGATGATCCTGTCGATGCGCTGCAGGTTGCCGGCGTAGTCCGTGATCACCAGGGTGTTGCTCGCCGGATAAACGGTGATCGTGTTCGCGGGGGCGATCAGCGGGCGCAGGATCGGCAGCAGCTGCGCCGCCGATTCGTATTTGAGCGTGAATACCTGGGTCTGGATCTGGTCGCCGGCGACGCGCGGCCGCTCGTTCGGGCCGACAGTGCGGCCCGCGTGGAGTTTGGCGTCGGCCTCCGGAATGATCTTGACCACGCCGCGTTCCTCGACGGCGGCGTAGCCCTGCAGTCGCAGCGCCGAGAGGAACACCTCGTACACCAGCGCGCGCGCCATCGGTCGCGCCGAGACGATATTGACGGTGCCCTTGACGTGCGGATCGAGCACGAAGTTCTTGCCGGTGATCTCGCTCACCGCTTTCACCACGCCCTCGATGTCGGTGTCGACGAAGTTGAGGGTGACGTTATCGGGGTCGGCGGGGCGCGCGGACACGCTAGCACCCTCGGCGGGTGTCGTTTCGGCAGGCCACGCCGGCAGGGCAAAAGCGGCCGCGCCGATCCACACGATGGCAATCGGTAACCTGTAACGCTTCATAAATTGAGCCTCGGACGCGCTGTCAGCAAGTGACGCGGATGTCATTTGTTGTCATTTGTTAGTTGGCGAGGCGGAATTGGCGGCTGCGTTCTTCTGCGGCCACGCAAGCGATTCGCGAGCCCCGTTGCGCTCCAGGATAACGTGATCGGTATGAACCTCCACGAGCCGCAGGCCCGGTTCGACGTCTGCGCCTTGCGGCACCGCGACCGTTTTCTTCGCATCCAGCCGCAGCACCGCGTAGCCCGACCGGCTACCTGAGGCGGCCACGACGCCGAGCAGCCTGAGTGCGATTCCCGCCGGCGCGGCGCCGTTGCGGTCCCGTTGCGCGCTGCCGAACAGACCGTATGCGGCCTCCACCCGGCCGCCTGCCTGCACCGCCACCTGCGCACGCGGCTCAGGTCGCCGGCCGAGCCACGCCCAGGTCCAGTACGCCAGCACCAGGCCAAGCAGCGCGAGTGCGGCGAATGTCACCAGTGACACAACTGCCGTTTGCGCAAAATTCGATCGTCCAAGGGAGGTCGATTGCATCTTTCGTCAGGCGGAATACCGTCTGCAGGATGGGACACATCGCAGGATAGGACGAAATTGCTCCTCCGTATGTTCGCTGCCGCACTGAGCATTCACGGGGCGATGGCGATAATGACCATAGTTGGCTTTAGGCGAACATCGG
>Ga0209577_10003866_pt1 | contig 14125 bp, 17 predicted proteins | sample GraSoiAngelo_109_FD_185874 | JGI IMG/M metagenome (GOLD analysis project Ga0209577, IMG submission 185874) | Grasslands soil microbial communities from the Angelo Coastal Reserve, California, USA - 14_0903_12_20cm (SPAdes) (version 2) | ecosystem: Environmental > Terrestrial > Soil > Grasslands...
CCGGTGCCGAGACCGCACCCCGAGCGCGGCAGCATCCCCGTGGGGCTGCGCCTCTTCACCGAGCACTGCGCCGGCTGTCACCAGGTGGTCGGCGAGGGCGGCTACGTCACGGGCGCTCGCGTGCCGCCGCTCGAGCAGGCGAGCGCGACGCAGATCGCCGAAGCGGTCCGCATCGGGCCGTACCTCATGCCGCGCTTCCCGAGGACGCAGATCTCGGACCGGCAGCTCGACTCGCTCGTCGCCTACGTCCAGTGGGCAAAGCACCCGGACGACCGCGGCGGGTGGGCGATCGGCCACATCGGCCCGGTCCCCGAGGGGCTCGTCGCCTGGCTCCTTGCGGGGACGGCGCTCGTCGCGGTCTGCGTCGTGATCGGCAAGAGGAACGAGGCGTGAGGGCGCTCTGGCGCTACCTCGTTGCGGCGGTCGTGCTCCTGCTCGGCCGCGGCCGCCGCCCTCCGCGCGTGGAGCGGGCCGAGCGGATCGTTCCGGCCGGCGAGCCGTCGCCGCGGGCCGAGCTGCTCGTGCTCGCTCTCTTCGGTGCGACGGCGGCGTGCGCGGTCGCGTTCGTCGTCGTCTACGCGGTCGAGAGCATCCCGCACCAGACGCAGTTCCTCGGCCTCTCGCTCGGGGTCGCCTTCGCCTTCCTCGCCGCGGCGCTGATCGTGATCGCCTACCGGCTTGTCGTCACCGAGGAGCTCGAGGAGGACTACCCCGTCCCGGCGCACCCGGCCGAGCAGGAGGCGCTCGGGCAGCTCGTCGAGGAGAGCGGCGACCGGATGACCCGCAAGCGGCTGCTCCTCGTCGGCGGCGGAGCGGCGGGCGCGGCGCTCGGGGCGGCGCTCGTGACGCCGGCGCTGTCGCTAGGGCCCGCCTTCGAGATCGCGCCCTTCTTCCGCACGCCGTGGCGGCGCGGCGTCCGGCTCGTCGACGAGGACGGCCGGCCGCTCCACGCCCACGACGTCCTCGAGGAGACCTTCTACACCGCCTATCCCGAGGGCGCCGACCGCGAGCAGCTCGGCGCGCCGATCGTCGTCGTCCGGCTCCGGCCGGCGGAGCTCCACCTGCCGGCGGGGCGGGACGGCTGGGCGCCGCACGGCATCGTCGCGTACTCGAAGATCTGCACCCACGCGGGCTGCGCGGTCGCGCTCTACCGCAAGCCGACCTTCCCGACCGTGGAGCCGCGGCCGGCGCTCGTCTGCCCCTGCCACTACTCGACCTTCGATCCCGCGCGGGGCGCGAAGGTGCTGTTCGGCCCGGCCGGCCGGCCGCTCCCCCAGCTGCCGCTCTTCGTCGGGCCGAGCGGAGAGCTCCGCGCCGCGGGGAACCTCTCCGGCCCGGTCGGCCCGGCGTGGTGGGGCGTGCGCAACCGGAGGCCGTCGTGATCCGGAGCACGGTGCGCTTCCTCGACGAGCGGAGCGGCGGCGCGCCGTTCCTGCGCAAGGCGCTCCGGTACGTCTTCCCCGACCACTGGTCGTTCCTGCTCGGCGAGGTCGCGCTGTACGCGTTCGTCGTCCTCGTCGGGACGGGGATCTACCTCACGCTCTTCTTCGATCCCTCGACGGCGACGACGCACTACCACGGCGAGTACCAGCCGCTGCACGGGCTCGAGATGACGCACGCGTACCGGTCCGTCGTGGACATCTCCTTCAAGGTCAAGGCCGGCCTGCTGATCCGCCAGACCCACCACTGGGCGGCGGACGTCTTCGTCGTCGCGATCGTCCTCCACCTCCTGCGGATCTTCTTCACCGGCGCGTTCCGGAAGCCGCGCGACCTCACGTACTACCTCGGGCTCACGATGCTCGCGCTCGCGCTCCTCGAGGGCTACCTCGGGTACTCGCTCGCCGACGACCTCCTCTCGGGGATGGGGCTCGCGATCGGCTACTCGGTGCTCATGTCGGTGCCGTTCGTCGGCGCGAACCTCGCGGAGCTCGTCTGGGGCGGCCCGTTCCCCGGTACGCCGGCGTTCTGGTCGAGGATGTACGTCGCGCACGTCTTCCTGTTCCCGCTGCTGATCGCGACGCTGCTCGGGGCGCACCTGCTGTTAGTGGCGGCGCGCCACCACACGCAGTTCCGCGGGCCGCGCAAGACCGAGCGGAAGGTGGTCGGCGTGCCGACCTTCCCGGGCCAGACGCCGCGCTCGCTCGGGCTGATGTCGGCGGTCACGGCGGTTCTCTTCCTCCTCGGCGGGCTCGTGCAGATCAACCCGATCTGGCTCTGGGGGCCGTACCACGTCGCTTCGGGCACCAATGGGGCGCAACCCGACTGGTACCTCGGGTGGCTGATCGGCGCGCTCCGGCTCGTGCCGGGCTTCGACGTGACGATCGGGCACTACACGCTCGTGCCGAACCCGTTCTGGGGCGGGGCGCTCTTCCCGCTCGTCGTCTTCGGCTTTCTCTGGGCGTTTCCGTGGCTCGAGCGGCGGTTCACGGGCGACCACGCCTTCCACAACCTGCTGGATCGCCCGCGCGACGCGCCCTGGCGGACCGCGATCGGGGCCGCGCTCTTCACCTGGGTGGCGCTGATCTTCCTCGCGGGCTCGGCCGACCGCGTCTTCGTCACCTTCTTCGTCTCCTACGGCTGGCAGATCCTGTTCTTCCGCATCGCCGTGTGGGTCGTGCCTGTCGTGGTGCTGCTGGTGACGCGTCGTGTCTGCCTGGAGCTCCAGGTCTCGGAGCGGGTCGAGCGGGAGCGGCGGCTCGCCGAGGAGGAGGCGCGCCGCGCGGCCGCGCCCGAACCCGTCCGCTAGGGCCGTGTCCGCGGACCGGTCCGGCGGGGCCACGGCTGGGGGTCAGACCCCGGTCGTGGGCGGCGCGGACGCGTCGGTGCTTCGGGAGGCCGCAGGGGTACGGCTAACGCCGATGTGGATTGACCCGGGTGGAGCCATGGTCTTGACCGGTCTTTCGACACGGCTGTCTTGGCCGGTGGGAGACACGTCAGAGAAAGGCGCGTCCAGTAGGGTCGCCGCCGTGCACCTCGTCCATGGCTTCTTTGTCGAGGCCGGCGCCAAGCACCGCTTCACCGCCTACGAGCGGCTCGGCGTCCTCGTCCTCTTCGAACGCCGTCAGTAGAGCGCGGCCGCGAGCTGCCGTCGGAACCTCGTGCTCAGCGGGTGCTCCGGCCCCAGCTCGTCGAAGAGCGCGACCATGAGCCGGCGAAGCTCGTCGCGGCGCTCCGCGTCGGCCTCGTCCCGCACCTCCGCGAGCAGGAGCTCGAGCGCCCGCTCGTGGTCGCCCGCCTCGAGCGCCGCAAGCAGCTCCGGTCGCTCGCCGGACGCGCGCAGCTCGGCGAGCAGCCGCTCGCCCGGGGACGGGGCGAGCACCTCGTCCAGGAAGGACGCGACCGACTGCGGCGACTGCGCGCCGACGAACTCGCGCACCACGCGGCCGTTCCGGAAGGCCTTCACCGCCGGGATGCCGCGGATGCCGTGCTCGTCGGCGAGGTGCGGGTTCGCGTCCACGTCCACCTTCACGAGCGAGAGCCGGCCGTCGCGCGCAGCCACCTCGCGCTCGAGCACCGGCGCGAGCGCATGGCACGGCCCGCACCATTCGGCCCAGAAGTCGACGACGACGGGCAGCTCGCGCGAGCGCTCGACGACGTCGGTCTCGAAGGTCGCCTCGGTCACGTCCACGGCCCCAACGTAGCTGCGACACTCGTCCTCGTGCGGGCGATGGTCCTCGACGCGCCGGGCCGCCCGCTCCGGCTCGAGGAGCGCCCTCCGCCGGAGCCGGGGTCGGGTCAGCTGCGCGTCCGCGTGCTCGCCTGCGGCGTCTGCCGCACCGACCTGCACGTCGTCGACGGCGAGCTACCGCGCCCGAAGCTCCCGCTCGTCCCGGGCCATCAGATCGTCGGCGTCGAGGAGTCGAGCGGGTGCCGGGTCGGCATCCCGTGGCTCGGCTGGACGGACGGGTCCTGCCGGTACTGCACGAGCGGGCGCGAGAACCTCTGCGACGAGGCCCGCTTTACCGGCTACGACCTCGACGGGGGCTACGCGGACTACGCGGTCGCCGACGAGCGGTTCTGCTTCCCGGTTCCCGAGGGCTACCCCGACGAGCAGGCGGCGCCGCTCCTCTGCGCGGGGCTGATCGGCCACCGCTCGCTGCGCGCGGCGGGCGACGCCGAGCGGCTCGGCCTGTACGGCTTCGGCGCCTCCGCGCACATCGTGGCGCAGGTAGCGCGCTACGAAGGGAGGCGCGTCTTCGCGTTCACGCGCGCGGGCGACGAGGAGGCGCAGGCCTTCGCACGCTCGCTCGGGGCCGAGTGGGCGGGCGCGGTCGGCGATCCCGCGCCGGAGGAGCTCGACGCCGCGATCATCTTCGCCCCCGTCGGCGAGCTCGTGCCGGCCGCGCTCCGCGCCACGGCGAAGGGCGGCGTCGTCGTCTGCGCGGGGATCCACATGAGCGACATCCCGTCGTTCCCGTACGACCTCCTCTGGGGGGAACGCGTCGTCCGCTCGGTCGCGAACCTCACCCGCCGCGACGGCGAGGAGTTCCTGGCGCTCGCCCCGCGCGTCCCGGTGCGGACCGAGATCGAGACCTACCCGCTCGAGCAGGCGAACGAGGCGCTCGACCGGCTCCGCTCGGGCCGGGTGCGCGGCGCCGCTGTTCTCGTCGTCGCCGGCTGAGCCATGGCTGGAACGGCCATCTTGCGCGCGTGGCGGCGTACCTCCACGATCTCGAGATGGAACCGTGGGAGCCGCCGCTGGACCGGGACGACGTCACGGCTATCATCAACGGAGTCTTCGAAGCCAACGTCAAGCTGGTCGACCTCAAGGACGAGGTGGTCGCGATTCGCAGGCTCCTGGAGGACGATGGGGAAGAGGAAGAAGAGGATTGAGCCCAGCCAGGAGGAGCGCATCCGGCGCGATCCCACGCTGCAGCTTCTACGCCGGCGGATTGCCTATCGTGAGCCTGAATTTCTGAGCCTCAGCAGGGAAGAGCAGAGCGAGTACGCGCAGCGGAAGCTCCGCGAACGGATCGCCTACCACGAGGCGAAGCTGGCAGAAGAGCGCGCCGCGCGCGGCGAGGACGCGGCCTCAGGCGGCCAGTAGCCGCCGCAGTACGAACGGCAGGATGCCGCCGTGGCGGAAGTACTCGCGCTCCCGCGGCGTGTCGAGACGCACGCGGGTGCGGAACTCCTTCCCGTCCGCCTGCGCCGTCACCTCGTCCGCCGCGCCGCCCTCGATTCCCGAGACCGCGAACTCCTCGCGGCCGGTCAAGCCCAGCAACTCCGCCGACTCCCCGTCGGCGAATTGGAGCGGGAGGATGCCCATCATCAGCAGGTTCGAGCGGTGGATCCGCTCGTAGCTTTCGGCGAGCACCGCGCGCACCCCGAGGAGGTTCGGCCCCTTCGCGGCCCAGTCGCGCGACGAGCCCGAGCCGTACTCCTTGCCGGCCAGCACGACGAGCGGGACGCCCTCGGCGAGGTAGCGCTGCGAGGCCTCGAACACCGTCATCTCCTCGCCGCTCGGCAGGTGCACCGTCCACGTGCCCTCGCTGCCCGGGACGAGCAGATTCCGCAGGCGGACGTTCGCGAACGTGCCGCGCACCATCACCTCGTGGTTGCCGCGCCGCGAGCCGTACGAGTTGAAGTCCTTGCGCTCGACGCCGTGCTCGACGAGGTATTGCCCGGCCGGCGAGTCGGGCCGGATCGCCCCGGCCGGCGAGATGTGATCGGTCGTGACGCTGTCGCCGACCATCACGAGGCACCGGGCACCCGAGAAGTCCTCCACGGGGCGCGGCTCCCGGGACATGTCCTCGAAGTACGGCGGTAGGCGCACGTACGTCGAGTCGGGGTCCCAGGTGAACAGGTCGCCTTCGGGCACGTCGAGCTCGTTCCAGTTCTCGTCGCCGGAGAAGACGTCGGCGTAGGTGCGGCTGAACATGTCGCTCCGGATCGCCTGTCCGATCGTCTCCGCGATCTCCTCGGCTGACGGCCACAGGTCGCGGAGGTACACGTCGTTGCCGTCGCGGTCCCGGCCGAGCGGCTCGTCCTCGAGGTCGATGTCCATGCGGCCCGCGAGCGCGTAGGCGACGACGAGCGGCGGCGAGGCGAGGTAGTTCGCCTTCACCTCCGGGTGGATGCGCGCCTCGAAGTTGCGGTTCCCCGAGAGGACGGAGCAGACGACGAGGTCGTTCTCCGTCACGGCCGCGGAGATCGGCTCGGCGAGCGGGCCCGAGTTCCCGATGCAGGTCGTGCAGCCGTAGCCGACGGTGTGAAAGCCGAGCTCCTCGAGGTAGCGCGTGAGGCCGGCCTGGTCGTAGTACTCGGTCACGACCTTCGAGCCGGGCGCGAGGCTCGACTTCACCCACGGCTTGCGCTCGAGCCCGCGCTCGACCGCCTTCTTCGCCAGCAGGCCGGCGCCGATCATCACGCTCGGGTTGGACGTGTTCGTGCAGCTCGTGATCGCGGCGATCACGACCGAGCCGTGGTCGAGCTCGAACGACTCGCCGTCGAGCTCCACGGGCACCGCCGCCCCGGCGGGCGTCGCGGTCGCTACGGGCGCAGGCGCTGCTTCGGGCTCGTGCCTCCCGTCCCCGCTCGGCGGATCGGAGGCCGGGAAGCTGTCGGCGACTTCCTTGTCGTACGTGTCGTTCGCGTAGTCGACGCCGAAGGTGCCGAGCGCCTCGACGAACGACTCCTTCGCGCTCGCGAGCGGGACGCGGTCCTGCGGGCGGCGCGGCCCGGCGATGCTGGGCTCGACGGAGGAGAGGTCGAGCTCGACCACCTCCGAGTACGTCGGTTCCTCGCTCGGGTCGTGCCAGAGCATGTTCTCCTTGCAGAAGGCCTCGACGAGCGCCAGCCGCCGATCGTCCCGCCCGGTCATGCGGAGATAGCGGAGCGTCTCGTCGTCGACCGGGAAGAAGCCGCACGTCGCGCCGTACTCCGGGGACATGTTCCCGATCGTCGCGCGGTCGGCGATCGGCAGCCGCTCGAGGCCCTCGCCGAAGTACTCGACGAGCTTGCCGACGACGCCGGTCCGGCGCAGGATCTGGGTGATGGTGAGGACGAGGTCGGTCGCCGTCGAGCCCTCCGGCAGCCGGCCGGTGAGGCGGAAGCCGACCACCTGCGGCACGAGCATGGAGAGCGGCTCGCCGAGCATCGCCGCCTCTGCTTCGATCCCGCCCACGCCCCAACCGAGCACGCCGAGGCCGTTCACCATCGTCGTGTGCGAGTCCGTCCCGACGAGCGTGTCCGGAAAGGCCTGGCCGTCACGCGACTCGACCACGCGGGCGAGGTACTCGAGGTTCACCTGGTGGCAGATGCCGGTCCCGGGCGGGACGACCCTGAGGTTGTCGAACGCGGTCTGGCCCCACTTGAGGAAGGCGTAGCGCTCGCGGTTCCGCTCCACCTCGAGCTCGACGTTGCGGCTGAAGGCGATCCGGCTCGCGAACGCGTCTACCTGGACCGAGTGGTCGATCACGAGGTCGGAGGGCAGGAGCGGGTCGATCTTCGCCGGGTCGCCGCCGAGGTCGCGCATCGCGTCGCGCATCGCGGCGAGGTCGACGATCGCGGGGACGCCGGTGAAGTCCTGGAGGAGCGCCCGCGCGGGGGTGAACGCGATCTCCTTCGACGGCTCGGCGTTCGCGTCCCATGTCGCGATTGCCTCGACACCTGCATCGTCGCCCGTCCGGAGGACGTTCTCGAGCAGGATGCGGAGCGTGTAGGGGAGCCGCGCGACGTCGTAGCGGTCCTGGAGCGCGTCGAGCCGGAAGATCTCGTACCGCTCGCCTCCGGTCTGGAGCGTCGAGCGAGACGAGAACGGATCGGCCACGGCTCCTAGGCTAGACAACCGCCACGTAGAAGGAGTGGTCGATCGGAATGACGCTGCCGGCGTCGTACGTGATGACGGCGACGAAACGGGGATCGTTGCCGGTCACGCAGTTGTCTCCTTCGTTCGACGACGTCGTGCAGGTTCCGGCCCTGATCGCGCCGGGGGCGCCGCGATCGTCCGAGCTGCGCGAGTAGGACGCGAAGATCAGGTGGCCTTGCACCGAGGCGCCGAAGTCGAGGACGTAGTAGCCGTCGCCGGCGTGGCGGGAGCTGATCCCGCCCGACTGGGCGATGATCGCACCGCTCGGCGCGACGAGCGCCCACTTCGCGCCGGCGCCGGCGGGTCCCGCCGGCCCCTGCGGCCCCTGCGGCCCGGCCGGGAGCTGACCCTTCTTGAAGTCGCGCGCGAGGAGCGAGAAGTCCTTCACCTGCACGGTCGTGACGCTGTTCCGCGGGAGCCGCGTGACGGCGTAGCCCGTCCCGGCGAGGCCGACGGCGAGCGCGAGGCAGGCCACGACGATGGCAGGCGACGGAGCAAGACGACGGATGCGACGCATGAGAGCCTCCCTGGTGGCTGGTCCGGACGTGCGTAGACGTTCCCGCCGCGCGAGTCACCGAACCCCGACCGGCCGTGTCCGCTCGAGCCAGCGGGGGGTCTGACCCCAGCCTTGGTCGTTTCGGCCGTGCGCCGTATGACTCTCGTCACACTTGCGAAATCGAAGTAAGGCGTGGCTGGGAGGAAACCGCTTCGCACTCCTCCGTCCCGGCCGTGTCTCGTTCGGGCCCGACTGGGGTCAGACCCCGTCTGTGGACTGGACGCGCGGAGAGAGCTCGCGGCGGGCGAAGTCGACGAATCCCTGCTGGGCGGGGGGCCGATCCAGCACGGGTTCCACGACGACGACCCGCACGAGAGGCGGCTACCCGACCGCCCGCGCCGGAAACGCAGGTGTACGGCCAACCGGGCGGAGGTACACCAGCGCCGATGCGGAAGGCCGTGGGGATCGTCCTCTGGTGGGCCGTGCTCCTCGGTCTGTGGCAGCTCTACGTCGGCCAGACCACGAAGCAGACGACGATCGCAGGCGTGGTCTCGGCGGGGCTCGCCGTCGGAGCCGGCGCGCTCCTCGCGCGCCTCGGCCTCTACCGTTTCGGGCTCGATCCCCGCCGGCTCGGCCGCGCGGCGGCCCTTCCGTGGAACGTCGTGCGCGACTTCGCCGTCGTCACGCTCGCGGTGACGCGCGGCCGGCCAGGCGGCGCATTCCGAGAGGTCGACGTCGCGGCCCGCTCCGCGGGCGACCGCGCGCTCGTCGGCCTGCTCGGGAGCATCGCCCCGAACGCCTACGTCGTCGACGTCGACCGCGACCGCGGTGCCGCCCTCGTGCACGAGCTCGATCCGAAGCGGTCGCGGAGCAGGCCGCTGTGAACGTCTGGCTCGTCGCCGCGACCGTCCTCCTCTTCGCGCTCGTCCTGCCCTTCTCGCTCCTCGCCCGCGCGCCGCGGATCGACGCGCTCGTCGCGCTCGAGCTCGTCTCGGCCGTCGTGACACTCGTCCTGCTCCTCCTCTCGGAGGGCTTCAACCGCTCGATCTACACGACGGTGCCGCTCGTCCTCGCGGGCATCTCGCTCGTGAGCGGCCTCGTCTTCGCGCGCTTCATGGAGCGGCGCGTGTGAGCGCGCACGAGATCGCCGTCCACGTCCTCGTCTGGACGGCGGTCGCGGCCGAGCTCGTCTGCTGCATCGGGATCGTCGCCGCGCGCGACGTCTTCGCGCGGCTGCACTACTCGGCGGCGGCGAGCACGCTCGGGCCGACCCTGGTCGCGGTCGCGATCGCCGTCGAGGAGGGCGTGCGCAGCATCGCCGCGGCGGCGGCGCTCGTCGTCGCCGTCCTGCTCCTGCTCGGCGGCCCGGCCGTCACGATCGCGACCGCCCGAGCGGCGCGCGCGAGGCTCGAGCGGTGATTCCGCTCCAGGTCGCGGCGATCGTGCTCGTGGGCGCCGGGGGACTCGCCGTCGTCCTGGCGCGCGACCTGCTGCGGCAGGCGCTCCTGAACAGCTTCTACGGCCTCCAGCTCGTCGTCCTCTTCCTCGTCTTCCAGGCGCCGGACGTGGCCCTCGCGGCCCTGGCCGTCGGGGGCGGTGCCGCGCCGCTCGTCATTCTCGCCACGCTCGCGAAGCTCCGCGCTCGGGAGGAGCGCCGCCGGTGAGCGCGCGAACCCGGGTCCCCCTCTTCCTCGTCTCCGCGGCCGGCCTGGCCGCGCTCCTCGGCTTCGGCGTCGCGGGGCTCCCCGCCTTCGGCGACTACCACGGCCCCTACGGCCTCGTCCTGAACCACGTCGTCCTGGCGCAGCGGCACACGACGAACGTCGTCGCGGCGGTCGTCTTCGACTACCGCGGCTTCGACACCTTGGGCGAGGAGCTGATGCTCTTCGCCGCGGTCGCGGCCACGGCGCTCATCCTGCGGGAGGCGCGCGAGGAGGAGGCGCGGCAGGTGGTCGACTCGGTGCAGAGCGAGCCCGTACGAGCCGTGGGGCTCGCGGCCGTGCCCGTGGTGATCCTCCTTGGCCTCTTCGTCGTCGCCTTCGGCTACCTCACCCCGGGCGGTGGGTTCCAGGGCGGCACCGTCGTGGCGCTCGGGCTCCTGCTCGTCTACCTCGCGGCCGAGCATCGGGCCTACCGGCGGCTGACGCCGACGCACGTTGTGGACGTCTTCGAGGGCGGCGGGGCGGCGGCGTTCGTCGCGCTCGCGCTCGGCGCCCTCCTGGGCGGCCTCGCCTTCCAGCAGAACTTCCTACCGCTCGGGAGGATCGGCGCCCTCACCTCGGGCGGCAGCATCCCGCTGCTCAACTGGGCCACGGCGATCGAGGTCACGGCCGCGTTCGTCCTCCTCTTCGGCGAGTTCTTGGAGGAGGTCATGGTCGAGCGCCGGCCGGGATGAGCTACCTCCCGTACGCGCTCGCGGTATGGCTGCTCGTCGTCGGGCTCTACGGCGTGGTCACGAGCCGGCACCTCGTCCACCTCGTCGTCTGCCTGACCGTGGCCCAGTCGTCGACGTACGTGCTGCTGCTCGCGGTCGGCTACCGCAAGCACGCGACGGCGCCGATCTTCAAGGGCATCCCGCTCGGGACGAAGGCGACCGACCCGGTCGTCCAGGCCCTGACCCTCACGGACGTGGTCGTGAGCGTCACCGTGCTCGCGCTGCTGCTCGCGGTGGCCGTGCAGGTGTACGTGCGCGAGGGCACGCTCGACCCGGACGAGATCCCGGCCGTGCGCGGCTGATGGACGTCCTCGTCCCGCTCCCGGTTGCCCTGCCGCTTCTCGCAGCCGCCGTGCTCGCCGCCGTCGGCACCTTCCTGCCGGCCTGGTTCGGCGACCTCGTCGCCGCCGTCGTCTCCGTTGCGGTGACCGCGATCGGCGTCGTCCTGCTCACGCGCACGGGCCGGCACGACCTCGTCTACTGGTTCGGCGGCTGGCGGCCCTCGCACGGCGTCGCGCTCGGAATCGCCTTCGACGTGGACGGCGCCGGCGCGGCGCTCGGGGCGGTCGCGGGCCTGCTCATGGCCGCGAGCGTCGCGTTCTCGTGGCGCTACTTCGACGAGACGGGACCGCTCTTCCACGTCCTGCTGCTCGTCTTCCTGGGCGCGGTGGAGGGCTTCGCGCTCTCCGGCGACCTCTTCAACCTCTTCGTCTTCCTCGAGCTGATGACCGTGGCGGCGATCGCCCTCACCGGCTACGGCGACGAGCCGGCGCCGCTCCAGGGCGCGCTCAACTTCGGGATCGTGAACGGCTTCGGCGCCTTCTTCCTCCTCTTCGGGATCGGCCTGCTGTACGGCCGTACCGGCGCGCTGAACCTGGCCCAGATCGGGCGCTCCCTCGCCGGCGGGCGGGCCGACGGGCTCGTCCTCGTCGGGTTCCTGCTCGTCACGGCGGGCTTCCTCGTGAAGGCCGGCGTCGTCCCGTTCCACTTCTGGCTCGCCGACGCGTACGCCGTCGCGCCCGCGCCGGTGTGCGTCCTCTACTCGGGCGTGATGAGCGACCTCGGCCTGAACGCGGTGGCGAAGGTCTACTGGCCGGTCTTCTCCGGCCCGCTCGCGGCGCACGCGACGGCGCTGCGGGCGATCCTCGTGACGCTCGGGGTGGTGAGCGCGCTCCTCGGCGGCGCGATGGCGTTCCTGCAGCGCGACCTGAAGCGGATGCTCGCGTTCGTCACCATCGGCCAGATCGGGATCGGGCTCGTCGGGATCGGCCTGCTCACGGCGCGCTCGCTCGCGGGGACGACGCTCTACGTGGTGTCGGACGGGCTCGTGCGCGGCTCGCTCCTCCTCGTCGTGGGCGTGCTCATCCGCCGCATACGGTCGTGCGACGAGCTGAATGCGCGTGGCGGCGGCCTGCCCGTGTCGGGCGTCCTCTTCGCGGTCGGGGGGCTCGCGATCGCCGGCCTGCCGCCGGTGGGATCGTTCTTCGGGCGGGCGCTGATCGAGGACGGCGCGACCGGCGGCTACCGCTGGCTGCCGGTGGTGCTCACGGCGGCGTCGATTCTCTCCGGCGGGGCTCTGCTCCGCGCCGCGGGGCGGATCTACCTCGGCTGGGGCGCCGACCGCGAGCCCGTCCTCGGCGAGGAGCAGGCGTCGCCCGAGCAGGAGGAGCCCGCGCACCCGCCGCGCGGGTCGCTCGTCGTGATGCTCGCCTCGGCCGCGGCGCTGCTCGTCGTCGGCGTCGGCGTGGCGGCCTGGCCGGGCTTGCCCGGAAAGGCGGTGGCCGCCGCGGTGCGGACGACCGACCGGCCGGCCCACGCGGCGGAGGTGCTCGAAGGCAAGCCGCCGCCGCACGAGCGCGCCTCGGCTCCGGCCCCGTCCGGGACGAGCATCGCGGCGGGCCTCGCCTCGGCGGCCGGCGCGGCCGGTCTTGCGCTCCTCGCGCTCTTCGACGGCCTCGGGGCGCTGGCGCGGCGGCCGGTCCTGCGCCTGAAGGCGCTGCACAGCGGGATCGTCACCGACTACGTGACGTGGCTCACGGCCGGGATCGCCGCGCTCGGCGCCGCCTTCGTGCTAGCGCTGCGTTAGGCGGCCCGTCCGCTCCCGCTGTGGGACAGAGGTGTAGCGCGGATCGAGCGCGGAGGCCTTGCCGGCGTGGTACACGGCGAAGCGCTCGAGCAGCGCGCCGGTGCAGAGGAGCGCGCCCGCGGCGACCGCTCCGACGCGCCTGCGGCCCGCGAGCGCCATCAGCGCCGTCCCCGCGGCGGTTGCGGCCTTCGCACCCTTCGACAGCGTGCCGCCGAGACCGGTGCGGTACGGCTCGCCGACGAGCTCGCCGAGGCCGTCCTCCATCGCCTTCGTCGCCGCGAGCTCGAGCGCGCCGCCGACGATCGCGAGCCGCCGCGCCGGGCCCGCCTCCCGCGAAGGGGTCAGCGCCGCCACCGCGCCGCCCGCGCTCGCCGCCGACCCGCCCGCGAAGACGAACGGCAGCTCCCGCCGCGCCTCGTGCCAGGCGGGGACGACCGAGTCGGCGACGAGCGTCGCCGTGTAGGTCGAGAGGAACGGCGCCAGGGTGCCGGCGACTCCCTCCGCGGCGCGCTTCACCCGCGGCAGGAGCCCCGTCACCTCGCACGCCGCCGCGACGCCGCTCGCCGTCCCGCTCGCCGAGACGATCCACGTGCCGACGCTCATCGGCGACGTCACCTTGAAGACGCGGAGCATGTTGTAGAACAGCTTCGGCCGGCCGAGGTCCTTGATCAGGAGCAGCGGGCTGACCGTGATCGCGGCCGTGTTCACGGCGAGCGCGCGGCGCGCGAGCACGTCGTTCCCGCTGAGGCGGGCTCCCAGCGTGAGCAGCGCCGCGCCGCCGGCCAGCCCGCCCGTGAAGAAGTAGGTCGGGATCTCCGGCTTCCACACCGGCTCCTTGATGATCGGCCGGCCGTAGTACGAGGTCACCGCCGCCCGCCCAAGAACGCGACGAGCGCCCCCGCCACGAGCGCCGCCCCCGCCGCGAGCGCCGCGCCCCAGGCCTCGCCGAGGTGCCTCGTCGGGTCGACCGGGTCGGGCGGGAGGCCGTAGACCTCCGGCCGGTCGAGGAGCAGGAAGAACGCGCCCGCGCCGCCGATGCCGTCGGTCTCGTCGGCGAGGTAGAGGCGCGCGTCCGCCACACCCGCCTCGTGCAGCTCCTCCACCCGCCCCTCGGCGCGCGCGAGCAGCTCGTCGACCGGCCCGAACTGGATCGACTTCGTGGGACACGCCTTCGCGCACGCGGGCTCGAGCCCGTCCTCGAGCCGGTCGTAGCAGAGCGTGCACTTGTGCATGCCGCCGTCGCCGCCGATCTCCCGCTTCGAGATGACGCCGAAGGGACAGGCGGTGACGCAGTAGCCG
>Ga0209577_10003867_pt1 | contig 14121 bp, 15 predicted proteins | sample GraSoiAngelo_109_FD_185874 | JGI IMG/M metagenome (GOLD analysis project Ga0209577, IMG submission 185874) | Grasslands soil microbial communities from the Angelo Coastal Reserve, California, USA - 14_0903_12_20cm (SPAdes) (version 2) | ecosystem: Environmental > Terrestrial > Soil > Grasslands...
ATACGTAGAGCAGTTGACGTTCATTCAGGATGGCGCGTTTAATTATCTGTGAACTCAGCAAGCGGCTGACCGTCAAACCCAACCAGAAGGCGGTTGCGGCGGGAGCTGCCAGCGCCAGGGAGATCGCTGCGCTCTGGCTCACGGCGGTGACGATCCAATCGCTAAAGCCGACTTCTACCGCGATGTAGAAAAAGAATTCGAGCGCCATCAACCAGAGCAACAGTTGGCCGAAAATGCGGGGAGATAGTGCCTGCTGTGCTAATTGCCCTGTCGAAGTGACTGTAGCTGGCCTGGGCGTACGCTGACGAAATAATAAGGCAGTACAAATAAGCGCGATAAGCGAACCTGTAAGATAGGCCCAGATGGGGTCGTGTGCGACCGTCAGCGCCAGCGAGAGGAGCAAGGGCGCTACTAGCGCACCCAGGCCAAATGAGCTATGCAGGCCGATCAAGGTCTGGCTGAGTGTCTCCCGAAACAAGAGCGAGACGAGTATATTGATGCTGACATCTAGAAAACCAAATCCAATCCCCATCAGAAATTGTGATGCGAGTAAGAGCGAAAACAGGTGTGTCCAGGGCGTAATGATGCTGTTCGCGGCCATCAGTACGAGGCCAAGCATCAGAATGGATTTTGGGCTGAGCCTTTTTGTGAACAGACCCGCTATCATCACCCCAATCGCAAACCCGGCAGACAAAGCCGTAAACATCCACCCTGCTTTATCCAATGAAACACCGGTATGCTGCGCGAGCAGGGGCAAGGTTGGCCCCGGCAAGATGCTAAGCGCCCCGGCGGCGATGTAGGCCAGGTAGAGGGTGTAGAAGAGTAAATGGCGATTTGATAGGGCGGGGCGGTGATCCATGAAAACGGTCCTTAGCAGTGTTAATGGTGTTGTTGAAAATATCTTTTCATCCAATTGGTATTACTATATCATGTCGTGGGAAAGCGTTTATCATTACATGCCTCCACTCGCTATTTCCAGCCATATCTCGATCATCGGCATAGGGTCATCCCAAACCCTATCAATAGAACACCTGTTTTGTGTATACTATGAAGTGATACTTACTTCAGCCAACTTGTGGTGCTGTGAAGCGCCATTGCTCACTATAGAACACCCAGAATTTGAGGAACCGCATGACTATCACCAACACACTACCAATCATTATTGGACACCAGGACACCCTCTTACAACTGCATCTCCCTGAACGTGGGGGAGGGCGTAGTTTTTTTGCGCGCAGTGAGATGGGGCATCTCGATTTGCCACGTGCCCGTGAGGGAGGAATAGGTGGTAGTTTCTTCGCTATTTTCGTTCCCTCTCCTCCTGATGAAGAAGATGCAAACAGCAACCGCATGACCGTCATTCAAACAGAGAAAGGCTACGAGATTCCTTATGCCCCGGCGATTGACCCGGTCTATGCGCAGCGAGTCGCCATCCTCATGATGGCCAATCTCTTTCGCCTCGAAGCCGAGTCCGAAGGGCAGGTCAAAGTTGTTCATACCGTCAATGAGCTTGCCACCTGTTTAGATCAAGGTGTTCACGCCGCCATCATGCATTTTGAGGGTGCAGAGCCTATCGACCCGGAGTTAGATGCGCTGGAGGTCTTCTACCAGGCGGGCTTACGCTCACTCGGGCTTGTCTGGAGCCGCCCTAATGTGTTCGCAAACGGTGTACAGTTCGCATTCCCGCGTTCACCTGATACCGGGCCTGGATTGACTGAGGAGGGACGAGAGTTGGTGCGTGCCTGCAACCGCCTGGGGATCATGCTCGATCTCTCCCATCTGAATGAGAAGGGGTTCTGGGACGTTGCCAGCTTATCCGAGGCTCCCCTGGTCGCAACGCACTCCAATGCTCATGCCATCAGCCCCTCGACACGCAACCTGACCGATAAGCAGTTGGACGCGATCAAGGAATCCGGGGGATTGGTTGGGCTCAATTTCGCCGTGTATGACATGCGCGAGGATGGAAATAGAGTCGAGGATACTCCGTTCGAGGTCATGCTGCGCCAGATCGATTACCTCGTTGGGCGCGTCGGCATCGATGGCCTGGTACTTGGCACCGATTTTGATGGCACCCACATTCCGCAGGTAATAGGTGATGCGGCCGGATTACCGAAACTGATCAATGCTATGAGAATACATGGATATGACGATGCAGCGCTGCGCAAAATCGCGTACGAGAACTGGTTGCGTGTGCTGAGCAAAACATGGAAACCATAAAATATTTCGCATGTAGGGGCGCGATTATGAACATGTTGGTAAATGACTTACGAAGTGAGCAGGTTTGGCCCTCAAACATAAGCAGTTGCCCTCAAATGTGAGCACTGGTAGGAACAAATCTGGGTAAACCGCAAACCTCGCCACAGAGGGTTTACATATCCTGGCAATGACGTTGACCGATGCGGTTTCTCCCATTGGCCTCTTGTCAATTCGCTGCCCCACTGCTCTTTTCTGGCCTAGCAGAGCTCGAACGCTGTCGAGCCAACTCCACGATTGCTACAACTGGGAAGAGGAGGGAGACTCATCTTCCAGCACGACCTCCTTCTCGAAGAGGTGGCTGAGGCGTTGCGCTTCGGCTGCAATCCCCTTGCGGATCGCGGTGGTGGATGAGCAGAAGAGGTTCACCTTGACGACGATGTGCGAGCGTCGGATTGTATAGCCCCAGACTCCTTGGATGGAACCGTTGACCAGGACGACCGCAAAGGTCCACCCTTGCTGGTTGAAGACCTGGCGCTTGTAGGCAGCAGCGAGCAGGGGTTCGCAACCGCGTGGCGGTGCCCCGATCGTATAGGCATCGAATAGTGGGAGCAGGTGGACCGCCTCTACCGGTTCAACGCTTTGCATGAGCGGAAGGGTGGCACGCAGGGCGAAAGCTCGCCACCCTTCGACCTCGACTCCTTCCACCTCCTCTGCTAGCGAGCGGAAGAGTGTTTTTGCGAGGGTTTTCCCGCATCCCCACCAAAACCGAAAATCGTCTGCGGTCGCCGGGCCATACGCCTGCAGATACCGGCGGGCCAGTTCCCGAAGCGCCAGCTGTGGCTCGATGGGCTGCCACTCCCCAATCCAGACTCTCGGGTTCATGAAGGTGACCGTCTTCCCCTGGCCTGGCCCGAAACAGAGCTCCCCGCGATAGGCTGATGGTTTCAAGGGAGACCCCCAGCTCTCAGAGAGGATGAAGTCGCGTACTTGAGCAATCCCCGTGTGCTTCGCGACCGCGTCAGCCAGCTGTTGGCGGGTCAGTGGTCCCTGCTCCAACACGTGCGGAATAGCAGAGAGGAAGGCTTCCTGTTGCGCCGAAGTGGTCAGGCCGAACTCAGCGAAATAGGCAGACCAGCTCGCATTCAGCTGCCAGTTCCGCGCCGCGACATACAGCGGGAGTTCTCTGGCCGGGAGGAGGTGTAAGGTGCCACGCATGGCCCAGGTCTTCACCAGGGTGTGGTCCTGGAAGATCGCAGCCTGGACATCGCGTGGAGAGAGTCCTTCCACACGGGTACACATTGCCAGCTCGGCAGCAGACGCCACCTGTGCCTGAATCCCAGCCGTGCGCGTCACCGCCCCAACGACATCGTGCGAGGAGAAACGAGGGGAGAGGCCATGTTGGCTCATTCGCCAGGCATGCACCTGGGACCATTGCAATGTGGTCATGTGCTTTGTTCCTTTCCATCCAGGCAACGCTTTTCCGCTATTTCCCCTCACCGTCGCTCGCCGTCAGACCAAATGTCCCACCCGCGCGCCTCAACTGCCAGATTCATCCTTCGCTTGCCCCACCCAGTCGAGCGCCTCGCCCGGGATGCCGTGCTGTCCCAGAAAGAGGCTCAGTTGGGCCGCATGTTCCTGGACGTGGCGCAGGGTGTACAACTGGAGCTCGAAAAAGCTCATCGGCTTCCACCACCTCCAGGGGAAAGCCACCTGGCGGTGCGCTTGCTCGTCTGACAACGAGAGCAGCGTGGTCTGGCACTTCTGGCGCAGCTGCCCCAGATAGGTATGGAGTTCCTCCTTGGTGTAGGGCTGTTCGGGAAGGACACGTGCTGGTCCAAACTCATCCAGGGTGAAGGGTGTGGGGGGAGCGAATTCTTCCAGGGAGCCGGTGAGATACAAGTCGAGCCAGAAGAGGGTGTGATGGGTGAGCGACCAGAATGTTGGGTATGCTGGGGCTTCCGGGTCACTCCAGAGGAGTGCATTCCACTGCGTGCTGGGGCAGGCGAGCAGGGCATTTTCCAGCATATCGATGGCCGCGCCAAACTGCCGCCACAGAGCAGTGCGCAATGTCGTCTCCATCGGGTGTTCAGCCATACCGTTTCCTCCTTTGTTCTTCTTTTCTCACAGACTCCCACCAAAGCGGTAAAAAGACGTCCTCATCGAGGCTATCGAGAAATGCGGAGACGAGTCGAAGATCGGGTGGGGCCGTCCTTCTCTCGTCATGTGCATCGAGCAGCGAGTCCCTATGTGAAGCCGGAAAGTCACGATCCACCGCCGCGCGGGCGAGCGTGGGGTGCGCGCACCGTCGAGCGCGACGGTGCCGAACGGTTCATTCCGATCGTCCCAGAACCGGCCCGCCCACCAGGGCGGATGCCAGACGGCACTGGGGGATCGGGCCATGCTAGCCCCGCGTCGCGCCCTCGCGGACCGGCTGGGCGATCCCGATGAGGTTGCCCTCGCTGTCGTAGAAGAACGTGCCGAGCTCGCCGGTGCCCTTGCTCGGGTAGTTGTCGGGGGCGGCGATCGTGTCGCCGCGTACCTCGAAGCCAGACATCTCGAAGCGCTCGAAGGTCACACCCCGGGCTCGCAGATCGGCCAGGGTCGCCTCGAGGTTCTCGACCTCGAATGCCATCTGGGTCGATGCCCCCGACGGCGCTCCCGCCGAGCTGAAGAGATGGAACTCGGTCGGCCCGCACACGTAGCGCAGGCCGCCGGTGCGCTCCTCGACCGGCTCGAGCCCGAGCTTGTCGCGGTAGAAGGCGCGCGCCCGCTCGAGGTCCTGAGCGGGGAGCTTGGTGACGGTGTGGGCGTTGCTGAGCGGTCCGGGCATGGTCGTCTCCTTCTTCGTGTGTGTTCTGACGTGGTGATTGGTCATCGTCTGATCTCCTCTTCGGGCAGCGCCAAGCCACAGCTAAACGCGGCATTGGCCGAAGCCGCCGTCGTCATGTGACGGCGTTTCCGAGGTCGTCGGAGCGTCCGGCCGCCAACCGAGACCATTGAGCGATGGGACGTCCGTTAGTCCGGAGCTGGTCGCCGTTGTCGTTGGTTTCCCAGCGTTGCGGCCAGCCAGCGGGCGAGTCTTCCCACGGCTCCTGCCGGCCGTAGACGGTGAGGTTCATGAGCGCGTAGCTGTTGTCCATTGCCTCTACGCCGCGGATGGTCGTCCAGTAGGTTTCGAAGACGCGGTCGCCGTCTCGTACGTAGCACACGATGTGCATCATGCCGATCCGCCGCCCGACCAGCAGGACGTCGAGGGAGGCCTGTGCTGAATACCACGGCATGTCCCAGCCCATGAAGTCGTGGTAGCGGACGCTTTCGTCGTAGGGACCCTGACAGAAGACCGCGTAGGTGATGTCGCGGGAATGCAGGTAGGACAGCTCCGCGACCTGGGTGGTGACCCACGTGCAGCCTTCGCACTGCTCGGGTGCGGGTCGGCCAGGGTTCCACATGAAGTAGTAGGCGATGAGCTCTCGACGCCCTTCGAACGCTTCGAGCAGGGTGAGCGGCCCGTTGGGCCCGATCAGCTGCGTGGTGGGGTCTACCTCGACCATGGGGAGGCGCCGTCGGGCCGCGGCGATGGCGTCGCCTTCCCGGGTGTGCGCCTTCTCCCGAACCCGCAGCCTGTCCAGTTCGGCCTGGAAGGTGGCCCGGTCGACCACCGCAGGCAGCGCAGCGGTGTCGAGGCCGCCGGCAACCGGCAACCCGACGTTCTTCGACTCATCCCATTGATTGGATTTTTGCTCACTCATTGGTGTTTCCTTCTTTCCTCTCCCGAATGCATTCGGGATGACTCATGAGGAGAAGAGATGTGCTTGCAATTTGCAACGACATCCCTTCTCCTGACAGAGCAAGAACAAAACTTCTCCGATCTTGCTCACATCTTCAGCCCGGCTCTCGGAAGGCGAAAGATCAGCCGGACCGCCTGAGAGGGCAAGCGTCTTCCATCGCGTTTCTCCTCCACCTCTTTCGGTCTGCACCAAATAGGGATCTTTCCTTACACGACGCAAGAGCATGTTTCTTCCTTGTGAAGCAATTGTGTATGCAGATAGAGCAGGAGCACGTCCACCAGGCGGCGAAAGGTCTCATCTACGTCCAGCGGCAGAGCAAAACCACCGGCGGTATTCAGCGTAACCCAGCCGTGCACGATGCTGCGTATGATGCGGATCGTGTGCAGGGCATCATCGAGCGTGAGTTCATAAGCGGAGAGCGCACGCACTCCAATATCCACTACTTCGCGTCCGGCGGTCTGCCATTGGGGATCTGCTTCCTCAGGCGCGTGGGAAGTGGCCTCGTAAAGGCCGGGATGCTCGCACGCGAAATCACGCAGGGCAGAGACGAGCGCAATGATGGCCGCATCGCCGGACTTCCCCATCACCGCGCGTCCCAGCAGACCAGTCATTTCGCGCAGACCCAGCAGAGCCAGCGCGCGCCTGATGCCCGTCAGTCCATCAAAGTAGTGGTAGAGGGTCGGAGTGCGAACGTTCAATTGAGCAGCCAGGGTCGCCATCGTGAGTTGCTCCAGACCACGTTCATCTACGAGCTTCACAGCGGCCTGCATAATCATCTCATGGTCTAAGCCAACTCGTGCTGCCATCAGTTCCTCCTCAAATTTCCTGGCTTTCTGCTCTCCTAATGAGTCGTAATCGTGGCTCTCTGTTCCTGCTGCCCCAGCTTGCGAGCTGCTTCCTCAATGGCGCGGTCCATCGCGGCGAGTGGCTGATCGAGTACACCGCCATGTCCCACGGCGAGTCGACTCGGCTCAAGAGCACGAAGCTTGCGTGCACTCTCCAGGGCCAGCCCTTTATGCCAGGTGGCAAACGCCACCAGCGGGAAAAGCAGCTTGAAAGTGCCTGAGACAGCAATCCCGCCTTTCGTCTGGAAAGCATCCCCCGCGATGAGGGTCCGGTCGCGCGTGTCAAGAAACGAGGCATGTCCCGGCGTATGGCCCGGCGTGGCGATGACTTCAAGTGAGCCGACGTGATCTCCTTCATGCACTAGACGAGAGGGACGCGTCTTACGAATCACCCAGCCGCCGCGCAGTTTGTCCTGCGGCTCATCAGCGTCCAGGCTCATGTCGCCAGAGAGGAAGCGCGCGTCACGTGCTGGCATAACTACCTCGGCCTCTGGCAGCAGCTCATGCAAGGCGTCAAGCCCGCCAATATGATCGGTGTGGGCATGCGTCGGGAAAATGCGAACAATCGGCAGACCGGCCTGTTGCGCAGCTTGCACAATCGATTTGGCGCAACCGGCAAGCGCGGTGTCGATCAACGTGAAACCGTCCTCTTCACGAACCAGGTAGACGTTGACGAAGCCATAGTAGGTCAATTGGATAAGATTATTTCCATGTCTGGTGAGTTTCATCGGATCATCCTTTCACGAGGTCCTTGAACAAGGCTATGGCGATAAGCTGTCTACAGCGCATAGCTAATTTTCTAACATAGCTTTATTATAGTCTAATGTCATTAGATTAGCAAGAGGAAATTTGTGCTAATTGCTTCCCCAATAAATTTGTCTTCTCGATTAAACCGGTGTACCGCTCTTGCCCAGGTTCGCTACGTTGGCTCAACAGCCGCCTCGGCAGGTTCACTGCTTGTACTGCTTACATCACTCACATTACTCTCGATCATCAAATTCTTCTTCGGGAATTGCTCCGGGTGTATTGCGCGCCATTCCCGCCATATCGAAACGATAATAGCCTGGATGACGCCTACAACGGGGACGACGAAGAGTGCGCCCAGGATGCCGAAAAGTTCCGCGCTGGCAATTAGCGCGGTGATGGAGATGATGGGATGCAGCCCGACGGCGTGTCCTACGATGCGCGGACCCACGATATGGCTTTCGATGAGGTGAACCGCGACGAAGTAGATCAGGACGACTACAGCGAGTATCCAGTTGAGGTGGGTCAGGTTGATAACCCAGCTATTGGTTGCAGCAAAGGAGAGCAGGATACAGGCGGCAGCGGATATGAACGTACCCAGCACCGGGACGAACGCCAGTAGGAAGGCGAGTTCGCCGAGCAGGATAGGATGCGGTACCTGGAAGATGGCCATTCCAGCTCCTACAAGTACACCGATCAGTAGTGAGAGTGTCAATTGTCCACGAATATAGCCACCTACAACCTGCTCCAGTGTATCCAGAAAAAAGATGCCGCGCTTTTGTTGCGGCTGGGGCAGATTTTCACGGAGCCAACGCATGATGCGCGAACCATCTAGCAAGAGGTAGATGCTGAGCATAGCTACCACGATGATATCCAGCACAAAATCGAAGATACCGCGCACGAATGGGACCGCATCGTTGACCAGCCCGCTCAAGTGAGCGATGATGGTTTGGCGAGCATTTTGAATCTGTGATGGATCAATGCCTAGTGACATTAGCATTGACTCTAGTTGAGTTGAATTACCGCTTGTATTTGTTTTCAGCAGACCTGCTAACTCGACTCGAAGCATGTCGACCTGGGCCACGGCAGCACGAATGAGGAAGTACACAACGATGCTGATTGCACTCAAAGCGACGATGTATACCACCAGAATTGCCAGAATGCGGGGCATGAATCGCTGTAAAGGCTTCACAGCAGGCATGAGGGCAACAGCCAGGATCGCGGCGAGCGCAAGCAAAATGAGCGAACGCCCTACATGCGATGCGGCCCACAGGATCACCGCCACCACTCCAATCCAGGCGAGCGTGGCGAGCGGGATGCCAACCCGCCGTATCCATTTGGCGCTCGTACGAATGTCAATGCGCCATGTCTCGGAGGAACGACCGGCAAGCGCCGCCTCTCCTGCTAAAGCGGATGATGATGAAAGGGAAATCGTCTTGTCAGGCTCGCCGCTATGCAAAGCTTTGCCGCATTTAGAACAGAACGTCGCGTTCTCAGGGCAGTTCGTGCCGCAATGAATACAGTACATGTACCGTTTCTCCTTTTCCCAAACATCCAATGTTATGCCGATTCAGAGACGTTTCATAGGCCTTGTTCTATAAACGCTTCTACCAGGTCTTTCTGGTGCGAGAAAGTATCTGCTGGTAAACAAGCTACCCCGGCAGGTACCGCCTGAACTCCAGGCGCGGTCCCGAGTATCCCGGCGCGCTATGCTCTGCAAAGATGATCGTTTTGATATTGCCGCGCACTGTGAAGTCGGCTACCACGCGCATCCAGCGTGGCGAGAGCAGGGCTACCAGTTCATCAAGAATCGTGTTGGTTGCCGCCTCATGGCTGATCTGCCGGTTGCGAAACTGGTTGATATAGAGCTTGAGACTCTTTAACTCTACCACATACTGGTCTGGCACGTAATCTATGATGATGGTGGCGAAATCGGGGAAACCTGAGCGTGGACACAGGCAGGTGAATTCCGGTATCTCAAAATGCGCTACATAATCGCGCTCAGGGTTGGAATTGGGCCATGCCTCCAACTCACTTCGTTCAATCTCCTCAATGCCATATCTGCCCGGTGTGCGTGTTTGTGTTTCGTTCTCCATACTGGGTTAGGTATCTCCTGTATTGTTGTGGTCTCTTTGTTCCAGTCTTGTTGATGTACGTTAGTGCCTCTATTTTATCACCTTCAAACAAGCCATATGACTGACCGGTGAGAGAAGAAGAGGGGAAGCAGCTGTTGCACAGATTCAAGTAAGAGCGACATCTTCCCCCGCGAGATACCGCTTTTTATGCTTTGTCGTGAAGACCGTTACCCCACCTTTGCCCTGAACAGCCCACTGTCCATTCGATCCGACCAGGGCAGTTGTGCCATCAATGCCAACCACCGTCATCTTACGCCTCATTCCTGCAATGGTGGATGTAAAAGCAGGTGGAATCTCGTTGAAGTGGGGGATGACCGCTATGCCGGGGACAAGGCCAAGAGCGGGAAGCGTGCGCCACACTTGAGGAAAATCGAAGAGCGCCGCGCCAAGCACCATTGCACCAGCCGAACAACCGGCGATAATACCTCCACGCGCAAACATATCCAGAATAGTCTGCCACGCCGCCGTTTCCTGGAGTGTCTCAAGCAGGTAGCGCGGCTTCCCTCCTGAAAAATAGACAAAGTTCGCCGCGGCAAGTTGTGAAACGATAGCGTTATCATCAGCATCGGCATGATTGAGCAACATCACAGGCTCAACCGCTACTCCAAGTTGAGCAAAATGTTCGACGCCCATCTTAGCCCAGCGTTCAGGAACATCACCGCCATCGGGAGCAGACGCGGTCGGCACAATAGCGACACGCGGCGTCTCATTCAGTCGCTCGACCAGGGACTTATCAACCGGAAGCATAGGAGGAAGAAATTCGCCCGCTCCCACCAGGGCTATGGTTCCATCACGTGCTGTTGTCATCGCGCTTGCCTCTCTTTATCGCGGTTTATGTCGTAACGCTTGCAATCCTTTAACTGTTTTATAAAGTGAGCTATATCATATCCTCTAACGTGAAGGTTTTCAATGACCAGCCGCTGCAATTTGACGCTTTCCGTTCTCAGGTGCTACAGTATAGAGAATATATTCTGATGTACACACCACCAAGTATGATCAGCGATGTGCGAGCTATCATCGTGAAACCCCGGTGGGAGGTCCAGCTCACTATTCAACGTGTGCTGGACGTTTTTATAAGTAAGGAGGATGTCCCGCCATCATGTCTTCAACGTACATGCCAGACCAGGATAAGCTGGCTATGGCAGACCAGGACCTGTTTGCTGAGAAATTTGCTCGTGAAGGCCTCACATTTGATGATGTACTGATTATTCCCGCCGCCTCTTCGGTTCTCCCCCATGATGTTTCTACCCGCGCTCGTCTCACACGCGCTATCACCATCAATATCCCCATCATCAGCGCCGCCATGGATACTGTGACCGAGGGGCGTTTAGCCATTGCGCTGGCGCGTGAAGGCGGGATGGGCGTTATCCATCGTAATTTATCGATTGAGGCGCAGGCGGAGGAGGTTGATAAAGTCAAGCGTTCTGAATCGGGCATGATTACCGATCCTGTGACGCTTGAGCCGACTGCGCTATTGAGCGAGGCGCTGGCCGCGATGAAGCACTTTCACATCTCCGGTATCCCCATCACTGAGCATGGGAAGCTCGTCGGCATCCTCACCAACCGCGATATTCGATTTGAGACGCGGCTTGATCGTCCCATAACTGAGTTGATGACCCGTGATCGCCTGATAACCGTGCCGGTTGGTACGACGCTCGAGCAGGCGCGCGATAGCCTGCATCAATACAAGATCGAAAAACTGCCGGTCGTCGATGAGCATGGTATCCTCAAAGGTTTGATTACCATGAAGGATATCCAGAAGAAAATCCTCTATCCCAATGCCACCAAAGATGAGTACGGGCGCCTGCGCGTGGGCGCTGCCGTCGGCGTCGGCCCGGATGTGGAGGCGCGCTGCGCAGCTCTGATCGAGGAAGGCGTGGATGTGCTGGTGGTTGATACCTCGCACGCGCACTCGCGTATGGTGCTTGATACGGTAGCGCGTGTGAAAGACCAGTTCGGGCATCGAGTACAGTTGATCGCGGGCAACGTCGTCACGGCTGAAGCCACCGAGGCATTGATCCAGGCGGGAGTTGATGGCGTCAAGGTGGGCATCGGTGCGGGTGCCATTTGTACGACGCGCATAATCGCGGGCGTTGGTGTGCCGCAGATCACCGCTGTCTATGACTGCGTGCGAGCGGCGCGCAACTATGATGTGCCGGTAATTGCCGATGGCGGCATCCAGTATTCCGGCGATATCGCCAAAGCCATCGCGGCGGGAGCGGACAGCGTCATGCTGGGAAGCCTGCTCGCTGGTGTGGACGAGAGTCCCGGTGAGCTCATCATCTCGCGCGGCGAACGCTTCAAGGATTACCGGGGGATGGGGTCAATCGCTGCCATGAAGCAGCGCAGCTATAGTAAGGATCGCTACTTCCAGACCGATATCCTCGACGAATCCAGCCTGATCGCCGAGGGCATCGAGGCGCGTGTCCCCTACAAGGGCATGCTGGGTCCTCTGATTTACCAACTGGTCGGAGGCCTGCGCCAGTCCATGGGCTATGCAGGCTGTGCCACCATCGCCGACATGCAGGAAAAAACGCGCTTTGTTCGTATCACCAACGCTGGTTTGCGCGAAAGCCATCCGCACGATGTGGTTGTCACTAAAGAAGCGCCCAATTACGGAATGAAGAATCGGTGATGGGCGGTAATCACCCAAAAGGATGAAAAACATATATTCTAGATCGCCATACGTTTTCTTCTTTAGAGGAAGCAGAGAGACGCTTGTCTACCTATTAGCCAAGATGTCTCATTTGCTTGCGCCGGATGCCCGCATCGAGGTAAAATAGCGGGAGTCTAAGCAACTCAACAATGATGTCACCCGGTCCGGTGTGTACTGTAATGTACGGGGAGGAACGAATGGTTGATCTAAAGCAAACACTGAGCCGCTTTTTGTCGATTCCTGGGGTACGGCTGGCTGTAGTGGTAGGACGTGATGGGTTGATGATTGAGGGGTTGGCTCGTGACGGTAAGGAGGATTTGGAGGCGGTTGGGGCAATGATGACGACCGGCCTGAACACGGCAGAAGCGCTTGGTCAAGAAATTTCGCGTGGAAATGTGGTGGGGGTCTTAAACGAGTACGAGCATGGACTGGTGAGCGTTGAACCCATGGGCGATTTCGCGCTGATGGTCACGCTGTTTGATAATGCCGCCAGTATTGGCCGGGTACGACACCTGACCAAAACCAGCCGTAATGAAATTCTTGAGGCACTCGATATCACGTAGCAGGGGCATCCGTAAAAATCACATTTTAGCCAGACGAAAAAGTGTACAGAGGGCGACCGTACATGGAACAATTGACCAATCTTATTGTCTCAGATCGTGAGCTTGTTCTTATTTCCAATACTTTACTTAAACTTATGAATGATACCAGCGCCTCCTCCGTCATGTTGCTTGATAAGAGCGGCCAGGTCATCACAACACAGGGTATGAGTACGAAGCATATAGCTACATCGCTTGGCGCATTGCTGGCGGGCGCATTCTCCTCTTCGCGTCACGTTGCCGAGTTGCTGGGCGAGAAGGATTTCCGCACCATTTTTCAGCAGGGCGTGCATGAAAATATCTATACGACTATGATCGAAGATCAATGGCTGCTGGTGATCGTTTTCGACAAACTCACCCATATTGGCCTGGTCAAAGTGCTTTCAAAAAAAGCTTCGGATGATTTGAGCCGAACTCTGGAGCGTGTGAAAGCCGATACAACGCGCCAGAAGTCCTCGGTACTCAATATCCAATTCCACTCCTCCGTTGAGGACACCATAGATCTGCTTTTCCGCGATTAGGAGAACCTGGCCCTTGGCGCTCATAAATATAGCTACTCACGAGATCCACTGCAAGATCGTCTACTACGGCATCGGCTATTGCGGGAAAACCACCAACCTGCAATACGTCTTCAAGAGCATTAATCCATCGGTGCGCGGCGAGATGCTCAGTATCGCGACGGAAACCGAGCGCACCCTATTTTTTGACTTCCTCCCGCTAGACCTGGGCACAGTGCAGGGCTTTCGCACGCGCTTTCACCTCTACACCGTGCCAGGACAGATTCTCTACGAACGCACGCGCCTGGCCGTCCTCAACGGCGCGGACGGCATCGTCTTTGTGGTAGATTCGCAGGCCGAAAAGTTCGAAGAAAACGTCCAGAGCATCACCGAACTCGAGATGAACCTGCGCCGCCTGGGCAAAGAACTGGGCAACTTCCCCTTCGTCATGCAGTGGAACAAACGCGATATGCCTTCAGCACTCCCCGTGAACGTCCTCGAACGCTACCTCAACCGCCGCCGCGTCCCCAGCTTCGAGGCCGTCGCCTGCTCCGGCACCGGCGTCTACTCCACCCTGCGCGCCATCAGCAAACGAGTCATGGCCCAATTATAAATGAACATCTACGGCCTCGACTTCACCTCTGCACCCTCCCGAAGAAAACCC
>Ga0209577_10003869_pt1 | contig 14116 bp, 8 predicted proteins | sample GraSoiAngelo_109_FD_185874 | JGI IMG/M metagenome (GOLD analysis project Ga0209577, IMG submission 185874) | Grasslands soil microbial communities from the Angelo Coastal Reserve, California, USA - 14_0903_12_20cm (SPAdes) (version 2) | ecosystem: Environmental > Terrestrial > Soil > Grasslands ...
CCATCGCGCTGTATGCGCGACGGAAAGCCTGGCCGCTCACCGGCGTGACGGTGCGCCTGCGCCATTCGCGGATCCACGCGGAAGACTGCGCCGAATGTGAAACCGGACAGGGCATGCTCGATCGGATCGAGAGCGAGATCGCCCTGGATGGGGACCTCACGGAGGAGCAGCGCATCAGGGCGCTCGAGATCGCCGAGAAGTGTCCGGTCCATCGGACGCTCACGTCGGAGATCAACATTCGGTCGCGGCTCGTGTAGGTTTCAGGGCGTCGCCGCCTGGATTTTGACGAAGAGTTGCTGATGGCCCGGTGCGAATGTGCCCCCTGAGTCCACCGCGCGATCATCGCCGAGCCCCAGATACGCCGCGGACGCCCAGCTCCAGCGGTAGGTGAAGAGCGCCGCCAGCGTGCGGCTGCCCTCGACCGCGCTCGTCGGCGCGACGTACAGTGCCGGGTCGCGCCGGATCCGAACGTTCTGGACCACGAGGCGCACCGCCACCCGGGGCGTGAAGTTGTAGGTCGCGCGCAGCCGCTCGACTCCGGCGCGGAACAGGGGACGGGCGACTCCACCGGCCGGTACGTCGAGCCACGTGAAGTCCGACACGCCCTCGAGCGCCAGGTGGTCGCTCGCGTGCAGCACGAGCGTGCTCGACAGCTCGGCGCCGCGGCCGCGGCGCGCGTTGGCGACGTCTACATCGCCGCCCAGCCGGGCCAGGAGCTGTACGCGCGCGAGCCGCCGGCCGGGCGCCACCTCGAGATACATCCATCCGTAGCGGCGGGCGAGCAGCGAATCCAGTGCCCGCAGGCGCTCGTGCACGAGCCGCACCTGGACGTACAGATCGCGCAGCCCCGAGAGCTGGAGCGCGGCGGCGCGGTATGCCGACACGACATTCCCGGTCACGCGGTCCGTGACCCGCTGCCACTTCACCCAGGGGCTCACCCAGAAGATCGCACCCGAGCGGTACAGGATGGCGTCGGCCCAGAGGTTTACTTGGCGCGTACCCACCTGGGGCATGAAGCCGTCGTCCGCCCGAAACCCGGCGCCCACGTCGCGGTAGTCCGCGAACCACTCGGCGTGCCGCGCGAGATGGTGCCAGGCGACGTCGAGCGCGGCCGACGTGAGCCCCCGGCCGTCCCACGCGGCCGTCAAATCGGGACGCTGCGGCAAGCGTGTGTCGCTCGCGAGGAGCTGACCGGTGAGCTGATCGGTGCCGGTGAGGCTCCAGAAGAAATCACCGCCGACGAGCCGGTTGTGCCCGCCGCCGCCGCTACGCGCTACCTCGCGATCGGTCGCGAGCAGCCCGGCGGACCCGCCGGAAAACGCCGTCCGCAGGCGGGCCACGCCGGCGCTCGAGGCGAAGTCCTTGGTGACGAGCGACGATTGCGTCGGGCCCGGCAGGATGGCACTGCCGCCCGCGTGGTCGCGGACCACGAGCAGCGTGTAGGCGGTGCGGCCGAGCTCGCCGGTGGCGCGAGCTCCCCAATCCGGGGCGGCGATCGAGCGCGTGTACACCACCTGGAGCGGCGTTTGGAACAGGTCCGAGCCTTCGAGAAAGAACCGGCGCCTTTCCGGATAGAACAGCGCGAACTGCGCGTTCACGGCCAGTTGCGCCACGTCGGATTCGATCTGCGAGAAGTCAGGGCGGACCGTCGCGTCGAGCGCGGTGCCGGCCCCTGGGGTCCATTTGAGATCGGCGCCCGCGCGCAGCGCGCCCGGCCCCCCCGCCGCGCCGGCCCGATCCGCCTGCGCGGTCGCGTACGGTGCGGCGAGCAGCGCGCCACCGGTCGGCAGGCCGGTGAGCTCGACGCGCTGCGCGTGGCACAGGAAGCACGTGGTACCGCGGGGCATGCGGACGGAAGAGAGGGAGTGGGTCAGATCGCGCGGGTACACGCGATGCACGATCACCCCCCAGGTCTGGCGCTCGCGCCCGGGATAGCGCAGCGCCGTGAACGGGATGCGCAGCTCGGCGGTCCAGGCGGAGTCGCCGATCGCGGTGCGCGCGTCCCAGGCGAAGTCGGGCGTCAGGTCGTCCGGATTGTTACCGAGCGCGAACTGCGCCTCGTTGAACACGCCGTCCGCCTGGACGCCGCGGGGCGAGATGCGGAAGATCGCGCCCACGCGGCCGTCGCCCCGCGTGTCGAGCACCAGGGCGACGTAATCGTCGCCCGGACCGACGTTGTCCCGGTCGGCGTAAGCGGCGCGGACCCGGGCGGGGTCGGGATCCTGCGCCCAAATGCCCACGTACAGCGCGCGCGCGTCGTACGAGAGCGCCACGGTGGTCCGGACGGGCGGCGCGATGTTATCGCCGGGCCAGGTCTCGTAGAACGTGGTCAACCGCGCGGCGTGCGCCCAGGCGGGCTCGTCGAGCCGGCCGTCGAGCGTGATGGGGCCGGCGGCATCGGGGACCGGGATGGGCAGGGAATCGCCGGGCTCGGAGGGGGCCTGCGCGAGTAGGGCCGCCGGCAGGCACAGGGCGAGCGCCGCGCGATACAGAGTAGGTGCGAATGGGTTAGCATTAGGTGCTAATATATTAGCATATGTCGCCACAAAAAAACGTCCCGCCATGTCAGCGACGGGTCGCCGAAGCGGCGTGACGGACGTCGGGCGGCGGGTACGCACACGGCGCAGCCACGCTCAGAGCGTAGATCAGGGCGGCGCCCGCGAGCACCAGCGGCACGGCACCGCGCGCGCGCGCCGGGGCGGGGCGGGGACCCGCGAGCAGCGCGCGTACGCGATGCTCGAGCGTGCAAGGAGCGGCCATTGCGGCCCCCACCACGGCGCCGTGGCCGCCACGCGTCGCGGCCCGCATGATCTCGACCAGATGCTCGCAGTAATCGGACGCCCGCGCGCCGGTCGCGAGCACGGCCTCGTCACAGGCGCGCTCGCGCTCGAGCCGCACCCGCCTGGCCGCGAGCCACACCGCCGGATGGAACCAGTAGAGCGCCCCCGCGAGCCACAACAGGCCCTCCACCACCACGTCCTGGCGTCGCACGTGCACCAGCTCGTGCACCAGCACCAAGCGCAGCCGCTCTGGGGTCCAGCTCGCCGCCGCGGCCGGCAACGCGACGATCGGCCGCCGCACGCCCCATGTCGCGGGAACCTGGACCGCGCTCGAGCGCAGCAGCGTCACCGGCCGCGTGACGCCGGCGAGCCGGGCCGCCTCCGCGAGCGCGGCCACCGCTCCGGGGGCGCGCCAGCGCTCGCCCCGTCGCGCGACCTGGCGCAGTGCGACCAGGCCCGGCACGAGACGCGCCACCCAGACGAGCGCCCCGAGCGCCCAGACGCCCCAGACCCCGATGAGCGGCAGCCACCGCTCCGGCCCGTGCACGAGCGACTCCCACGTCGGGGGCACGATGACGTACAGGGGCGGCAGCAGCAACTCGGCGGCGGGCACGAGCAACACGCCGAGGATGACGAGGAGCCAGAGATCGTGGCGCGCACTCGCCGCGGTGCGGCTCAGCACCGCCGCCACGGCCCAACCGGAGCCGGCGAGCAGCGCCACCTTCGCGAGATCGAGCGTCAGGTTCACGTCAGCGCCCCTCGCGGCGCGCCCGCCGCACCAGCGCGCGCAGCCGCTCGAGATCGTCTTCCGACAGCTCTTTCCCCGGCAGCTCGAGCAGCGCGGCCACGGCGCCGGCACGCGAGCCGCGGAAGAACGTGCGCACCAGGTGCTGCACGGCACTGCGCTGCGCTTCGGCATGGGGCACCGTCGGCTCGTACACGTAGCGGACGCCGTCGCGAGTGTGGCGCAGGTGGCCCTTCCCCTCGAGGTAACGGAGCATCGCCCGCACGGCGGAGTAAGTGGGGGGGTCGGGCAGGTGGCGCATCACGTCGCCCACCGTGACGCGGCCGAGGCGGTACACTACGTCCATGATCTGCCGCTCGCGGCGGCCGAACTCGTCCGCGGACGGGGGAGACGAGGGAGCCATGCACGCGTAGTATGCTAATACATTAGCATCGCGTCAAGGCCCCCGGCGCGACTGCATGTACGGGGCGACGTTGCGCGCAATGGTGCGAAACTCGGCCTCTGTCAGCGGCAACTTGAGAAACTCGGCCCACGCCTCACGCGGCGCCAGGTTCCCCCCGGTTGCGGCATCCGACCCAAACAGGACACGGCGAACGCCTAGCTGCCGGATGCGCGAGGCGATGAGCTTCGCGTCTTCGTCGGTGGCGCCGCGTGCGGACGTGGTGACATCGAACCAGAGCCGCTTGGTGCGCGGATCGTGTCGCGCGATCGCGTCGGTGAAGACCGACAGCGCTTGATCGTTCGTCGAATCGTACCCGCCCGCGCCGGCGAGATGCGCGATCTGTACGGGAATGTCGGGTGCTGCCGGCAGCACCGAATCGAGAAAGATGCGGGCCTCGTCCCGCCCGTAGGGGATGTGTTTCGACAGGGAGGTGCGCATGTGAATCACGATGGGCATGCGCCGCTCGTTCGCCGCGCGGAAGACCTGGCGGAGCCGATCGAGGTGCTGAGGGTTGTGATAGTCGACCGCTGAGTTGGCGATGTGCAGCTTGAGCCCGGTGCGGAGCCACGGGTTGCCGGCGCAGCGCGTCAGCTCTTCCAGCGCGTAGTCGCGCAGCGGATTGAAGCTGCAGAATGCCCGCAGGCGGTCCGGATAACGCGCCACCTGCTCGGCAGTCCAGTCATTCTCGGCCTTCACCTTCTCGTACTCGTTGGCGACGTTCCGGCTCGGGTTGCCCCAGGTGTATCCGAGCGAGAGCACCAGCGCGCGCCCAATGCCGGCCGAGTCGAGCAGGGCGATGAGTTTGTCCGCGTCGACTGGCTCGATGGGCGTGCCGCCGGGCGGCAACGGGTTGGGCGTGACCAGGTTGACCACGGCCGGACTGAAGAAATGCTGGTGATGATCCACCAGCGGCGCGCCTACTCGGTTTGCTCCTTCCACGTTCTCCAGGAACACCCCCTGGAGCTGACCCTTTTTCAGAGCCGGCAGCTCGAGCTCCAGCGTGTGCGACTGATCCGCCGACAGTCCCGAGATATCTGTCCAGAAGCCGATGAAGTCGCGCGGCACTCTGCGTATAGATGAATAGGCCTTCCGCACCTGGACCGGCCTCCCGTCGATCTTCATACTCACCAGCCACTCCTCGTCCGGCTCGGCGATCTGCACGAACAACAGCAGCCGCTCGGGGACGAGCCAGGTGGCGAGGGAATCCGCCGCGGTCCACGGGATGGGCCACGCCCGCCGCCGCGCCGCCAGCTGATCCAATACCGATCGCGGAACGGTGAATGTCGCGCGTACCGCGCCCCCCGTGAACGACGAGTCCACGTTTCCGACCTCGCGATTGAAGGATTCGGCCGCAGCCGTTGCCGGCGGCGGCACGACCCCCCGCCTCGCCGGCTCGACGGCCAGCACCCGATAGGACTCGCCCTCGACCGCAATGGAGATCGTATCCCCTATCCCCCAGTCCCTAGCCGCTAACCCCTCCTCCAGCTCCCGCAACGAGAAGTGCCGCGCTTCGAGCCCCAGCTCCTCGCGACTGAGCCTCGCCGTCAGGCGCCGTTCGTTCGGGTTGAACAGGAACACGAACCCGCGCCCGCCCACTACAGCGCTGGTCCCGTCGATCTTTCCGAGCGCCGGTGCCCCGAGGATGGGCCGGGTGTGCCGCAAGTACTCGCGGTTCGTGTCGGCCCATGCGATCCAGTGACGGAACCACGCCTGATCCGCCGCGGAGAAGTGCGCGTTTTCGCTCGAGTCCCGGGCCGGAATCATGTCGATGACGTTGTTCCATCCCGCGATCGCGATCGACGAGATCAACGAATACCGCCACCCCAGATAGTCCCAATCGCGCGCCCGGAACCGCGTCAACACCACGCCGCGATCCCGAGTCCGCTCGCTCGGCATGTCACCGGTCTCATCCCCCCGCGACGTCTGATGTCCGATAAAGCCCGGCACGATCTCGCTCGGCGCAAACTCATACATTCGGTAGCGGTACGCCGTGTAGCGTTCGCGGTCTGCCGACACGCGATCGAACGAGAGATCGGGAAACGGCACGAAGCTCTCCGGCTGCTCGTCGGTGGACGTGGGATGCGGATAACTCCCGGCCAACCAGCTCCACGGGCCGTAGTTCTGGTAGGCCTGGCGGCCGTCGATCACGATCTCGGGCACGCGCCGCTTCAATTCCTCCATCACCCGCCGCCATCCCCACCACTGCGCGTAGCGGCTGGTGCCGTCGTAGGTCAGAAAGGTGTGATCGAACGCGTACCCGCCGATGCCGCTGCGCCGGTAGAACACCACGAGCTTGTCGATCAGCCAGTCCTGCAGCGCCCGCACTCCCAGGCTCGCGAACCGGCGCGTCGAGTCGTTCGGTACGCGCACCAGCCACGCGGCATTGCCCGCAAACGGCAGTACGGGATAGACGTACGCGACGAGCTTCAAGTGCTTCGTCGTGGCGTAGTCGAGCAACGCCTGCACCGACGGCGGCATGGCGCCCGTCGCGGGATCCCACTCGCCCTTGCGAATTTTCTGGCCGAGCCCGAGCCACAGCACGTGCTCCCAGCGCCAATCGTCCACGCTCTCCTCGCGGCGCGACAGGGCGGAGTTCGACGGCGCGAACAGCACGTACGCGGCGCCCAATCCCGCCGCGCGGTCGAGCAGGCGTCTGTATTCCTCGTGGCCTGCCGGCGTCGCCACGTCGATCTGATAGTCATTCGCCGTCCAGCCGACCACAATGTTCAGCGGGTGCGCCGGCGGATGAATCAGGAACGCGCGCACCATTGCCGTGAACGTCTCCACCTCGGCCTCGTCCATGCCGGGCGTCATGTCCGCCGGGCCGAGCCGCCACTCGGGGAGCATGCGGGCCGGAACGGAGCGGCCGGCGAGCCGCAGCGGTGCGAGCAGCCCGCGGTCGCTCGCGAACGGACCATAGTCCGCCCGCCAATCCATGTCCGGCTGGTAGCGGATCGCGAACGCGTTGCCGTCGCGGTGGAACTGGAGGAAGGGATTCTGCACCACGGCGAGCAGCCCGCGACGTCCGGCCAAACGCAGCGCGCCGCCGTAATCGGCGGTGCCGAGGCTCGTGTGCTGCGAGCGGGGCACGTATGCGTCACGGACGGTGTCGGCGAGCGCGGCATCGAGCACGGTGACGTCGTCCACGTGATAGCCGGCGGCGCCGCCGCCCGTGACGAAGAGCTGCTTGGACACGAATCCCCACCCGGGACGCAGCTCGTAGACGACGTTCACGTGATACGGCCCCACCGCCCAACGGTAGGTGACCGAGGTGCGCGAGCTTGTGGAGGCCGGTCCCGGTAGCCCGCGGCTATCGTAACTCGTGCCGCCGATGGTGACGCGGAACTCGTCCTGCGTCAGGCGATAGACGGCGTGCTGTGTGACGTCCCTGAGCGCCACCAGTCCTCGCGGGCCGAACTCGCAGCGCAGCCGCGCGTTGGAGAGCGAGGGCGGTGTGGCGAGGAGCACCCCGAGGAGCATGAGCATGCTACTTGAGCGCAGCGCGCGCCGCGGCGACGATCGGCTGCAGCTCCGGGTCGGCCTCCTTCCAGAGGTCCACGAAGCGGCCGTAGTAGTCGCGGGCCTTGGCGTTCTCACCGCGCGCCCTGTACAGCGCGCCGAGCCGCTGCAACGTCGCCGCGAACGCGCCAGCGTCGATGGGGTCGAAGAGCACGAGCGGAGCCCTGACTCCCGGCGCAGTTACGTTGCGCTCGTACACCGCCAACGCCGAGTCGGGTTGGTGGGCGCGCTCATAGGCGGTGGCGAGCTCGAACAGCCCATCGGCTGGGTCTTCGGCCTGGGCGATCCACGCGCGATACCCGAGGATCGCGTCCTCCGTTCGTCCCTCGGCGAGTGCAATGGCCGCGGCAGCGGTGAGCCGCCCAGGTTGCCCACGACGGGTTCGCTCGGGAACGAGTCGTTCGTACTCGGTCAGGAGTCGCTGCGCCACCTCCGGCCGTCCGGCCTCGGCGTAGAACGCGGCGAGAGCCACATACGGCCGGTTCAATGTGGGTATCGAGCTCAAGGGGTGGCGCCCGAGGGCCGCTTCCACGGCCCTCACACCGGCGAGCGGTCGATGGCGGTACCGCACGTCCAGCAGCCCCCGGCGGATGGCGCCTACGACATAGCTGCCCGCCACACCACGTTGCTCGCTCACCACCATGAAGTCGTCGAGATCGCGCGCCGCCTGCCCGAGCCTCCCCCGCACCTCCTCCAGCCACGCCAGGCCGGCACTGGCGGCGGCCTGCCACACGGCGCTCTCGCGCTGTTCAGCGCGCAGTTTTCGGAGGTCGCGCTCGGCAGCGGCGTAGTCGCCGCGGGAGCCTGCCACCGTAAAGCTCACCGCCAGGATGAGCGGATTGTGCGGCGCGATCTGAGCGAAGCGATCGAGCGTCGCCTGCGCGTCGGCGTAGCGCCCCTGGCCCATCTGGGCGAGTGCCGCGTTGATGAACGGACCTACCCTCCGGCCCAGGCGCATGGCGCGCACCGCCAGCGTCTCCGCTTCCTGATAGCGGCGCCCCTCGTACAACACCCGCGACAGATCATTCAGGGCGATGATGTTATCGGGGTCTCGTTCAAGCACGGAGCGGTAGGCCGAAATAGCCTTGTGCCAGCCGTCGTCCGCCCGCTCGTAATACTCGTAGTAGCGGCCGGTGGCGAGATAGCGCTCGATCTCCGGCAACCGATCGCGATGCCGGAACGCTGCCGTCATGGCCGCCGCAAACGCGCTGTCGGACGCCCGACTGTCGTACAGCATGACGGCGAGCCTCCAGGAGGCCGTCGCAAACCCGGTATCGAGCGCCGTCGCGTCGCGGTAGCTCGCGGCCGCGCGCTCCCAGTCTCCTTCCTGCTCGGCGCGGGCTCCGTCGCTGTACCTCCGCAGGGCGTCGAGCGATGCGGTCGTCACCTGCTCGAGCGGCGGGGCGGCGCGGATGGATTTGAGCGATTCCCCGATCCGTTCCCGCAGCTTGCGCGACAGACGGTCCACGGCCCCGATCAAGGCGGCGTCGTTGTCGGCCGTTTCACGCAGGGCCGTGAGCACGTGGCCGTCTCCAGCGGCTATGAGGCTCGCCGACAGCACGTACCCTCTCCCCAGGGGGTCGATTTCGCCCCGGACGACGGCTTTCACATTCTCCCGCTGCGCGACCTCCCGCGCGAGCCCGGGGTCGAGCGGCGTGGTGGCGCGACGCTCCATGCGACGCAGCGCCTCGGCGATCGCCGCCCCGTCCATGAGCCGCACGGTGGGCGACTCGGACAGGTCCACGCGAAACGCCGCCGTGAGCGACGGCCCGAGCGTCGAATCCGGCGTTCGGTTCTCGAAGTCGGCGAGAATGAGCGGTTCGCGATTCTTGAGCACTCCCGATGCGACCAGGGTGCCCACCGGGCCGATCCCGAGCAGGCGCATCGCCATGTAGCCCGCGGCTCCCACACCGAGGGCGCCGAACGCCAGGCCGAGGCCCGCGACCGTTCGTTGCCAGGTGAGCCAGCGAGAGATGCCCACTGCCGCGGGCACGCCGCGCGCGCGCGCGGCGGCCCGCCGGCGCTCCACAAGCCCGGTCGCGACCACGATCGGGAGCCCGACGAGCAGCAGGACGACTGCGTCTGAGATCACCCAGCTCGGGAGGCCCAGCTGGATCGTGAGGAGGTACACCACGCCGAGCGCCAGCGCCGCCGCGAGCCCGTACAGCGCGGGCACGCGCAGTGGGTGAGCTGGTCGAGGAGCCGCCGCGGTGGCCGGCGCACCGATGGCGTCACGAAACGCCGTGGCGGTCGGGAAGCGTGCGTTCGGATCCTTGGCGAGCGTTCGTGCGATCGCGTCCGCCACCCAAGGTGGCGTGTCAGACCGCAGCTCAGCCAGCGGTCGGGGTGTTGCCGTGAGATGCGCCGCGATCACCGCCTGCGCGGTGGGGCCGGTGAACGGCGGCTCGCCTGCCAACATCTCGTACAGCACGCAGCCGAGACTGTAGAGGTCGCTCCGACCGTCGATGACCTCGTCACCGGCTGCCTGCTCGGGGCTCATGTAGGCGGGCGTACCGAGGGTCACACCCGTGCGCGTGAGCGCGGCGGCACCCTGCGCCGCCGCGCTCACCGCCTTGCCGATGCCGAAATCCGCCACCACCGCGTGGCCATCCTGCAGCAGGATGTTCTCGGGCTTGATGTCGCGGTGCACGACCCCATGGCGATGGGCGTAGTCGAGCGCGTCCGCCACCTCGCGCGCGATCTGCGTGGCGTCCTCCACCGGCAGCCGCTTCGCATGCTGCAACCGGTCGCGCAGCGACTCCCCCTCCACCACCGGCATGACGTAATAGAGAAACCCGCTGGCCTCACCCGAATCGAACAGCGGCATGATATGCGGATGGTTGAGCCGCGCGGCGAGGTGGATCTCGCGCACGAACCGATCGGCACCGAGCTCCAAGGACAGCTCCGGGCGGAGCACCTTTACGGCGACGCGGCGGTCGTGTCGTACGTCCTGTGCCAGGTAGACGGTGGCCATGCCACCCTGGCCGAGCTCGAGCTCGATCGTGTAGCGGCCGGCGAGAGCCGCTTTGACGCGAGGAAGCATGGGGATGAAGGTCTGTCGAATCTACCGAGCGCGGCGTAGACTGCCACCGTGCGCATCGGCATCGACTTAGGTGGAACGAAGATCGCAGCGGTCGCGCTGTCGGCTGCCGGCGAGGAGATCGCCCGGCGACGCGTGACTACGCCACGTGATTACGTGGCGTCGCTCGACGCGATCGCTGGGCTGGTGCGGGAGCTCGACAGCGCCGCCGGCGAGGCCGGCACGGTGGGCATCGGCATCCCGGGGACGGTGGTGCCGCACACGGGGCTCGTGAAGAACGCCAACTCCGTCTGGCTCAACGGCCGGCCGCTGGGACGCGATCTCGAGGAGCGGCTCGACCGCCCGGTGCGGCTCATGAACGACGCGAACTGCTTCGCGCTCTCCGAGGCCACGGACGGCGCGGCCGCCGGCGCCCACGTCGTGTTCGGCGTCATCCTCGGAACGGGGGTCGGAGGCGGGATCGTGGTGGACGGCCGGTGCCTCGAGGGCGCGAACTTGATCGCCGGTGAGTGGGGGCACAATCCGCTGCCGTGGCTGGGGCCCGAGGAGTGGCCCGGCCCGCCCTGCTATTGCGGCAAGCGTGGCTGCGTCGAAGCCTGGCTCTCCGGCCCCGCGTTCGAGCGCGACCACGCAGAGCGTACCGGTGTTGCACTGTCGGGGCGCGAGATCGTGGAGGCCGCCGCGGGCGGTGACCCCGGCGCGGCAGCGACGCTGGCCCGTTACCACGATCGTATCGGCCGCGCCCTCGCGTCGCTCGTCAACCTGCTCGACCCCGACGTCGTGGTGCTGGGGGGCGGGATGTCGAACATCGCCGGGCTGCCGGAAGCGGCGTCCACGCTGCTGCTACGCCACTTGTTCGCGGCGGGCGCGGACTCCGACCCGGTTGCCACGCGCGTCGTGCGCGCCGCCCACGGGGATGCGAGCGGCGTACGCGGCGCAGCCTGGCTCTGGCCGGCGAGTGAGTGAGGCCCGCGCCATCAACGACCCCTGAACACCACCGTCTGGATCGAGTGTGGCCGCGAGCTGATCTCCACGGACGCAGCGCCGACAACGACGGAGTATTGCCCACCACGCGGTGTCGGGTTCATGACCACGACCGCCACCGTCCCGTCTTCGTTCACGAAGGCCGTCGCGAGCAGCATGCTGCGGCTCGGTGACGCGAGGATCCGTCGTGCCCCGGGACGGATGAACTTCGAAAAATGGCCCAGGTAGTAGTACGAATTGGTGTAGATGAGCTTGCCGGTACGCGTATCGGCATGGATCGGTGCAAAGCAGAAATTGCCCACATGGTTGGGGCCACCCCGCTCATCTAGCAGGATGTTCCAGTCGGTCCATCCCTCGGTTCCTGAATTGAAATCGTTGATCATCGACCGGCCGTACGCCTCTCCCAGGCTCCATCGACCATACGCCGTCGAATCGAAGCTCGCCGGGGTGCCTTCGGTAAAGATGATGTGCTTATCGGGGTAGAGCCGGTTCACCAGCGCCACGTTGCCGTACATCTGCTGTCCGCCCGACCAATCCTCGTACCAGTGAAACCCGATCCCCCAGACGTACTTCGCAGCCTCGGGGTCGTCGAAGATCGTCTGTGCCCGCTGGATGATCAGGTCGCGGTTATGATCCCACACGATGATGTTCACGTCGCGGAGCCCCTGCTGCACCATGACCGGACCCAGGTGGTTCTTGAGAAAATCCCGCTCGTCCACGGCCTGATAGACACAGGACTCCCACCGTTGGGTGGCCATCGGTTCGTTCTGGATGGTGATCCCCCACACCGGCACTCCTGCCTTCCGATAGCTCTGAATGAACTTGGTAAAGTAGAGTGCCCAGGAGTGAGCGTACTCGGGGCGCAGGTGACCGCCGTGCAGCATGTCGTTGTTGTCCTTCATGAACGCCGGCGGGCTCCAGGGACTGGCGAACAGCTTGAGCCGGTTCCCGCTCGCGGCCATCGCTCTCCTGATGAGCGGGATTCTGTACTGCAGGTCGTGCGCGATGGAGAAGGAGGTCAGGTCCTTATCGCCTTCAGTGACGTAGGTGTAGCTCTCGCTCGAAAAGTCGCAGCTATGAATGTTGGTCCGACCCAGGGTGTACCCGATGCCGCGGTCGGCGTCGTAGTACGCCGTGATCAATTCGTCCTGCCGGGCCGCGGGCAGCTTCGCGAAGGTCTCCGCCGCGGCATCGGTCAGCGCCCCGCCGATTCCGATGAAAGGCTGGAACGTTTTCCGCGGATCGACGAAGACGTACACCTTCCCTTCCGAGGTCGCCTCCGACGGCTTGAAGACGAGGGTATCGGTGGGCGTGAGCCGGAAGTTCGTGCTCTCCGCCGTGGTATAGACGATGGCGCGCCTCTCTGGTTGCTGAGCCAGGACCAATAGGGTGACAAGAAGCACGTTAAGCCTCGATTCTCGAGAACCGCCACGCCCCGGCGGCGACGAACACGACCCCGACGGCGAGCAGCACCGCGACGTCGAACGCGACGCCGAAGTGCGCGTTCCCGCTTAGCAGGCCGCGCATCCCGTCGACGCCGTACGTGAGCGGATCGACGCGCGTGAGCGCCGCGAGGGCGCGGGGGAGCCCGTCGAGCGGGTAGATTGCCGCGGAGAGAAAGAAGATCGGCATCACGAGGAAGTTCATCACCATCTGGAAGCCCTGCATCTCTTTAATGGTCGATCCGATGGCGGTCGCGAGCGCCGCGAACACCACGGCGATCAGCGCGATCAGGAAAAATGCGAGCGGCACGGCGAGCACGCTCACCGGGCGGAATCCGGCTATCAGGGTGACGACGAAAATCAACGTACCTTGCAACACCGCCACGGTCGCACCACCGAGCGTGCGCCCGATCATGATCGCCAGGCGCGGCACCGGCGCGACCAGGGTCTCCTTCAAGAACCCGAACTGGCGGTCCCACAGCATCGCGATCCCCGAGAACATCGCGGTGAACAGCACGGCCATGCCGATCACGCCGGGCGCCATGAACTGCAGATAGCTGCCTTCGCCGGCGCGCTGAAACACCGGACCGAGGCCGAACCCGAGCACGCCCAGGTACATGAGCGGGCCGCCGAGCGATGCCACGATCTGGACGCGCGAGCGCAGGTATTTCTTCACTTCGCGCAGCCAGAGAGCAAAGATCACGGCCATCCGCTCATCTCCTCCACACGCGGGCGACCTGGCGCATCTGGTCCGCGGCCGTGGCGCTCTCGTCCCGGATCGTCGTGCCGGTGAGCGCGAGGAACGCCGCTTCGAGCGAGTCGGTGCCGGTCTGCGTTTTGAGCTCCGCGGACGAGCCCGTGGCGACAAGGCGCCCGTGATCGATCACGGCGATGCGGTCGGCCACGCGATCCGCTTCGTCCATGTAGTGGGTGGTGAGGAACACGGTCACGCCCTCGGTGGCCCTGAGGTTGCGGACGTGGGTCCACATCTGATTGCGGCTCTGCGGATCGAGGCCGAGCGTCGGCTCGTCGAGAAACAACACCTTCGGCGTGTGCAACAGCCCCCGGGCGATCTCGAGGCGGCGCTTCATGCCACCGGAGAACGTCTTCACCAGGTCATCGCGCCGGTCCCACAGCTCGAACAGCCTCAAGAGGATTTCACAC
>Ga0209577_10003871_pt1 | contig 14115 bp, 13 predicted proteins | sample GraSoiAngelo_109_FD_185874 | JGI IMG/M metagenome (GOLD analysis project Ga0209577, IMG submission 185874) | Grasslands soil microbial communities from the Angelo Coastal Reserve, California, USA - 14_0903_12_20cm (SPAdes) (version 2) | ecosystem: Environmental > Terrestrial > Soil > Grasslands...
TCGACGCTGATTAACGGGTTCGGAGTGAAGGAATGATTTGGAGTGCGCCGGCAGAGCGCAGCAGCGACGGCGCTTTGGACTGGCCGTCATAGATTAAACCCATGAACATCCAAAGCGCCGTCGCCGCTGTGCTCTGCCGGCGCACTCCACAGTGACACTTGATGCCAGTTCGCACTTCAAAGGATCTCACGCAAGCCCTGAAGAAAGGCCAAATCGAGCCGGTTTATTTCCTTTTCGGACCGGAGACTTATTTGCGCGACGAAGCCGCGCGCTCGATTGCGGATCAGGCTATGAGCGGCACGCTGCTGCACGAATTCAACGATTCGACTTTCAATCTTACGAGCGACGATGCGCGTGATGCGATCGCCGCCGCGGAACAACTGCCGATGATGTCCCAGCGTCGCGTGGTGCGTATCAAGAATCTCGGCAAACTCAAAGAAGCCGACGAAGAGGTCCTCCTTAATTATGTAAATCGTCCCGTAGACACCTCGGTTGTTATATTCATCACGGAAGAGATCGACAAGCGCAAGAAGCTGGCAAAAATGCTGATGGCTGGGGCCGCATTTGAATTCCAGCCATTAAAGCTGAACGAACTCCAGGCTTGGATTCGATTCTATCTAAAAGATTTAACAGCCGAGATTGAGCCTCAGGCATTGCAGCGTATTCTGGAAACTGTGATCAGCGATCTGCATACCCTGGCAAACGAATTGAATAAGCTGGCTGCCGCCGCTTTGCCATCGGGTCGAATCACGACCGAGTTGGTTGATAGCCTGGTCGGACGTTCGCGCGAGCACATGAACTGGGAGTTGAGCGATCACATAGTCTCCCGCAACCGAAGAGGCGCGCTGAAGACTTTGAAAGACTTGCTTGACGATGGTGTCGAGCCGCTCTTGCTGATTGGCCTGATTGCCGGCACCTACCGGCGGATGGCTTTAGCGAAAGCGCTGCTATCGCAGGGAGCTTCGCCAGCCACAATTTTCAGCGAGGTTCGCATGCCGCCATTCAAACAGCGTGATTACCTCGCGCTGCTGAACCGAGTCGACTCCGAAAGATTGGCGCGAACGATTCGACGAGTCGCAGAGACTGACCTGGCCATCAAGACTTCCAAAGCCACGCCGCGCATGCAGGTCGAGATGCTCGTGTGTGAATTAATGAGTTAGATATCAAGCGGCTTCAAATCAGGCTTAAAAAAGAACTGAGGCGGATCGAAGAACGATCCGCCTCAGTTGTTGGAAATCTCCCGCGAAGTGTAACCCACCCGCTACCGCGGATGGTACTGACCTCTACTTCGCGGCTGCCTGATTAACTCGAGCCGTCAGGCGCGCCTTGTGCCTTCCGGCAGCATTACGATGCAGCACGCCTTTCTGCACGGCTTTGTCGATCTCGGAAACGGTCTTCGGCAACACCGAGTTCGCCTCCTTCGCGTCGCCACCGCTGAGGGCCGCGCGAAGTTCCTTGATTGAAGTACGCAAGCGAGCCCGATTGCTGCGATTTACCAGACGGCGGCGTTCGCTCTGCCGCACCCGCTTTTCTGCTGACTTATGATTTGGCATTTAAACTCCGTTTATTCCAATTCTGGCGCTGAAAGCGCGAAATTAGAGACTATAGGGAGCGAAATCCGCAGTGTCAAGGCAGCCTCACTCGTTGGTAGTGATGCAGTTTGGCCTTCCATTCACACCGCGGCTTTAGCCCGGTGATCGGCAGACCTTGTGCAACAAGCAGCCGTTTCAACGGCTTTCACCCAAACTACGAAAGAAAAACCGTTGAAACGGTTCTTCATATCTAAAACCACTGCTCACCACCGGGCTGAAGCCACGGTGTGAATGAGACACTCCGAAAATCGAACTGCACCATACCTCACTCGTTTAAGCGAATCGAGCGCAGCACATTCTGAAACACGTTCTGATAATTGGAGTAATCGCTCTCCGGGCTGACCGCGATCACAAACAACAGTTCGCCATTGTTCGTTTGCGTCGTGACTAGATTCACCACTTCCGAACGCCCGGTGGCTTCATTGACATTAGTCATGCTAATCGACAAGGCATTGCGCCCGTCGATGGACGTCCGCTGATAACCGCTGCGCGAGCGCAGATTATTGTTACCCTGCTGCAACTGGCTAACATAATCATTCGTGGCCTGCTGCAGATTGCGACTGCGCGTTTGCACTACGCCAATATTTACTCCATGAGTGAAAACCGATTGGCCATTACCTGATGAGCCGTAGGCGCCTTGGGGCGCAAACCATACGGAGTCCTGTTCGGAGATTTCGCGCCAATTATCCGGGACGCTCAAGCGCACCGTTCCGAATTCAGAGTAGGATCGAAAGCGCGACGAAGGGTAATCAACGCGACCCAGCGGCGTATTCGGATAATCGGTTCGATCTCCTCTCGGATATTCACTTCCCTGATCGGGATAGCGCTGTCCGCTACGCTGAATATCAGCCATCGTTTGCGCCCGCGGATAACCACGTAAGCGTTCCTTGATCGCGAAGAACTCGCGATTATCCGTGATGCGATTCTGGATCTGCAGATACTGCGCTTCCTGATTGATCTTCGCGTACCGGTTTGCTGGACTGGGGTGATCGCTGAACCAACCACCCCCACCGCCGCCCTGCGCTTCGATCGTGCGAAACATGTTCGCGAGATCACGCGGGTCATAGCCGGCGTTCGCCATGATGCGCGCGCCAAGAATGTCTGCTTCGGTTTCATATTCGCGGCTGAATCTCAAGAAAGGAACGGCCACCGAGGCTTGGGCGGCCTGCCCGAGTCCCGGCCCTCCGAAGATCGTTCCCAGAATGCCGGCGATGCCTGCGCCGACCGCGTATTTCTGAGCCTTCGTCGCTTGCGCCGTGCCGTGACGCAAGGCCACGTGACTAAGCTCATGGGCCATCACGCCGGCCATTTCACCTTCGGTACGCGCGGCTTCGATCATGCCGCGATTGACGTACATTGGCCCACCCGGCAGAGCGAAAGCGTTGATGTCACGCGCATTGATCACCCTGAAGTAATAGTGAAACTCCGGATGCTGGAATTCCGGCGGAATTGCAGCTACCAGGCGCTGCCCGACACTTTCAACGTAAGCGGTGACTTCAGCGTCGCGCAGCAATGGAAACTGTCGTTCGGCTTCGGCCGCTGCCTGCCGGCCAACGCGAACATCGTCACTCGGTTTGTATTTGTTGGGATGATAACTGATTTTCGTCTGAGCAAAAGCGGTTAGCGACGATGTTACGACAGCGATTGCCGCGAGGCACGACAGCCAACCCGCCTTGCGTCCGAGTTTAAAACTTCTCATTCTTTACTACTCCTCTCAAACCCATTTACCTGATAAGCGTCTAGGTTTGTCTTTGATGATTGCAAACTTAATGCGTTTGCCTCGGTATCCGCTATCAAGCGGAGTGCCACTCGATCGATGCATTGCATCCCAGCACTCCTATCGGCGCCTCTCTCCGCTCTGACTTCAAGATACAAACGAGGTGGAAGGCCTTCGACAACACGGATTCTCCGCGCGTGATGCTTCGATTTCGTTCATTCAAGCGCCGATTTCGTTCAGGCAGGCCCGATTTCTCCGCCAGCTCAGTTGCGCGGCTTGATCTTTTCATCCAGCCACTTTCTGGGTTCGTCCAGCAGAGGAATGTGATGAGAGTTTCCCTTCCAAACGCGAATCATCGAGATGATGAGAAACACACTCGTCGCCGCCGAGAACAAGCCCGTGCCGGTCCATCTGCCCGATAACAGTCCGCCCACTGTGAGCAACGTGCTCACCGCGGTAATTCCGATTTGCAGCGTCAACGCCTGCGCCGCATGAAAACGGACGCGGGTTTCGGTGCGTGGTACAAGTAACAGTTCGACAATGGCGACGACCATCGCGAGGTAAAACGGGAGATAGGGAAGAATGACCGCCCACTTCTCAGGAATTCCCAGACCGATTACCTTGTTCGATCCGGGTTTGTAGATCATCGGCGCCGGTGGCGGCTGGTAAATGTTCGGAGGCGGCGCTGGTGGTGGCTGGTAGATGTTCGAGACGGGAACGCGCGGTGGTTGATAAATCACCGAGGGTCGCGAAGTCGGCGGTACGAATATCGATGGATAAGAAGTCCCGAGGCCGTCGTCGATGCGGCGTGTCGGTGCTTCGCTCTCAGAGTAACCCTGGACCGTGTCGTCGGAACGGCGAATGTTCCGAGTCGCGCCGCCAACCATATTTTCCGTCGGCGAGCCGCTAGTTTCCGAACTCGTTTGCCCCCACGATCTATGCGCGCGGTCCGCGACCTTCTCGTCGAGCGGGTTCGTGTCGTACTTGCTGCGCTTCGGCTCCATAAGAAGAGTTTTACGAGAGCCTTGACGGTTTGGTTCACTGATCGGAATCAGCGACGATTTCGAATTCAGCGGCCTCCCAGCTTCCTGCGCGTTCCGAAATGCGAAACGCCCGCATGCAAGGCTCTTTACCTCCAAGTCCAACAATAAGGTAAACCGCTGATGGATAGTAGGCAAGCCGCACATCCGTCTCGGAAGGTTGCGGGTCTTTTGACCGCGGATGCGAGTGATAAATCGCGATTAGCTCCTCACCACCTGCGCGCATCGCGCGCTGGGCGGCAAAGAGATCTTCAGGTGCGGCTTCGTACGTCACCAGTGGAGTTGCGGCAACGTTTCGCATCGGATAAATGCTTTTCATGTTTCTGTCGGTCGTACCGCCTATTAGACCACAGCATTCTTTCGGAGCCTCCTTAATTGCGTGGGAGAGAACTTCCGCAACCTGAATATGAGTTAGGACTATCATCAGGAAGGAGTACACATCTTTTCTTTTTCTTAATAAATACTTAATGTGCCGGTCGAGTCCGCCGAAGCGGACGACCGAAAATAGCCCAGCAGTTCACTGCTGGGATTAGTTGCGAAAAGAAATCTAGTCCGTGAAGCGGACGGCTGACGTATTTTCAGTCGTCCGCTTCACGGACTCATCGTCATTAACTCTCTTCCCCTTCCCAGCGATGAATCGCTGGGCTATTTTCGGTCGTCCGCTGCGCGGACTGGTGGAATTAACTCTTAGTGCATCTTGGGTCTTAATTGCCCAGAGCTTTATCCAAATATTCTTTGATTATCGGCTGCTTTTTGAAGGCGACCGAAGATGTATGCTCGTGGACAGAATCGAAATCAACTATCCCAACGATTTGTTGTACGACTTGTATCTTGCGTGGATGGTCGGTCACGTCTTCGAACTTGAAGCCCCCAATGATCCCGCAGTGTCGCGTGACCTTATCCAGCAAACGTTCTAAGACAGCAATCTCTTTTTCCTCACGGCTCGAGTTCTGATCCAATACTATCGACGGCAAATTTGCCAACGCTTCATCAACCAGTCGACGAAAGACGACCTCATTAAATGGCTCATGCGGTCGGTGTTCCGCGATCTTCAAATGCAATTCTTCCAACTGCTTTGGATCGACTTCACCGGGCGCGTCGATCATCAAGTCCTGCGCAGAAGCAGTCTTCGGAAAGGCCATCACGTCGCGGATATTTTCCGTGGGCACGAGCACCATCATTGTTCGTTCGATTCCTGAAGCGATGCCACCATGTGGCGGAGTGCCGTAGGCCAGGGCATCGAGAAAGAAACCGAAACGTGCTCGTGCGGTCTCTTCAGTCATGCCGAGCGCTTTGAAAACCAGCGACTGCACGTCGCGACGATGAATTCTGATCGAGCCACCGGCTACCTCGACCCCATTGATAACTGCGTCATAAGCTTTGGCCCGTAGTTGACCGAACAGTTCTGCCTCACCCTCGACGGCTCGCTGCAATAACGGCACGTCTTCATCCAACGGCGAGGTGAAAGGATGGTGCATCGAGTAATAACGGCGGTCGTCTTCGTGAAACTCGAACATCGGAAACTCAGTCACCCACAAGGGCGCGAATACATTTTCCGGAATTAGTTTTTCGCGCCGGGCGATCTCGTTGCGCAGGGCGCCGAGACTCGCGGCCACGACGTCCGGTTTTCCGGCGACGATCAGGACTGCATCACCTTTCTGAGCACCGGCAACGCCGGCAAGATCGATAACCTTGTCGTTGCCAAGCGCCTTCAGCAACGACGATGAAAGTTCATCGCCAAGTTTGATCCAAGCCAACGCGCCCGCGCCGTAACGCTTGGCGAACTCCTGTAATTCATCGAGAGATTTGCGCGACATCGCGGCCCCCCCGGCAACCACGATGCCCTTTACTTCGCCGCCGGCAGCCAGCACCGACGCGTAAGGCGCGAACGTTGTTTCTGCGAGCGCAGACGACAGATCCTGCAACTCCATGCTTTCAATGCGCAGGTCGGGTTTGTCCGAGCCGAAACGCCGCATCACCTCAGCGAAGGTGAAACGCGGAAATGGCGTCTGCAACTCGGCGCCGATCAATCGAAAGACGCGCGCAAACAGCCCTTCGATCAGACAGTAAATCTGTTCGGCCGTCGCAAAGCTCATCTCGACGTCAAGCTGTGAAAACTCCGGTTGGCGATCGGCACGCAAGTCTTCGTCACGGAAACAGCGCGCAATCTGGTAATACTTATCCAGGCCGGCAATCATGCAAATCTGTTTGAAAATTTGAGGGCTTTGCGGCAGGGCAAAGAACTTTCCCGGCTGCACGCGGGAAGGCACGATGTAATCTCGCGCGCCTTCCGGCGTCGACTTGATCAGGTTCGGTGTTTCGATCTGAATGAAGCCGTGCTCGTCCATGTAGCGATTGATTTCGAGCACGACTCGATGGCGCAAACGTAAGTTCGCCTGCAACTGCGGACGGCGGAGATCAAGGTATCGATATTTCAGGCGCAGGTCTTCGGCGGCGAGCGCTTCGGGGATCGCAGTGTCGAGTTGAAATGGCAGGGTGCGCGAGTCATTGAGAATCACGCTCTCGCTGGCTTGAACTTCTACGTCGCCGGTCGAGAGTTTGGGATTGCGCGCGCTTTCGTCGCGCAGAACGACGTCACCGATAACCGCGAGCACATATTCGGTGCGCGCATCTTTGGCTTTCGCATGCGCGTCCGGCGCTTTCTCTTGATTGACGACAATCTGAGTAAGGCCGTCGCGATCTCGCAAATCGATGAATGTCAACGGTCCGAAGTCCCGCCGCCGCGCGCACCAACCCATTAAGGTCGCGCGCTGACCTGCGTGTTGTTGGCGCAGTGCGCCGCACGAGTGCGTGCGTTCACGATTGTCGAGATTTTCGATCATTGATTTATTTTGGAGTGCGCCGGCAGAGCGCAGCGGCGACGGCGCTTTGGATCGATTCGCTGTTGATTCATAAGCCATCCAAAGCGCCGTCGCCGCTGCGCTCTGCCGGCGCACTCCATATCAAAACAACACCGTCCCACCATCAACATTAATCGCCTGTCCGTTGATGCCCCGCCCTTCTTCTGAAGCCAGCAATAACGCTAGTTCGGCAACTTCTTCAGATGTAATCAAGCGATTTTGCGGGCTGGACTTCTTGATTGCTTTCAAAGCCTTGTTAGCAGATTTGCCCGTCTTCCTCACAATATTCTCGATTCCACGCGCAGTCATTTCCGTATCCACGTAACCTGGACAGATAGCATTGACGGTGATTCCCTTCGTCGCAACTTCCAGCGCCAGCGAGCGGGTTAATCCCAACACCCCATGCTTCGAAGCCGCGTAAGCCGAAATGTAAGGCGCACCAACTTTACCTGCGATCGATGCAATATTGATGACGCGTCCCCAACTGCGCTCGATCATTTCGGGCAGCGCCGCACGGGTACAGCGAAATGTGCCTCCGAGATTTATGTTGAGGTGACGTTCCCACATCGCTTCGTCGCTTCTAACGAACAGCTCGCTTTCAGCGATGCCGGCATTATTCACCAGGATGTCAGGTCCGCGACTGAAATGCCCACGAAAGCGATCGAACGCCCTTGTTACGCTTCGTGTGTTCGCGACGTCGCATTTAAGGGCGAGGGTCGCCACGCCAAACTCATCGTCCAGTTCATTTGCTACTTTCTCAACTTGCTCGGCAGTGCGTGCCGCTACCGCCACGGAACCGCCTTCGCGAGCGAAGACTCTGGCGATGCTGCGACCAATACCGCGACCTCCGCCGGTGATCAGTGCGAGTCGGTTTTCTAATCGCATAAAAAGTTTCGAGTTTAAGATTTCAGGTTTCAAGTTCAAATGCAAACTCGCACTAAACCTGAAACCTGAGACTTGAAACTTGAAACTAAATCTCACCTTCCCGTAAATCGCGGTTGCCGCTTCTCCAGAAACGCCCGCACACCTTCGCGGCCATCTTCAGATTCGAAACATCGGAGCTGCGCTTCGACCTCATATTGCAGCATCTGTTCAAGTGAATCGTGCTCGGCCGCATAGACGGCATGCTTGGCGGCAGCGATTGAAACTGCGGGTGCGTCGCGCAAGCGTTCGGCCAATTTTCGCGTTTCACTTTCCAGTTCTTCGGGAGCCACGACGCGATTGACCAGGCCTAACCGCAAGGCTTGCTCGGCGTTAACGGCGTCGCCAAGAAAGAACAATTCACACGCGATATTTGACGGCAGCAAGCGCGGAAGGAAATATGTTCCACCCCAATCAGGATGAAAACCAAGTTTGACGAACGATTGGCTGAAGGTGGCCGTCGATGAGGCAATGCGCAAATCGCAGGCGAGCGCAAGATTAAATCCTGCTCCCACGCACGCTCCTTCAATCGACGCGATCACCGGCTTGGTCATTTGTCGAATTGCCAATATCACTCTTCGTGCGGCGCCGAGAAGACGAGCAAATTCTTCCGCATCACCGCGTTCAACCAACTCGGCCATGAAGTGCAGGTCGCCGCCCGCACAAAATGCTCGCCCGGCGCCCGTCAACAAGACAACGCGCACCTCAGGATCACTGCCGGCTTCTTCCAAAGCCTCGGCGAGATCGCGACGCATGTGCCCGACGAGAGCGTTCAGGCGTTCAGGCCGGTTAAGTGTGACCGTGACGATCCCGTGGTCCTCGGCGACTTTGATATGTTCGTCTGCCATAGCAGCGAGCGCGGGCGATGAGGTCAGTACCGCGAGCGGTAGCGACCGGGTTGAGTCAGACCATGAAGATAGGTGCTACCCGGTCGCTACCGCTCGCGGTACTGACCTGCGATGCGATCGCCATCGCGCTTGGATCTCGTTCACTTCCCCTTGAACTGTGCTTCACGTTTATTGACGTAGGCGTCCAGGCCTTCCTTCGCGTCTTCTGAAAGAAATAGTTGCTGCTGCAATTCGCGTTCGAGCGCCAGCGCCGATTCAAAGGGAATCTCAGCGCCTGTCTGCACCGCGCGCTTGATTCGCCCCACGGCGCGCGCGGCTTTGTTTGGCGTCGTAAACTGGCGCGCGTAATCCATCGCCTGCTGCATAAATTGCTCACCGGTTTCAGCATCAAAGATCCGATTGACGAGCCCAAGGTCGCGGCCCTTCTCGAAATCGAACAACTCGCCAGTGGCCATTAACTCGATCGCGCGTGATTTTCCGACGAGACGCGACAAGCGCTGCGTTCCGCCCGTTCCCGGCAGCACACCCAAACTAACTTCGGGCAAGCCCATCTTCCCGGCATTGCCACGCGCGATGCGAAGATCCGCCGCCATCGCGACTTCCAAGCCGCCGCCGACGCAATGACCATTAACTGCGGCAATGACCAGCTTCGGCGTTTGCTCCAGCCGCAACAACGTTTCGTTCGCGTGCAGACAGAAATAATACTTGAATTCGGTAGTCACACTGCTGAGCATTTGAATGTTGGCGCCGGCACAAAAGAATTTTCCCCCGCTGCCGGTGATGACAATGACCTGAACGCTTTCATCCATCCGCGCTTCGAGAATGCGCGCATCGAGCTGCTGCATCATCTCATACGAATAAGTATTCGCCGGTGGATCGTTCAGAGTGACGATCGCTACGCAACTCTCGATTCTGTATTCAACCAGAGATCGTTCTGTCATCAGCATTCTTGTTTAAGCGAGCATGTTACAGAACCGCGAGCGGTAGCGACCGGCCTCTTCGGTAGCGATCACTACAATTAACGAACGGGCCGGTCGCTACCGCTCGCGGTTCTGTAACGTGTCGATGTTAGGCGCTGCGCCAGATGCTCAGTCGCTCAGCCTTGGCGGGCTCGCTGAGTGAGAACTCAGCATCCGCCGCTGAAATAAAACCCACCAGAAACAACCGAGTAATGTTATCCACGAGTTGGTTTACCGACAACTTGCCGCGCGGATCGTACCAGTTGTAAATCCAATTCATCATACCGAACAATGCATAGGTCGCGACAGTCAAGTCGATTCCTACATTCGTTCGCTCCTGTTCCGCAATCTCACGCAGAATCTTGCGAGCGACTCGCGCGTATCTCTCCTTCTTCGTCGCCACGAGCTTATGCAAATCGCCCACGAGCGATTGGGCTTCGTGCGAAAGAACTTTCATCTCGGCCATGTTCGCTGCGAAGAATGACAGGTGATTGTCTATGAAGATTCGCAGCTTTTCGAACGGATCGTTAATTCCCCTGGTGCGCTGCTCCAAACTTTCGAGCACCCGGCCAAAACAATGATCCTGGATCAGAAACAATAGCTCTTCTTTCGATTTGCAGTAATGATAGAGTCCGGCGAGGCTGACCCCAGTCGCCCGCGAGATGTCGCGCATCGAGGTCGAGTGATAGCTCTTCTCGGCAAAAATGCGTGCCGCGGTGCGGAGGATCAATTCCAGCTTTTGATCGTAACGGGATAGATCTTCTTTGGAATCCAAGCTCATCTCATCCGTGGGAGCACGGGCGCCCGCGCCCGCATATCTTTGCTCCACATTTCCGTTGTCTTACCACTCGTCTGCGCGCTGCGCGCTCAATGCGGGCGAGGGCGCCCGCGCTCCCAGTATTTGCGTTCGCGCTAAAGACGGACATATTCAAACTCGAATGGCTTGCCTTTGATTCCCGTCGACGGCGGCGCGATCCAGTTGGCGATTTTGCCGGGTTCGGTGACTGCTTTCATCAGACTGCGCACGTATTCACGATCTTCAACTGTTGGCAGCCAGACGGTCTTTCGTCGCTCGAATTCTTCCTTCGCGATCAAGTTTCCTGCAAGATCAAAATGGCGTCCCGCATATTCACCAACGTGACGATGAAAACGAACGTTCGGAAGATACAGTCTTTGATTGACTCCTTCATCAGCCAGGGCTTTGTTCCATCGCGCCAGGCCTTTCTCACAATCCTTAACGTATTCGCCGCGCAGAATTTCATTCAACGCATTTCGGAGGGGAACTTCGCGAGGGACCAACTTACCGTCTTCGACTACCATCAACGTGTACGAGCCTTCGGCGGCGACGTGATCTTTGTATTGGTCCTGCTCTTTGAATCTTCCCTTCAAGCCTGCGGCAAAGAAGTCCGCCGAGTTCGAACTGATCTCTCCGCCAAAAAGATCGAGCGAATAGCTGAACCAAAAGTTGATGTACTTCTGAATGATTTCGAGTGGAATACCGCCCAACGCTCGCACGTCTTCGTCTGGGTTCTGTTTCATCAACTGCGCGGTCCGTTTGACGACGCGGCTCAATCCCGTATCTCCGACAAACATGTGATGCGCTTCCTCAGTCAACATGAACTTACACGTGCGCGCCAAGGGCTCGAATCCCGATTCAGCCAAAGCCGAAAGCTGATACTTGCCATCGCGATCCGTGAACATCGTGAACGCATAGAAATTCAGCCAGTCGTCGCAAGGCTGATTGAAAGCCTCGAGGATGCGCGGCTTGTCGGGATTGCCGCTGCGACGTTCGAGCAAAGCATCGGCTTCATCGCGGCCATCGCGGCCAAAGTATCCGTGCAGCAAGTAAACCATCGCCCAAAGATGCCGGCCCTCTTCAACGTTCACCTGAAACAGATTGCGCAGGTCGTAGAGCGACGGACAGGTGTGGCCGAGTAGCCGTTGTTGTTCGACCGAAGCCGGCTCAGTATCGCCCTGCGTGACGATTATCCGCCGCAGCGCGTTGCGAAACTCGCCGGGCACTTCTTGATAAGCTGGTTGACCGTAATTGTCGCCGAAGCCAACTTTCGCGTCAGGTTGTGCGGGTTCGAGAAAAATACCCCATCGATACTCAGGCATCTTCACATAATCGAAATGCGCCCAGCCTTCGGACCCGACATCGATAGCCGTGCGCAGCCACACGTCTTTTTCCTGAAAGCCTTCGGGCCCCATGTCGTGCCACCAACTAAGAAAGTTCGGCAGCCATTTTTCCAAAGCCCGCTGCAGACGCTTGTCTTCGGAAAGATTCACGTTGTTAGGAATGCGATCGTATAAATTCATGGCTTCTCCCACTGGGAGCGCGGGCGTCCCGCCCGCACAGCGCGCGCTGCACAAGTTGGTTCTTGCGCGGAATGCGGGCGAGACGCCCGCGCTCCCAGTGATCATGTCCTCTTGTAATCAAACTGCGCCTGCGTCGGCTTGCCGTAATTCGTCAACGCGCCTTGTGGACCAACGGCGTTCGGCCGTTGAAAGATCCAGTTTTGCCACGCCGTCAGGCGACCATAGATTTTTGTATCCATCGTTTCCGGGCCGGCGAAGCGCAGTGATGCTTCCATACCCGTTAACGCATCGGGCGATAGCGAAGTGCGTTCCTCAATCGCCAGACGAATCTCATCTTCCCAATCGAGATCATCTGGCGCGAATGTTATCAAGCCCGCCGCCTCGGCCGCTTCAGTATCGAATCGGAGCGCCGACATCCGGTCGGCGGACCGCCGGCTTCCAGCCAGCGCATTTCCGTTCAAGACCAGCTCAACTCGTTCCGGCTCAGCGAGAAAGCGCGATTGCAGGCGAGTCAGTCCGTTGCTCATCGGCAGCGCGCCACCGTTTAGTTCACTCACCGCGATATCAATCACTTCGTCAGGGTTATTCAGCATGTAGCTGCGATCGGATGCGAGCAACAATTCAAATAGGTTACCCGCAAAGCAACTGCCCGGCGCGACAATTGTGAAGAAACTTTTCGCGGTCAGATCCAAGCGGCGCAGCACACGAGCCATTTGCAAAATGATTTCACGAATCAACCAGTGATCTCGATTCGAAAGCAGCGTCGCATCGACCGACAACACGTCGTCAATGGCGCCTTCAGTGCGCAGACAAACCAATCCGATCTCCGGCTCGTTGACGCGCAGATGCAAAAGCGCATCATCTAATTCGCGAAACGCGCGCAAGGGCCAGTAATGATCGCCCAGCTTTTGAATCTCATCAGGATCTGTCGGCAGATCGCTTTCAGGTGCGCGCACCGTCAGATCGGCGTAGCGCTTTTCACGATGAAACTTCAGGCTGACATACTCATAGTCACGAGTATTATCTGTTGATTCCACTTCGAGTAGACCAAGCTTGATTCCGCTCTCTTCCCCTCCCTCTGGGAGGGGAATTAAAGGGGAGGGTCTAGCGCCGTAAAGCTCTCTCCCCACCTCATCATCCGTACGCAAGTTGACAACTTGCGCCACGCGTTCATCGATTGCTTCCTGAAACTTGCTGGTCGGAAAGGTGCCGTCGATCAGGCCCCACTCTTTGGCGCGCTTGCCTTTCAAACCTTCAGCTAAAGTCGAGAACACATCAGCGCGATCGCGACGCACCTTGCGCTTATCAACCAGACGCGTTAATCCACCCGTACCCGGCAGGACGCCGAGCAGCGGAACTTCAGGAAGAGACACGGCCGAATTTCCGTCATTGACCAGATAGATTTCGTCGCAAGCAATCGCCAGTTCATATCCACCGCCTGAAGCCGTACCATTCAGCGCCGCGATATAACGCCGGCCCGAATGTCGTGAATCGTCTTCAATCGCGCACCGAGTTTCATTCGTGAACTTGCAGAAGTTCACTTTGAAGGCGTGCGACGAGGTGCCCAGCATGTAAATGTTGGCGCCGGCACAAAAGACACGAGGCTTCAAACTCGTGATCACAACTGCGCGCACTTGTGGATGCTCGAAACGAATTCTTTGGATCGCATCGGCGAGTTCGATGTCGACCCCTAAGTCATAAGAATTGAGTTTGAGCTTATAGCCTTCGGCGAGAGTTTGGTCTTCCTGCACGTCCATTGAAAGCTTAGCGACTGCGCCTTCGATCGAAAGCTTCCAGTGTTTGTATTCGTCGGGTGATACTTGAAAATTGATCATTGCGGCTTAGATCAACCGCCCGC
>Ga0209577_10003874_pt1 | contig 14109 bp, 16 predicted proteins | sample GraSoiAngelo_109_FD_185874 | JGI IMG/M metagenome (GOLD analysis project Ga0209577, IMG submission 185874) | Grasslands soil microbial communities from the Angelo Coastal Reserve, California, USA - 14_0903_12_20cm (SPAdes) (version 2) | ecosystem: Environmental > Terrestrial > Soil > Grasslands...
CGACCGGGAGTTGTATGGCCGCAAGAGCGACACTTTCCGTCTTCGAGATTCCATTCCCCAAGCTCGTACCAATCGCGCTCGATTAGCAATTCGCCGCAACCTGGACACCATGTGCTGCCACCTTCGGTGTCATGAACGTTGCCGGTGTAAACGTAATGCAATCCTTTTGACCGCGCAATTTTGCGGGCCCGGCCAAGAGTTGCAGGCGGTGTGCGAGGTTTGTCCATCATCTTGAAATCGGGATGAAAGGCCGTGAAATGCCATGGCACATCCGGTCCGAGATTTTCTGCGAACCAGTCGCTAGCCAGATGTAACTCAGCGTCGCTGTCGTTTTCGCCGGGAATAAGCAATGTCGTGACTTCAAACCAGACGTTTGTTTCGTGACGCAGATATTTCAGAGTATCGAGAACGGGGTCGAGCTGGGCAAAGCAAAGCCGATGATAAAAGGTGTCGGCAAACGCTTTTAGATCGACGTTCGCAGCATCCATGTGACGATAAAACTCAGGGCGCGCCTCCTCAGTAATGTAGCCGGCAGTGACGGCGACAACCTTGATTCCACGCTCCCGACAAGCCTCCGCCACATCGATGGCATACTCGGCGAAGATGACTGGATCATTGTAGGTGAAGGCCACCGATCGGCAGCCGAGTCGGTCCGCTGCCAGTGCGATCTGCTCCGGCGATGCCCCATCCGCCAGCTTGTCCCATTCGCGCGCCTTGGAAATCTCCCAGTTTTGGCAAAAGCGACAGCCGAGGTTACATCCAGCCGTGCCAAAAGAGAGCACGCTTGTTCCGGGCAGGAAATGATTAAGCGGCTTCTTTTCAATTGGATCGACACAAAATCCGCTACTCCTCCCATAAGTCGTTAGCACCATCTCATCGCCCACGCGCTGTCTGACGAAACAAAATCCCCGCTGTCCTTCGTTCAGCTTGCAAAATCGCGGACAAAGCCGGCACTCAACACGCCCGTCCGGCAACATCATCCACCAGCGACCGCGATAATGGGATTGCACAAGGGATTGTATCATCAGTTCCGGCCTCTTTCTTCAAGAAGAACACGGGCTTTCGACGTCATTTAGTTGTCCTTTTGCTCTATTCGCCACCGTTGGATTGAATCATGGCACCCGACCTCCTTGCCACGTCAAACGATTCGCGCGATAACAAAGTTTATGACGAAAAAAATCTTGGTGACGGGTGCCACGGGCACCATTGGCCGCGAGGTCGCGAAATGTCTCGCCGCAGATGGGGCATCAACGCGCGCGGGCGTGCGTGATCGAACGAAGGCGCGGAAACAATTTGGGGACGACATTGAGCTCGTAGCTTTTGCCTTCGAAGATAAACGACTTTTTACTGACGCGCTTGAGGACGTGGAAAAGGTTTTCCTTCTTCCTCCGCTCATGCCGAATCAGGTTGAGGTAACGAATGCTTTCGTCGACGCGGCTCAGCGCGCGGGCGTGCAGCACATTGTAAAACTCTCGGCGATCGGCGTAGGGACCGAGACGTTTACGGCGGGAGAATGGCACGCGGCCAACGAACGTCATGTTCGGAACTCTGGTTTGGGCTTCACTTTTTTGCGCCCGAATTCGTTTATGCAGAATTTCATTAACTACTTCCCGCCACGTGATGGCGTGATCTATTTACCGTGGGGAAACGGGAAGGCGAGTTTTGTTGATGCACGCGACATTGCCAGCGTTGCTGCCCGAGCTCTGACTAATGAAGCTCACAAAAACAAGATCTACACCCTCACAGGCCCAGCTGCCCTGAGTATTGATGAAGTCGCTCGCACTCTCTCTCATGTAGCCGGCCGCGAAATTGAATACGTTGATGTGCCGGAATCAACCGCGCGCGACGCCATGCTTAAGGCTGGGATGGCGGAATGGCAGGTGGACCTGTTGATGGAACTTCATGAAATCAACAAACAGAGTCGCTGGAGCACAATCACGTCGGATGTACAGGAAATAATAGGCAAACCTCCAATCGCTTTCAGGGAATTCGCTTGTGATCACGCCGACAAGTTTCGGTAACGAATAACTTGGGAGTGTTGTTGCTGCCGTGAACCGAGGGACGAGGTTCGTGTCTCACGGGGAAAATATCAGCAGGAGAAACACTGCGAAAAGTAACAAGTGAACGCAACCCTGTAAGATATTTGTCTTTCTGCTCGTGAACGTGACCACACTCACCGCTAGCGTTAACAGCAGCAGGGGAAGGTTGCCGCCTTGCACCCCGAGCGTCACCGGTCGTTTCGTGACCAAGCTGATGGTCAGTACCGCGGGTATTGTGAGTCCAATAGTTGCAAGCACGGATCCGAAGAGGATGTTTATCGCGCGCTGCAACTGATTGCGCAAATCAGCTCGGATCGCACCAATTCCCTCCGGTGCAAGCACCAGGGCAGCGATGATTGCGCCGCCAAACTCCTGAGGCATGCCAAATTTCTCAATGCTGTTATCCAAAGGAACAGCGAACTTTTCCGCCAGCAAAATCACGACGATCAAATAAAGAACCAGCATCGGCGCATGAAAAGCTGTCGGTTGCACGTGCAGTGGGTGATCAACTGAATCTGGCGCCACTCTTGCGCGCTCTGATTCCATGAAATAGCCGCGGTGCCGCATGGTCTGAATCAGCAGAAAAATCGCGTAAAGAAATAGCGACACTACGACGAGAAAAATCTGTTGCCCGGTGGAAAATGTCGGACCCCCCGTTGTGGTAGTAAAATTTGGCAGAACCAAGCCCAGCACGGCCAATGTCATGATGACATTGAGATAAGAATTGACGCCCTCCAGATTGTAATACTGTTCGCCGTGACGTAACCCGCCGAGTAACAGGACCAGGCCTACGAAGCCACTGAGTGCAATCATCACCACAGCAAAAATCGCGTCTCTCCCAAGTGCTGGATTATTTTGGCCATGCAGCATCGCTGCAGAAATCATAACCACCTCAATGCTGATTGCGGATAGCGTCAGAACTAAGGTTCCGTAAGGTTCGCCCCACTTGACAGCAAGACAATCGGCATGCCGGACGACGGACACCGCAGACCAAAGAATAACAGCAAAGAGCCAGAGAAAGACAACGATCAGCGCGACCGGGTGCGCAATGATTTCCACGAGTCGGTTTCCGGTTCCGAAGAAGATCGCTGCAGTTGGAATTCCGAAAATCAGAGGCAACTCTGCGCGAATGATCCCGACCCAGCGGCCCGCCTTTCCCACCCCGGTCTTCTGTTTCTCTGACATGCGGCGAGCATAGACATCTGTTCGGCATCGAGCAATCCCGTGCGCTGGCGTTTTGCGTCTTTCTCGGTCGTGCCCCAGCCTCCCATGCCGTATTTTGGCGCGTGCGAAGGAGGTTTGTTTTTCTTCTTTTCGTTTCTAACGTAAGCGCTCGACTCGACTCGATGCGTAAACCTAACCTGATTTTTTTTCTGACCGATCAGCAACGAGCCGGCACCATGGCTTGCTATGGCAACCCTGGTGTCCACGCGCCAAATTTGAATAAACTGGCAGCGGAATCAGCAGTTTTTGAACGCGCTTATGTGACCCAACCGCTCTGTACGCCTTCCCGGGCCTCGCTCTTCACCGGGACGTGGCCGCATACCAACGGGTGTATCCGTAACTACATTCCTCTTGCTCGATCTTGTCGAACGCTCGCTGAATTGCTGGGGGACGAAGATTACTACCCCGCTTACATGGGCAAGTGGCAGCTGGGTGATGAAACTCGAAGGCAGCGCGGATTTCAGGAATGGATCTCGACGGAAGGTGTCAGTGACTACAGCCGGTTTTTGACGGAACGCGGCCATGTTCCAGATAAGGCGAACGGAGCATTCTCCAAGAACGCCGTCAGTAACTTGCCATTCGAAGTTTCCAAACCGGTTTTTCTGGAGCAACAAGCATGTCGATTTATCGAGGAACACCAGCGCGACCCATTTCTTCTAGTCGTTTCTTATGTGGAACCCCACTCGCCTTACAACGGACCATTGAATGATGAGCACTCACTCGCGGAGGTTGGATCTGAAACGATTGCTCCGCCGAGCCCTGACCTCCCGCTGCGTTATAAGTTAACGCAAGAATGGCAACGGAACGAGGCGATGTTGGATCGCGCTCGGTTGCCGTTGCCCTATTTTTTTGGAATCACTCCGGAGGAATATCGTGGAATCAGGCAAAGATATTTCGGACTGATCACAATGGTCGATCGAAGTATAGGCGGCGTACTGGCCTGCCTTGAGCGCACCGGATTGATCGACCAAACAATTATTGTTCTTACCAGCGACCACGGCGATATGCTGGGCGATCATCATCTTTTCGGCAAGGAAGTGATGTTTGAAGAGGCTACGCGTGTTCCTTACCTCATCCGTCAGCCAGGCCAGCGGCGCCAGGTAAGAATTACTCAACCGGTCAGTCACATCGATTTCCTGCCTACCGTGTTCGATCTACTGAATCGACCGCCGCCAGGGCAGTGCCAGGGCCAAAGCAAGGTGGCGTTGTTGCGTGGCGAGACGATGGCACCAGAGAATGTTTTTATGCAATGGTCGCCTAATCGTATGAAAGTCTTAAAAGGGACGCGGCTGGCAAAGCGGTCTGCAGTAAAGCGCGCGATCAAGGAATCGAGCCGCGCAGTAGTTCTCCACGATGGATGGAAGCTTTGCCTGAGAGACAAAGATACAAATGAGCTTTACCATCTGCACAAAGACCCCGCTGAGCAACACAACCTTTACGATCTCACGGACTACAAAGCCATCGTGAAACGTGGCACCTCCGAGATTCACGATTGGCAGGAGAGAGTCTCCGATCGCCTGAGATTGTAACCATCGCAGGTCATGCGGGTGCAGATCCTTGACCTTTGGTGGCTCCACAGAGCGTCGCCCTGCCAACATCGGACAGTCGAAGCGAGATTGGTAGGGCGACATTCTGTCTAGCCATCAAGCTGCGCACAGTTCTCTCATTGTTAGTCTTGGTTTTTTGTTTTCTCCTTCCATTCCGGGTCCCTGAGTTCTATTTTGCGCGAATGCCTGGTGTTTGCGCTATCGTCGCTTATCGCCCCAAGCCCGGTAAGGGAGACGAAGTGCTCGCATTAGTGCGCAGTCGTGTCCCGAACCTGCGCCGTGAAGGCCTCGTAACGGATCGCCAGCCCGTGATCATGCGCTCGCGTGACGGCACCATCATCGAGGTTTCGGAATGGAAGTCGCATGAGGCGATCGATGCCGCGCACAAAAATCCCAATGTCCTCGCGATGTGGAACAAATTTTTTGCTGTCTGTGACTGTGTTCCGCTAAAAACCCTCGCGGAGACGCAGGAAATGTTTGCCGGCTTTGAGCCGATTGAAGATTGACCTACATTTTGCGGGAATCGTAGGCCCAATGCAACAGGGCTTGGCGTTGCCGCCTTCGACACGACAGATCGCGGCGCGCGCAGTGTTTCTTTAGTTGCGCCACATGACGCCGAACCGCACGCCACCTGCTGATCTGACGTAAGTCATCTTGACAGCGTCGTCCCGAATAATAACGACAGTACCATTGGAACCATCCGCGCGGATCTTCCGGATAAATCCAGCCTTTCTTCCGCCAGATCTCCAGCGGCTAGCGGCTGCGATGCATTCACGCCAAAATAATTTAGCGAAGCACGGTATCGATCGGGAGAAAGCTTCGCTTTCCTAAACCAGCTTGCTGGAAATTCTCTTCGACAATCCGTCATATACTTTCCCCCAAATACTCCGAGCGCGAGCATTTGTTTCGGTGTCAAATCAGGTTTGAATCCTGGCCGAAAATCACACCCCATCGGCTTGGTCCGCCAGTAGACATAGCTCTTCTCCATCTTGTCGTGGACCTTCACCCGCATCGGCCTCATGAATTGTCAACCGCATATCCGACGCGGATTATTTCGGGAGCGAAAATGCAACAATCTCGTTAGCCGCGCGATGATTCGACCAGAAATGCTTGCCGTCGAACGTGAGCGAGCGCGATGCAAACGGTATCGCCGCCACGTCTTCTACGCGCGCACCGTCATGTGGATCGAGACGCGCGAGCCGCCACTCCTCCGATTTGCCCGGCACATCTTTGTTTTCGCGGCCGCGGATGACATACAGCGTGCGATCCACAAACGCATGCCCGCAAATTTCCGTACTCACATTAATTGTACGCTGAATTTTGCCGGAATCTTCAACCTGATGCACATCTCCCTTATACCATTGACTAAAATAAAGATGCTCGCCGTCGAAGCTCACGTACGAGCCAGTGAAATCCGGGCAGGCAAAGAGTTTCGTGAAGCCCTTATCTGGTGCATAGCGATAAACATAGCGATCGTCGTTTAATCCTTTACCGATGGTGAAACGCATCTCACTGTCGCCCAGCGAGACCCCAGCCCAGACAACTCCCGGCGGATCGATTTCTTCGACAACCTTCCACATGTCGATGTCGATTTTATAAAGAGTTCCGAGATCGCGCGAGCTCACCCAGAGTTGTTTGCCGTCCCACGCCAGCGCCTGCGGCGTCACAACCGGTGATTGGAACCGTTTTTGGCCGGTGATTTCCGAAATGTCATTCCGCCTCATCAACAGAAGCCTAGCACGATTGCAAACAAAGCCGAAATCGGACGATCTAACTTTGTAGTGAAAGTTTCGTCTTAATCAAACTTGTTACATCCTGCGGGAGACCTTCAACGTCGACCGTCAGCGCATGCTCGTCCGGCTGTGGTTCCTCCAAGTCAGTAAGCTGACTGCCCAGAAGCGTTTCCGGCATGAAGTGGCCGCGTCGCCGCTGAAGTTGCTCCGCGATCCGTGCTCGGTCCGCCCGCAGAAAAACCAGCCGCACTTCGTCTGTCACACGAAGGCGATCCCGATATGCCCGCTTCAAGGCCGAGCACGCGACAACGGCATTTTCATGTGCGGCGAGACAACCTTTAATTAGCTGCTGTAGCCTATCGAGCCACGGCTGCCGATCTTCATCCGTTAACGGAATTCCAGCTTTCATTTTCTCGATGTTAGCTGCCGGGTGAAAGTTATCGGCGTCGTAGAATTCCCAACCGAGTTCCTGCGCCAACAATCGGCCAATTGTGGTTTTGCCCACCCCAGCGACACCGCAAACGACGACAATCACGGCGCGATTGTCATCGAGATTTGGTTTCATTCCGGACATCTGCCTGCAAAGGTGATTGTTCCTGCCCGAGAACAATCTGATATGCAAAACAGCCCAGCAGCAGAGCGGCAACAACGAAACGTGGGCTCATTGAATTGGCATTATAACATACACGGTCAGCATCAATGCACCCGGCGACGTTGGAATGGCGTTTCGGAAATCGCGGAGCCTCTTGAGACAGCAACATTCAATATCCACCTTTCACCAGGCGGCTGACCTTTGACTCTCTCGCTACCATTTCTTTCTTTTTAGTTTCTAATATTCTTTCTAATTCTTCGCCATGAACGATCCTAACGATCGCAGTTTTCTCGGACACCCGCGCGGCCTGGGTTATATCGCGTTCGCGGAAGCGTGGGAGCGTTTCTCCTACTACGGCATGCAGGCGCTGCTCGTGCTCTACATGATCAATCGGCTCCTGCATCCCGGTCACGTCGAGCACATCGCGGGATTCATCCCATTTCGCCATTTGATTGAATCTCTTCGTGGTCCGCTCGACATCCAGCCCCTTGCCTCAACCATCTTCGGTCTTTACACAGGCCTGGTCTATCTCACGCCAATTGCAGGCGGATTGATTGCGGATCGTTGGCTCGGGCGCACCCGCACTATCACTATGGGCGCGTTGCTGATGTCGGCCGGACATTTCTTGATGGCGTTTGACGTCACCTTTTTACTCGCGCTTACTTGTCTGCTTTGCGGCGTCGGTTGTTTCAAAGGTAACCTGGCCAGTCAGGTCGGGGGGCTCTACGCCACCGGAGATAATCGCCGCGCCGACGCCTTCCAGATCTACTACATCTTCATCAACGGCGGAGTCATCGCCGCACCGCTGATTGCCGGGACACTCGGCGAAGTTTACGGCTGGCACTGGGGCTTTGGCGCAGCTGGCGTCGGAATGTTGATCGGACTAACGATTTATTTGCTGGGTCGAAAATATCTGCCACCTGACTCGCCGGTAGTCGAAAAGGTTGATCAAGCGAAGAAGACGAAACTAACGCGCCGCGACAAACTCGCGATCGTCGCGTTACTTATTCTCCTGCCTTTCCTCACCATTGCCGTCATTCCCAACCAGCAAATCTTCAACGCCTACTTGGTCTGGGCGCAGGACCATGCTGATCTCATTTTCTTCGGAAAAAAAATGCCAACGACATGGCTGATCACGCTCGACTCAATCGTCTCGGTTAGCTTTCTCTTTATCGCGGTAATTTTCTGGCGGCTCTGGTCGAAAAAATTTCGCGAGCCAGCCGAGATCACGAAGATCAGTATCGGCAGTTTTATTGCCGTCACCGGTATGCTTTCGCTCGCGATGGGCGCCGCGATCGCGGCTTCTTCTGGCGGAAAAGTTGCGATCGGCTGGCTAATCGGTTTTCACGTTTTGAACAGTGCCGGCTTTGCCAATGTCTTTCCCGTTTCGCTCGCGCTTTACGCACGCGTGGCCCCAGCAGCCTTATCTGCTACGATCATCGGCATCTATTATCTCGCCTTCTTCGCCGCGAATAATCTCGTCGGCTGGATTGGCGGTCTTCTCGAAAAAATCCCGGCTACGCAGTTTTGGCTGTTACACGCCGCCCTTGCCGGTATCGCAGGAATTACCTTTTTTCTCGCCGGCCGAATTTTCGGACACCTTCTTGCGCCGGATGATGACAAACCTGCGCCTGTCGAGGTCCCTGCGGACGCCGACGTTGCTTGAGATTCACGACCGAAACCGTTCGCGATAGCATGTTGGAGAAATTCGCGCTCCGCCGGCTTGAATTCCCGTTGGCACTAAGCGAGCCGTTCTGATGTCGGCATTCATCGCAGAACCGTGCGACGAGAGCGTAATTCGCTCTGCCCCGGCTGCGGCACCTTGTTCGAAGCAGGAGGGACGCTGGGTGCTCGTCGCCACCGTTCTCGCCTCCAGCATGGCATTTATCGACAGCACTGTCGTGAACGTGGCGTTACCGGCGCTGCAAGCAAACCTCAACGCTACCATCGTGGACGTGCAGTGGGTCATCGAGGCGTACTCGCTCTTGTTAGCAGCGCTTCTCCTAGTCGGCGGTTCGCTAGGAGATCACTGTGGACGGCGCCGGATTTTCCTACTTGGCGTTGCGGTTTTCGCCCTGGCTTCTGCGTGGTGCGGATGCGCATTCGACATAAGACAACTGATCGTCGGGCGCGCAATGCAGGGATTCGGCGCAGCCCTTCTGGTTCCCGGCAGTCTTGCTATCATCAGCAGTTCGTTTGAAGAGAGCGAACGCGGACGCGCGATTGGGACGTGGTCAGGTTTCAGTGCCATCACGACTGCCATCGGGCCGGTAGTCGGCGGCTGGCTAATCGAACACGTTTCGTGGCGCGCCGTATTTTTCATCAACGTTCCAATCGCCGTTCTCGTGATCCTCATCTCGGTAAAGTCCGTTCCGGAAAGCTCTGACAAGGAGAGTGCGGGACTAGATTGGCTGGGCGCAATCATTGGAACCGTGGGTTTGGGTGCGCTCGTTTACGGACTGATCGAATCGTCGCGGCTGGGTCTTGGCGATCGATCTGTGATCGTTGTACTCGTTGCGGCGATTTTGGTTTTGATCGTCTTCTTCGTTGTCGAAGCACGTCTGTCGCAGCCGATGTTGCCATTCGCTCTCTTTCGCTCACCAACTTTTACCGGAACTAATCTCTTAACATTCCTGCTTTACGCCGCCCTCGGAGGAACACTTTTTTTTCTACCGCTAAATCTGATTCAGATTCAGCACTACGCTCCGACTGCAGCGGGCGCAGCACTCTTGCCGTTCATATTAATAATGTCGCTTCTTTCGCGCTGGTCGGGAGGCCTCATCACGGTTTACGGTCCCAAACTCCCGCTCATCGTCGGGCCAATGATTGTGGCCGCGGGTTACATGCTTTTTATTTTGCCGAGCGCCGGCGGCAGCTACTGGACGACCTTCTTTCCTCCGGCCGTTGTTCTTGGACTGGGAATGACCATCACAGTTGCGCCGCTCACCACGACAGTGATGAGTTCAGTTCCACAAAATCGTGCCGGAGTTGCCTCAGGCGTGAACAACGCGGTAGCCCGGACCGCTGGACTGCTCGCCATCGCAGTTCTTGGAATAGTCATGCTTCAGGTCTTCAAGCGCGCCTTCGATCGACGCCTAGCGGAATCGAGACTGCCGACGTCCGTTATTCAGTCAGTGGAAACTCAATCCACGAAGTTAGCAGCTATCACTATTCCAGAAAATCTGGACTTGGCGACGAAACAGCTGATTCGCCAAGCCGTCGATGAGTCCTTTGTGGCTGGCTTCAGGGTGGTGATGGTGATCGGCGCGACTTTGGCCGGCGCAAGCGCTATCATCGCACTGACACTGATCAGAGCGGACCCGCGAAATGATCAGTAACCGGCCCTATAGCGAATGAAGGAATGCGAATCAAAGACTAATGCGAATTAAGGGTTTTGCTATACTGCTCTGCCTACTAGCGATGGAATTCACACCTCCGGATGAGAAAAGGATCCGCGATGCCATTGGAGATGTGACTCAATTGCCTGTTCAGCTGCAGCGAGCTCTCGCATCAGATCACGATGCTTTTGAGCCCATCCCCAAGCCGACGCCGGGCGATTGGCTGGCTGTGCACCAAGAGCAAGATCAGACGTTTGAACAATTCAAGGCATCGAATCCAAATCGCCCTGCTCCAAACAGAAACATTATCTACTTTCAACCGCTTGGCGATTTCGCCGCTGAACGAAGCCCGTCCCTCGAAAAACTCCGAGAGTTTGCCGCTGCCTTCTTTGCCATGGAAATCAAAACTCTGCCCTCGGTCCCGATCGAGAATTTTCCGACACGGCGCAACCCGTTCACCCATAACCCGCAAATTCTTACCACTGACGTCCTTCGCTTTCTCAAAACTCGCATTCCCGGCGATGCCTTCTGCGTTTTGGCAATTACCATGGAAGATCTTTATCCCGAAGCGTCATGGAACTTCGTTTTTGGTCAGGCGTCATTGCCCGATCGTGTTGGTGTTTACAGCTTTTCTCGCTACGACCCGGCATTTTACGGCGAAGCGCACACGAGCGGTTATGAGGTTCTTCTCTTACGGCGGAGCTGCAAAGTTCTTGCCCACGAAACCAGCCACATGTTTGGCCTGACACACTGCACCTTTTTCAATTGCCTGATGAACGGATCAAATCATCTCGCCGAAAGCGATCGCCGTCCGTTGCATCTTTGTCCAGTCTGCCTGCGGAAGCTGCAATGGAGCGTTGGATTTGATGTCCTCACGCGCTACACCCCTCTGGAACAGTTTAATCGCAGCGCTGGATTCGGCGATGAAGCCGAATGGCTTAAAGCGCGAATTCAAAAAATTCGCCAGGAATGACCATGTAGCACAGGCATCTGGCCCGTTGATCAAAGCAGGCTGGTCAATATCGCGCTGCGCGATTTGTCCAGATGCTTTGTGCTTCCGCAATCCCACCGAGCACTCGAAGCCTGTGCGTAGAGCACGTATTCGCTTATTCGTCGTATACCGTTGCACTCAACGGGCAAGATGCCCGTTTGCCCCACAGGCAGGATGCTTGTGCTACGCCCCAGCCAATGGCAAAAATTCCTCGCGCACAATCTTGCCGTTCTTCACCGTGTAAACGCCGACTTCCGACATCTGAAATCTTTTCTTGGAATTCTTGTCAGTAGCATCGACATCGTATTGCACGACAAACCGATCGTGGGCTACAAACGGGCCGCTTACCTTGAAGCTATGCACCTCCATGTTTCCAATCCACCAGTCTGCCTTTCCGTGAACGGCATCGATGCCACGTTTTTCCGGGGACTCGCCGCCCATCCCCGATGCCTCCACACTCACGATGTCTTTGTCGTAAAGCGCATCGACCGCTTCGTGCCACGCTTGTTTGCGGGTTAACTCTACCACTTTGTTCGCAACTTCCTCGGTATTCATGTTTCCTCCTGTATTTAAGATCGATATAATTACAACTGGCACGCGGGCGATTGAGGTCAATCGCCCCTACCTGGGTGCTTTTTCGCTAAGGAATTTGTCCAGTTTGTTGAGCGAACTCTTCCAGCCGTCGTTGTGATTGTCGCGCGACTCTTCGCTCGGCAGGTGTTCGTGCAGTAGGCGGAGTTCAGTACCGCCCGCAGCATCGGATAGCTCGACAGTCACAATGCTGTTATGATTTTCCCAGGTTTCGTCGTCCTCCCATTGCCAGGTAAAGACGATTTTCCTTCCCGGCTGTAAATCACGGTACTCGCCCTGAACCGTCATTTCCTCGCCTTCCGGATTGATGAGATCCCAGCGAAATTTGCCGCCGACCCGCGTCTCCGCCACGAGGTCGCGCGTCCGAACGTTCTCTGGACCGAACCATTCTCTCAATTGCTTGGGATCGGTCCAAGCCGCATAAACCCGATCCCGCGGCGCGTTAATGAATCGTTTGATCTCAAGCGATCTTTTCTCTCCTGTTTTCGCCCTCATAATTTTCCTTTTTCTTCATCGGTGATCCGGAATTTCAGTACTCTCCCGCGTAACCTCCACGATCAACGCAGCTATGCTGCCTGCTGAGGCGGCGACTGCGTTGGATACTTCTCAAACTTGGGCAACGCGCGATCCACTTGGTCCCACGAATGCGCGTCCGCTGTCCACACATCAGCTTGCGGTTTGAACCAGCTTGGATCATCCAGGCTCGCAGTCCTGATCGCGACAAATTGAGGCGCGGCGTCAGGTTTGACCACAACCGGCGCGCCGCACTCAGGGCAAAAGCCCCGCCGGGTCATACCGCCCCGTTCGCTCGGCGACGCATGGAAGCGGGGCGAACCCTGCAAGAGCCTGAAAGCTTCCGCAGGCACGATTACATAAGACGAAAACGGCCCGCCACTGGCTCGCTGGCAATCGCGACAGTGGCAGTGCAGCATCATCACGGGTTCCGCTTTGGATTCGTAGCGAATCGCGCCGCACGCGCAGCCGCCGGTAAACGGAATCTGTATCGATGGTTTCATAGTTGATCTGGAATTTCTGGTTCGACGAGTTTCACCAGGGAGGCGAGCGATTCTTGCCAGCCGAGGTAACACATTTCGGCTGGAATGGCAGCAGGGATGCCTTCTTGCACGATCGTCACTTCCGTTCCGCACAAAACTTTTTTCAGCGTAATCGTCGTCTGCATTTCGCCTAGTAAATTCGGATCGTCAAACTTCTCGGCGTAACGAATGCGTTCGTGTGGTGTTAGATCAAGATATGTCCCACCGAAGGAGTGGCTCTTGCCGGTGCTGAAGTTCGTGAACGACATCTTAAAGCTGCCGCCGACTTTTGCGTCCATCTCATGAACCTTGCAAGTGTATCCGTTCGGCGGGAGCCATTTCGCCATCGCCTCGGCATTCAGAAATGCACGATAAACCTTTTCCGGCGCTGCACGCACAACACGGTGGAGCCGGATCGTGTTCGTTGATTCGGTTTCTTTTGCCATCATGCCTCCTCTTGTTCGACAAATCGCTTCAGCTCGGAACCAATAATTGCGATCCAGCCGGCCTCGAAGTTCTTCCGCGCGTATGCCGGAGTTTTCGGGAAACTTTCGATTCCTTCATGCATCAGTTTCAATCGTGTCTTTTCTGCCTCCCCGAACAATTCAAACGTCACTAACGAATCGCCCGGCTCGCCTTTGTATCGCCAGGTATAGGCGATCTTCTTTTGCGGCATCACTTCAGTGACCTTGCAAAGGTGATGGTAACTATTTCCCTCGTGCTCCACCACAAACTCGAATTCGAAACCCACCTCGGGCCTGAATTCCTTGAGGTCGAAATACCATTGCCGCATTTGATCGACATCGGTGAGTGCCTGCCACACTTTCGCGACCGGGGCGTTGAACGTCCGCTCGATCACGATTGCTTCCGCTACGTTTGTACTCATAATCCCCGCTCCTCTGATTAGGTATCGTACTGATCGTGCCGCCGCACCCACGACATGGTATTCTCCGGATCCTCGTCCCGCCCTTTTGGCGTCAGATCAAGGAAATTATAGGTGCCCACCAGTTGGTCGAGGCC
>Ga0209577_10003876_pt1 | contig 14105 bp, 9 predicted proteins | sample GraSoiAngelo_109_FD_185874 | JGI IMG/M metagenome (GOLD analysis project Ga0209577, IMG submission 185874) | Grasslands soil microbial communities from the Angelo Coastal Reserve, California, USA - 14_0903_12_20cm (SPAdes) (version 2) | ecosystem: Environmental > Terrestrial > Soil > Grasslands ...
ATTTGAAATTCAGGCAACGTCCACGACAAACGAGAGTATTCGCAAGGCTTACGCAGAACAGGGATAATCCTCTCGCTGTAGCGATACTCATTGAGCGCGAACAATAGTTCTCGCTTAACCCACGGGGGCCGCACCGAATCGGGCTGATAAGCTCGCCAGAGAAAGCAAGCTAAGCAAATCCTGGCTGGCCACAGATGCCGTCGAGCAATACGTTGCTGAACAAGAGCGCCAGGCCGCTTTAGTCCGGACAGCCGAATACGAAATCGACAGCGGAAAGTTTCTGCGTCACGAGAAGGTGCGGCGTTGGCTCCTCTCCTGGGGCACTGAGAAAGAACTTCCTCCGCCTACATGCAAGTAATTTGGTCTGCTACAGCCGTTGCCCAGCTGGCGGAAATCCGCAGCTTCATCGAGCAGGACAAACCTCAGGCCGCTCGTGGTGTCGCTGCGCGTATCGTCGCTGCCGCCGATCAGCTCGCCAGGAGTCCCCATATTGGGCGCCAGGGAAGAGCCCCGCAAACTCGAGAGCCGGTGATCGCCGGCACTCCCTACATTCTTCCCTATCGAATACAAGGAGATCGAATCAGAATTCTCGCTGTTTTCCATGCCTCCCGACAGCGGCCACGTGCTTCTGAAGCCTAGGACTACTGGCGTCAACCGTGACGAAGCTGGAACTTCAGATCATGGAAGCTGTGGTTCGCTAAAACTTCAGCCAACCAAAACGAGACCGTTTTTGATGGCGAAGGCCCGAATACGATCCTCGCTTCGAAAACCGCGCGAAAACTTTGGATCCCTGCGGCCTTAACCGCTGCGACCACCTCGAGCCCGAACTTCCGATCGCGGTCAAAGATCAAGCAGTTGAGAGAGGTTTCAAAAGCGAAACGCCTCCCGCAACTGCTGCGTGGTCCAAGTTTGACGAGGCCATCCAAACTCCCCCCTTGGCGCAAGAAACCTTTGTTCCGCGTAATAAAGCTGAAGAATCAAAGTGCTGGGCTGCGATCGGTCTACTGAGGGCCATCAACCCGGCTGACCAGGCTTCCAGTCCGGCGTGTCAAGCAAAGCGCACTTGGAGCTCGCTGGCCCACGTTATGAAGCTCAACCATCGCCACAACCAGCGTTCTGACTCTGTATCGGACGCTTGATTGTCCAGGGTCCGGTTCACACGTCTCTCGAGTTCGGCAACATCCAGTGCAGGAATGGCGGCGGCGCCCCTCAGGATACCGTGGAGCCACGACTCCGTTTGGCGATTCAATTTCGAGATGGGCATGGCAAACCCGATCCTGTCGCGGCGGTCGAGGACCTCCGTGGGGACGAGCCCGCGCATGGCACGAAGCAGAACCGCCTTGCAACGACCCTCCGCGGAAATAATTTCTTCCTCGGGCAGGGAAAATACAAAATTGAGAAGATCAGCAGTCAGGAAGGGAACGCGGTTCTCTACCGAAAAGGCCATTGCATTTCTGTCTTCAAAGCGAAGCAAGGCGGGAAGAGCCTCCAAAAGGTTCTGTTTCAACAGACCGTGCAAACTGCGCCCAGGACCCTCGCTGTAACGGGTTCTTGAAGAGCCGATCCCGCGCTCGCGAAACCAATCGGCATTGGCCCCGGGCGGCGGCCTGGTTCGCACGCGCCTCACGGTTTCTACAAGGCTCGCCGGAAGAGTCTCGCGTGCCACCCCCCGGAGGCTTAGTGCCGCCGACCCAGGCAGCGCCTTCGCATGCCGCAGGAACTGCATGGCCGCTAACCAATGGCCTGTCCGCACGAGGGTGGCAAGACGCACGGGGAGATGCCGGATGTACCCGAGATATTGATCTGCGCCCTGGCCGGTCAGCACCACTTTCACGCCCGCCTCGTGAGCGGATCGAAAAATGCGGTACTGGGCGTAGATGGTTGGCGATCCAAATGGCTGTTCTTGCACGCGCACTAGCTCGCGAAAGTCCTCGACGAGCTCGTTTGGATGAATGTGGACTAGGTGCTGTTTGGCCGCCGTCGCCCGCGCGACCATCCCAGACCAGCGTTCTTCCGAGAGCTCCGGATCTTCTGCGACATAACTGAACGCGTGCAATGGGATTTCTGGGCCCTGGACAGCTCGGACCATGGCCGTGATCGAAGACGAATCCATGCCTCCGGAAAGAGACACGCCCACAGGAACGTCGCTCCGCAGATGCAGTCGGATGCTTTGCTCGAACAGATCGCGGAAGCCTGAGCTGGCCTCTTGGGGCGAGATGCACGGGGCCCGTTTCCGCTCGAGTTCCCAGTAACACACGGGCTCTGAGGTCCCGGGAGATGCGCAGGAAATTGCCAAATAGTGCCCCGCTCGAAGCTGGCGGACGTCTTGAAAAAAGGTCCTGTCGGCAAGTTCCCCCATTGCGCCGGAAAGGAAGTCATAGACCGTCTGCGGGTGTGCCCTGCGGCTCACCCCTGGGACCTCGAGCAGCGGAGCAATTTCCGAGGCAAATACGATTCTGTGCCTGTCCTGGACGTAATAAAGCGGCTTGATGCCAAAGGGGTCTCGCGCGAGCAGGACAGAAGCTTGCTCGGAATCGAAAACGGCAAACGCAAACATACCGATCAGGCGCGGCAGCAGGGCCTTTCCCCATCTTCGCCATCCCTCGAGCAGCACTTCCGCATCGGAGCTGGTCCTGAAACTGTGGCCGAGATTCTTGAGTTCGGCGCGAATTTCCCGATAGTTGTAAATCTCGCCATTGAAACTAAGGTGGTATCGGCCGTCGGGAGTCGACATGGGCTGGCGCGCGGCTTCCGATAGATCGATGATGGCTAATCTGCGGTGACCGAACAAGACCGTGGCAATCGGAGGTGCGCCCAAAGTGGACGAAGCGGTGCCGTTTCTGACGATAAACTCCTCTAGGCCTTGGCCGTCCGGCCCGCGATGGACCATATGATCCATGGCCCGTCGAACCGCGTCTCGAAGCGGCACGTGCTCACCGGTTTGTATGCAGCCGACGATTCCGCACATGACAACAGGTGTTTTTCCTTCCGCCCTATTAGGACGATGCGTTGCTCGCTAAGCTTTGGTGAACAGAAATCAAACGCTCGGTACAGCGAGCGAAAATCAACCCGCTTCTGGGCAAGGTTTCAACCGGACTATTCGAATCTTCTGAGCTTGAGCGATTCGAGCGCAACAGAAAAGAGAAATTGCGGTCCATAGACGAGGTAGCGCCGCCAGAGTCTCCGGGGTTCCTGAACCAATCGGAAAAGCCATTCTCCTCCGTTCTCGCGCATCCAGCGGGGCGCCTGTCTTCGCCTTCCCGAATGGATATCAAAAGCCGCTCCCACGCCCAGCAGCACCGCAGCCTGCAGACGGCCCCGGTGCCGGTGCATCCATTGCTCCTGTTTGGGCGTGCCAAGACCAACCCAAACGACGTCCGGCGCGGCCCGATTGATAGTGGCCACGAGTTCTTCTTCTTGCGCTTCGGCCCAGGGTTCGAACGGAGGCGAGCATGTGCCCGCAATCACGAGCCCGGGAAACCTGCGCTTGAGGATGGTCGCGAGTCCATCGGCCACGCCGGGTGCCCCGCCCATCAGGAAATGACGACAGCCCCCCGAAGCCGTTTGCCGACACACCTCGAGCATGAGCTCAGGCCCGTAGACCCGGCGCGTGAGCGGCCGTCCCCGAAATCGGCTGAGCCAAACCAGAGGCGTGCCATCGGGCACCACCAGGTCGGCGGCGTTAAGGATGCACTTGAAGGCAGGATCGTGTTGCGCCTCCATGATCCCGTGCATGCCGGTCAGTGCGACATAGCGGCAACCGTGCCGGTGCTCGATCCACTCGCTGACGGTTCGACATGCTTCCGGAAGCTCCAGCGCGTCCACATGCACACCCAGGACTTCGAAGGAGGGCCTCCGCACTCCCACCCCGTTCTTCCATGTCACTCGCCAAGGGAGGTCTTCCTTCCGCGATTCGATGGCGCGTTTATAAATGCCCATGAGCATCTCATAGTTTCTGTCGGCGGTGTACTTGGCCACGAACTCAGCGCGGCCGGCCTGTCCGATCTCTTCCATATCTCGGGGATGAGTCCAAACCCATTCCACCTTGCAGGCCAGGTCCTCGGCATTACCCGGGACAAAATGTATCCCGGTGCGTTCGTCCGCTACCATCTCTTGGAGGGCTCCGAGTCCCGCTACGATGGTTGGGGTGCCGCAGGCGTAAGCCTCCGTGACCGTCATGGGGAGATTCTCGTAGCACTCGCTCGGCACGACCAAGAATCGAGCACTCTTCATTGCCGCAAAAACCGCTTGGCGGTCGAGGTGGCCGAGAAACCGCACGCGAGCAAGCCCCAGCCTCTCGACCAGAGCTTCGAGCTCACCGCGCAGGGGGCCATCCCCCACGATCCGCAGAGGAATCTTGCTCCCGAGTTGCTTCCAGGCGGCGAGCAAGGTTCCCAATCCTTTTTCCGGGGAGAGACGACCGACGAACAAGGCGTAGTCGGAAACATCGCGCTCGGCGCCTGGATCAGGATGAACAAAATTGGGTTTGACGACAATTTTTGCTGCGGGCAGTCCACCAGCGATGAACTTATCTCTGGCAAAATTCGACAGCGCGACATACAAGTCTACCTTCTTGGTCCAGGTGCCGAGAGCCTGGTGGATCGCGAGCATGGCGGCAACGGTTCCGCTCGCCGTTCTATTTCCGCGATAGCAGGCATAGCGCACCGCCGGCCAGGCAATCCCTTTCCCGAGGCAGCACTCGCAGGGCTTCCCGCCGCGCGAGAGCGTCGTCCCGGGACACACGAGGCGATAGTTGTGAAGCGTCTGCACCACGGGAATCCCCGCCGACCGGCAAGCGGAATAAGCAGACGGGGAAATCAAAGGAAAGGTGTTGTGGAAGTGCGCCACGTCCGGCTGGTGGTTCAAGGCAAAGCGCCGGACCTCGGCAAGGGTCTTGCTCGACCACACGGTCGTCAGGGGCAAGGCCGCCTTTTGAACGATCGTGAACGGCTCGATTTCCGCATTGTTCCGACGGTAAGGGAAAACGGAATGGCCGCGGGTCGAGAGCAGTTGTTCTTCGGATTCAACCGCCAGGTCTTCCCCTCCTCGCTTCATATATCGGCAGTGCAGCATGAGCACTTTCATCGGTTGTCCTTGTTCCTTCCCCTATGCCGTATCAGCCCCCCTGGCGTTCTCGAGATGGTCGTTCACGGGACAGCAAAACGGGGGCTGGTCCGATGAAAACGGTGGAAGCGGGACTTAAGGAAAGCTGTTTCCCGGACAAATCTCTCTCCTCGTTAACCGTCCACGCCTCGGGAATCTTGAATTTCGCGGTTCGGGCCGGATTCCACACGACCCACGCCCGATGATCCGGACGGCTCAGTTCACAAATCCAGGCGCCACTCCGATCGGGAAGGCAGGAAACCATGCGCGCGCCAACCAGCCACTTCTCGGTTTCCGCAAAAGCGGTTGCCGGAGGTTTCAAGGTCTGTCCATCCGCTTCGGTCAATCCGCCGACCTCGCTGTCCCAGGAATAAAAGTAAAATCGTCGGACGCCCATGGCCCAGTTCAGCAGATAGGAACGCGCCACATAGGCGGAGGCTTCCTCGAGCGTCAGCACCCTGCTAAAGGAGGAGTTTTGCGGCGTGACCTTGCTCAACCGATTCTCGATGAGCCAGCCCGTTTCGGTGTTCCACAGGGGCTTGGTCGCCAAATGGTTTTCCTCTAGCACGGCGCGCAAGCGCTCGCCGAGCTCCAGCATGGCTTCCGGTGCGCCCGGTGTGACATAAAAGTGAAACCCGATCACGTCGGCGTACGCGCCACCCCCCATATGCAGATAGTGTTCAAGCCATGCCACTCCCGTCTGCCCGGTGGCGGACGGCGAAACGACGAGAACCGTCTGGTCCACTTGCTTCAAAACGCCATAGGCTTCGCGGGCCAGTTCGAGCATCGTGTCCGGCCGGCCAGAAAAAAAATCGCTCAGGTTCGGTTCATTCCAGATCTCGTAGGCGTGGATGCGGCCTTTGTAACGCGTGGCGACCTCGCGAACATACTCGCTCCAATCGGAAATATTCCGAGGTTCAGCAGCGTTGCCGTGTTCATAACCTGACTTTTCTTTTGGCCGGCTAGAAGCCCACGCCGGTGTTAGCCCGAGGGGCAACAAGATCTCGACACCATGACTCTCCGCCAGAGAGATATAACGATCGAGGTGCGAGAAATCCCACTGCCCTTTTTGCGGCTCCACGTTGGGCCAGACTACATAGGCGTCCCAAAGGCGCCAGGAACCGAACGAGACGCGAGGCCAGGGTGTCGGCTGCGGGAGATGGTGTATGTGCAGACCGAAGAAGGAAAGTGGAACGGGCTCGCTCGGAGGCACGAGCTTTGTCGCGCGCGCCCTACTCTTCCACAATTCAACGGAGATCGCGGCCAGGACCAGCAACGCGAAAAGGCGCAAAGCGGACCTCGGCGTCGTGGACATGCTGCGCGTCCTCCTTTCGAATGGTGGCGTCAGCTTCGGCTCCCTTGCTCCCTCAGAGGTCTCTCAGGGGTCAGGGGTAGCAGCTCTTTGCCGCTCCGCGAGCGGCATCCGACGGATTGGGCTGGGAGGTGGTTGAAAAGCCGGTTTCGGCGCTAGCTCGCGAGGTGTGTCCGGAAGCGGCCGACCCGAACTCGTATAATAAGCGTGTCGCAGGCAGCAGCCAAGAAAGCCTTTTTAAAGACCTGCTCTCTGGCGCAAACTCCTGGTAGAAGCGGACGAGCCTCCAGCCTTCCACTCCGCACTCCCGCAGCAGGCCTTCGGCGCCAGTTCGCGTATAACTGCGATTATTCCCGAAGTTTTGCGGCAGCAGGCCGAGCCGCCGCAGCGGGTTGTGCCACCAATGATGAAAGTCGACGATGGCCCGGCCCTCGCTCGCAATGGCTCTCTCGATCTGGTTTAACAGAGCCTTCTCATGGTCTTGCCCGCGAATCAAGGTATCCAGACACAGCAGTCGATCGATCGAGCAACGAAAGGGCAGGGCAAAATAGTCCACGCGCAAAAAGAAGATATTCCGAAGACCCATCCGGCGGGACCTTGCGAGGGCGTACCGCAGGGCGTCGACCGACAGGTCACAATGGAGCACCCACCTGAAGTGCCGCGCACAAGAGAGCGTGTAGTCTCCGACACCCGCGGAAACGTCGCAAAGGATTCCATCCTGCAATGGGACTCCGTCTCTTCTGAGCATGGAAAGGACGGTTCGCACCTGGCGCTCGCGATGAAGTCTCCAGGCCGAGGACTGGGCCTCACGGACGCCCCAGGGAATCGCGTCCTCCCGAGCTTCGAAGGTCCGATGAAACTCGAGATGGTAATCCGCCGTGTATTTCGGATTCGACAGGGATCCCACGGGCTTGCTCGGGAGAAGTTCCAGGATCTCTCCTTCCCAGGCTCGATAGATTCTGCCGCAATGGCGGCATTCGAAACTCGCGTCCTTCGAGCGCAGGGATCTCTGGTCGTCGGGACAGCAAAGCCGCGAAGCGATTTCTTCCGTGCTAAAGCGCATAAGATCCGAGCTCTGAGTTGGTCACAAGAGTCACTCTGTCTTTGTTTGCGGCAATAAGTGCGAGCAATTCCTCGAGCCGACCCCATTGGTGTTCCTGCTCAATTTCGAACGAGTGCCCCCAGAGGTGGAAAGCGCCCCCCTCCCTGAGAGTTCGCTCGAGCAACTTCGCTCCTAGTTCCCACCAGTCGCACCTGCCAAACAAAGCGCGCGCGCGAAACAGGTTTACCAACGACCACCGCTTGAGGGCATTCTTGGCATAGGCGACGGGCGAGTGAGGGAAGGCTTGCACGGTGGTGGGAATCAGCGCGAGCCCCTCGACGCGGCGCGGCCAGTCGGTTGAGAGGAATTCAACGGTTCGCGCCGATAGATATCCGGCTCGTTTCAGCAGGGACAACTGTTCTCGCCTGTACTTGCCCCCGGGGAAACAGAAGACGCGGCAGGGCTTGCCCGTAAGATCTTCGATCCATTGGCGTGAACCCGATAACTGACCGAGCGTTTCATCCTGCGGAGCTCGGTCGAGCGGGTTGTGATCGAGCGCATGGGAGCCCACTTCAAACCGCGAACTGAGCTCCCGGATATCCTCTGCCGCCATCGCTGGCCAGCTCGTGTTGCGCGCTATGTAGAAGGTGCCGGTCAACCCGTATTTCGCGAGCAGGTCGGCAATATGCAGGTCGAGGGGGTACCCATCGTCCCAACTGGTCGTAACCAAGCATGCGGAGTGCTTTCCCGTCACGGCGACACCCTGGTTCCAAGGGCAAACTCGAGAGCGTGTGCGAAGCCGGCGGCTTGGGCGTCATGGTTCCACCGGGCGACCATGCGTTTGGCGGTGGCCCCCATGCGCTCGCGCGCGCCCGGATCGTTCACGACTTTTTCGAGCGCCCTCGCAAGCGCGGCCGAGTTCCCTTCCCTCACGACGACGCCGTTGAGTCCGTCCTGCAGCAAGCCTCCGGCAACGGCTCCGACCGCATCGGTTGCGATCACCGGCACGCCCTGGTTGAACGCTTCATTCACAACCAGTCCCCAAGGTTCCCTGCTCTCTCGTGTCGTCACCGAGGGAAGCACGACGACGGTCGCGAGAGCGTAGTAGCCCACCGTTTCTTGGATCGGCACATAGCCCGCAAAGCGCACTCGCTCCCCGATTCGAAGGCGAGCAGCCAGCTGTTCGAGCGCCGGGCGCTCTCCCCCCGCCCCGGCAATAACCAGAACCGAGTCCTCGAGACGAGCTGCGGCGAAGGCCTCGAGAAGATGGGGAAGTCCCTTGACCGCTTCGAGGCGCCCAAGATACAAGACCACATTTTGCCCCGCACGAACGGCTAGTTTTCTCCTGAGAGCTTCCTTCTCGGAATCCGAAACCAAGCGGGAGTAAAACGAATTGTCCACCGCCTGCGGGGCCACGAAAATCCGCTCCGAGCGCACTCCCTCGGAGACGAGATAGCCTTTGACATGTTCGCCGTAGACAACGATGGCGTCGGCATCCCGGTAAAGAAAGCGGGTAAGCGGGAAGATCGCTCGGTGCAGCGGAGTCTCGATTCTAAACCAAATGCCCGTCCAAAGCAGGAAAGGCACGCGCTTCCACCGCGCCACGAAGTAGGCCATCGCGAGCGCAAATTTGCCGTCGATTGCGCTCAGAATGGCTCGCGCCCGAGAGCGCAAAAGCTTCCAGGGAAGCGCGGGCACAATTCGCGTCCCTCCCACTCGAAAACCGCCCAGGTACGCATGGGGAAAATCTCCGGAACTGACTCCATGCTCGGCTTGCCAATACCATTCCCTGCCGTCGGAGTGGAAAAAGTATTGCGCGCCGAGACGGGCGGCAAGACGAGTGAAGAGCCCAAGCGTATAGTGCGTACAGATGGGCTGAACAAACGCAAAGCTTCGGCGCCGAGCGGCGGGGAGTTGCTCCGGACCGAAGGGGAACGCGGAAGGCGTTCCGGGTGACGGCGTCCGAGGAACGGGGGATTTGGCCCTTCGCTCTCTAGCGGCCTCTTCGAGGACCCGCTCGTAGATTTGCTCGAGTTTGGCGGTTTGCGTTCGGAGATCGAACGACGCCCGAACCCGTCTCCGGCCCGCCTCGCTCATGGCCCTCCAGCGATTCCGATCTTCGAGAAGCGTGAGGATATGCCCCGCAAGCGCGCTCCAATCCTCCTCCTCTGCCAGCAACCCGGTCTCTCCATCGTCGACCGCCTCCGGCACTCCCCCCGAGCGAAAGCCGGCCACCGGAAGTCCCATGGCCTGCGATTCCAGGAAAACCATTCCCAATCCTTCTCGGTCGCCCGATCGAGCACACACGCTCGGCACCGAGAAAACGCTCGATCGATTCATCCACTCGCGGACAACGGTGGGAGACTGCACTCCCAGGAAGGAGTAATTCCGCAGGTTCTCGCCGGCCAAGTGCTCGAGGTCCTTGCGAAGCTCTCCGTCGCCGATCACCACGAGTTTGGCTTCAGGTAGGGCAGCCTCGACCTCGCACATGGCCCTGATAAGATGCGCGCATCCTTTTTTCTCCGTGAGCCTTCCGGTAAACAGAACCACCGGCTCTCGCCGAGTGTGCTCATGGGGCTTAAAAAAATCGGTATCCACTCCGATGTAGTGCACCAGGATTCGCTCTTCGGGGAATCCCCGGTCGATCATCTGTTTTCTCAGAAATTCCGAGGCCGCGATGTACAGCGCGGTTTCCCTGTGCAGGACGTGCCGGTTGCGGACATACATTCGGGCGCGATAATGAGAGCGGAGAAAATCGGCATCGGCGACCGTGGCATCGTAGCCGTGAACGGTGACGACGAGCGGCACCCCAAGCCAGCGCGCCAGGGGAAGAGCGGTAAGCCCGGCCGGGGCGCAGTGAGCATGAACCAGGACGGGCTCGTGCTCCCCGACGCGCCGGAAAAAAAACGGCGCATATCCTAACACCTTGAAGGGGATCTGCTTCAGCCGATTCCAGAGCTGCGGGGCCCGGGGATTGTCGCACAGCACGACGGTTCGGTCCGAGGGAAGCGGAAGGCCCGGAGAGGCCCGCTGGGGGCTCACGTACAAGGCCGTGAACTCCCTGAGCGCGGAACCCTGTGCGCGGACAAAGGTCATGCTTGGCGCGAGCAGCGGCTCAGCAAAGATGGCGACGACGGGCTTAGGCTCGAGCGAAGGCCTTTGCCGGTCAATGGCGTTGGGCAACATCAGGGGACTCATGGTTATAGGGTCTCCTCCGGCCGTTCCGCAGCGAGTCCCAGGGGAGGCTTCTCGCAAGCAATGATCTCGGTTGTGGGGCTTTCCTCGAGCATCTTGGTCAACAGGAGTTCGAGCGGGTAGAGCACGGAGCCGAGGAGGAATCCCGCAGCCTCGCTCCGCCGGGCTGAGTAAGTCACGAGTTTCCAGAGGAAACGGTAGACCGGGCTCTGGGAGTCCAGGGGTTCTTCCATAAGCACAAACATGGGGACACGGCGAAGCACGCGAAACCCGGTATTCCTCAGCAACGCCTCCACCCGGCTGAGGCTGCGGCAAGCCACATGCTCGCCCGAGAGAGGGATACTGTGCACCAGCAAGTCCGAGAACAGAAACAGACCCCCGGGACGGAGCAGCGCATGCACGTTTCGAATCGCTCGTTCGTAACGCCCTTCCTCCACGATGTGAAACAGCACGTCGAAGGCGGACACCACGTCGTACTGTCCGTCGAGAGACGCTCGGAGAGCGTCACTGATGTCCATTTCGAGAATCCTCGTTGAGGGGAAGGCGCTCCGCAGGCGGGACACGGCGATTTCCGCCAAATCGCATGCCGTTATCGAAGAAACTCCGAGTTCCTTCCATAACCCCAGATAGAAGCCCGTTCCCGATCCAACGTCGAAGACCCGCGCTCGGCTGAGGTCCGTACCTAAAGACCTGAGGAGTCGCAAGAATGCGGCGCGCCGGACTCGGTACAGCCACTTGATATAGTGTTTCCCCATGCGGGTGTTCCCCACGCCGCATAGACCCGGGTGCTGCCGCAGGCGTGTTTCCCAATAGGACTTGGCGTCAAATGGTCGGCTCGACCGAGGGGTCGGAGAAAGGGCGGTGCGGCCGGGCGCGCTCACGTTCGAACTCCTTCCGATCGCCTTCCAGTCAGAAGACAGACGCGACAGGAGATGGCTACATAGAGGATCCAAAGCACGTAGTTCGGCGAAAGAAGAGAGCTCTGCGCCAGATTTACAAAGAAGAGAAAGATCAGAAACAAGAGCGGCCAGGCGCCCTCCCACAGGCCTTCCCGGCGAAAACATTCGGCCGCCTTCCAGAAATGGCGGGCAAATCCCAGAAAAAATGCGGCTAACCCGCATATGCCGAGATCAAGCCAGATTTCAAGATACCCGTTGTGGGCGCTCGGCACGTCCCACCCGGCGAGCTTGCGAACCTCGCCTGAGCTACCCTCGTCACCGAGCCAAAAGGCATTGAATCCATGACCGATCCAGGGGTGATCCATCCCGAGGATCAGCGAGGCTCCCCAGATGGTCGTGCGGCCGGTGAGCGTGACATCCCGGTCGAGGAAGGCGGCCACGGCTGCAAAGTGGGAGGCAATGAAATAAAGTCCGATCGCGGCGGCCACGACGCTAGCCACCAGTATCCGACGCGTGCTGTGTCGATTGGTCCGCATATACCGCAACAGCCAACCCACCGCGAGGACCGCGAAAAGGCTCAGAAAGCCCGTCAGAGAACCGGACAGGAAAAGGAGAAGAAAGCTGAGGCCGGCCCAAGGATAAGCACTCCATTTGTGCTCCGGTTCAAGGCGGCTCCACAGGAGGAGAACCACGGTGCTGAGCGCCATCATCATCCCCAGGGAGTTTCGTTGGGTGAAGATCCCATACCACGGCGCGCTCCATTGCTCGAAAAGCTGTTGCACAGGCAAGACGTCAAACATGAAGCTGAGCAAGCCATTTGGCTCGAGGAAAAGGCCGTACATGCGCCCGGTCTGGCTGTCGACCGCCGTCCCCAGATGAAACGCCCCGAAAACAAGGCTCAAAACCGCGCAGATCTTGGCGAGAGTCACGAGAAGCCGTAGTTGCTCTTTGAAGGAGTAACGGACGGCGAAATAAAAGCCGGTAAGCGTCGTGGCAGCCAGCGCCACGCTCCGTCGGGCGGTCAGTCCCTTGTCGTCAGACCAGCCGATCGAAAGCAGGCAGATGGCCAGGAGCAACAAAAACGGCCACCCTCGAAGGAGAAGACGCCAAAACCCGCGGGCTTCTTTGATCAAGAAAAACAGTACGAACAAATATAAGCCGGACCAGATGACCTGCATGAAGGGCAGCCCGGCGTTCTGCCGGAAAGCGAATTTGCCGTGTTTTAAAAAGAGATTCAGGAATGCTCCCGTGGAGAGAAGCAGGAGAACGATGGCCAGGCCCTTTTCGAGTTTGCCCGGTGGGTTCATGGCCTTCCTCTACACCTTGGCCCGCGAGGCCATGCCGACATCCAGGGTTCGCAGATCGTTCCAGATATAACCCCCTGCGCCAGCCAGGATCACGGTGCTCAACAGGGCGGGCGCAAGAATTTCGTCCATTCGGCCGACTAGCCCCAAGCGGTATGCGGCGAGAAGGAGGACCGAAGGAGCGAAGGCCACCAGGAAGGGTTTCGTTTCATAGCGCAGGGGATAGTGGCGCTGGCCGACCAGAGCCATAAGAAACGTGATCACCACCCAGGCGCCGAGCCACGCCCAGGCCGCCCCCAAGACTCCAAAACGGGGTATCAGAAGCCGGTTCAGCAGGAAGCTTACACCGATGCCGCTAGAGAAAATGGGTGGTAACCACCGCGTGGCCGATCCGAGATACAGGCCCACCGAAGAGGGATACTGCAGGACGGCAGCCGCCTGGACCAGAAGCAACCAGGGAACCGAGGAAAGGCTTTGAGCGTACTCCGGGGTGGCCAAGATACGCAGAAGAAGAGGCGAGAAGAGAGAAAACACGAGCGCCATAGAGACCGAAGCCACCACGAGATAACTCATCAGCTTCGAGTAAATCAAGGGCGCTCCTGGCCTGTTCGCGATCTGGAAAAGCAATCCGCCCCAGGCGGCTCCGAAAGGAACCACAACGAGCAAGCGCATGATGCCGGAAATTTTGACGGCCACAAAGTAAAGCCCTACCTGTTCGAGGCTCCCGTAGTGGCCGAGAAAAAAACGCCCCGCGCCATCTAGAATCATCATGATCAGAGCGCTGCCCATTACCGGCAGGCCGTATTTGGCCATGGACACGGCCGACGACAAGGAGGCCGAGAGAGAAAGGTCGGAAACGGTCATTGCCCACAGGACAAGACATGCGAGAACATCCCCGAGCACGCGGCCTTTGAATACACCTACCAATCCTTCGCCGCGTCCAACCACCAGCCAGATGCTGAGACCGGCAATCCCCAAAAGCCGGATAGCGGAGGCCCAAGAGAAACTCCCGGCCCTCCTTTTGGCCCGCAGGTGCGTCAAAAGAGACCCTTGCAAAGATTCGAGCAGGACGAGGGGTAGCAGCCACCAGGCGATCCGTCGCGCATCTCCCCGCAGCAAGCTTGCCGACCAGGGAATCGAGAGGAAGATCGAGAGCCCTGTTCCCGTGATGGCCGCCGCGAGACCATTGGCCCAAAGCATGGTGCCCAGGAGTTTCCGCGCCTCGCCCGGACCAGAAGCCGCGAAGCCTT
>Ga0209577_10003877_pt1 | contig 14102 bp, 10 predicted proteins | sample GraSoiAngelo_109_FD_185874 | JGI IMG/M metagenome (GOLD analysis project Ga0209577, IMG submission 185874) | Grasslands soil microbial communities from the Angelo Coastal Reserve, California, USA - 14_0903_12_20cm (SPAdes) (version 2) | ecosystem: Environmental > Terrestrial > Soil > Grasslands...
GAGGCCGCCGCGCAGGCAGGCGGATTGGAGGGAGTCCAGATGGTCGCTGCAGCGCCACGGCAGAGCATCAAGGTCGGGGACATCCGGCTGACCTACCTCCCCGACGGGGAGACCCGGCTCAATCCCACGGCCTTCTTCCCGGCCTCCACCGAGGACGCGTGGAAGCTCCACCCCGAGTGGCTGGACGGCGATGGCCAGCTGCTGTGCAGCCTCGGTGGCCTGCTCGTCGAGACCGGCGACCGCAGGGTGCTCATCGACACCGGCTTCGGACCCCGCCACGCCGAGTTCCCCGGCTTCGGCCCCTTCGACGGCGGCAGGCTGCTCCAGAGCCTCTCCGAGCACGGGCACGAGCCCGGTCAGATCGACACCGTGGTCTTCACCCACCTCCACCTCGACCACGTCAACGCATCGGTGCGCCGCGAGGGCGACGGCTGGGCGCTCGCCTTCCCCAGGGCCAAGTTCCTGGTCCGGGAGACGGAGTGGCACCACTGGGTCGGGAAGAACGACCCGACCGGGATGTACGAGGAGACCGAGACCGCGATCCGCGACCGGGTCGACCTCTGCGACGCCGACGCCGCGGTGGCGCCGGGGGTGACCCTGGTCTCGACCCCGGGGCACACCCCGGGGCACACCTCGGTGGTGATCGCCTCGGGCACCGACCGGGCGATCGTCCTCGGCGACGTCCTCCACTGCCCGGTGCAGCTCGAGGAGGAGGAGTGGGGCTGCGTCTTCGACGTCGACCCCGTCCTCGCCCGGGCGACCCGCGAGAAGATGCTCGCCGAGCTCGAGGGCAGCGGCGCGGTCGCCGCCGGCGGCCACTTCTCCGACTTCACCTTCGGCCGCTGCATGCGCGGCGAGGGACGGCGGGTGTGGAGCGTCCACCGGGCGATGGCGGGGACGGGCTGACCGTCCCGGCGCCGGCGCGGCCGGACACCGAGGTCGTCCACGACCCCGACACCTACGTCCGGGGGATGCCCCACGACGCCTTCGCGCGGCTGCGCGCGCGAGAGGCGGTGAGCTGGGTCGAGGAGCCCGCGGTCGACCGCTTCACGGCGGGGCCGGGGTTCTGGGGGGTCTGGCGGCACGCCGACGGCAAGCGCGTGCTCCGCAGCCCGCAGCTCTTCAGCTCCCACCTCGGCGCCACCCAGATCCGCGACCCGCCGACCCCCGCCGACCTCGCCGAGGCGCGCCGGAGCATGCTGAACATGGACCCGCCCGAGCACAGCCGGCTGCGCGGCCAGCTCGCCCGGGCCTTCACCCCCCGGGCGGTGGCGCTGCTCTAGCACCGCATCGAGGAGCGCGCCCACAGGCTCGTCGCGGGCGTCGCCGGGGACGGCGGCTGCGACTTCGCCCAGGCCGCCGAGGACCTGCCGCTGCTCACCCTCGCCGATGTCCTCGGCGTGCCCGAGAGCGACCGCCACCTCCTCTACGACTGGGCCAGCCGGGTGATCGGCTACCAGGACGAGGAGTACGCCGCCATCGACGTCACCGACCGCGCCGCGGCGACGCCGATGGCGCGGGCGGCGCTGGCGGTGCGGCCCCGGCCGGACCCCGAGGGGAGGATGCCGAACCCCCGGACCCGGGCCGGCATCCCCGACCTCTACGCGTACGCCGAGCAGCTCGCCGCGTATCGACGGCGGCGTCCCGGCGACGACGTCATGTCCATCCTCCTCCAGCAGGTCGACGCCGGCAGCGGGCGGGTCAGCGTCGCCGAGTTCGAGAACCTCTTCTGGCTCTTCGCGGTCGCCGGCAACGAGACCCTGCGCAACGGCGTCCCCGGCGGCATGGTCGCGCTGCTCGAGAACCCGGGCGCGCACGCGGCGCTGGCGGCCGACCGGTCGCTGCTCCCCACCGCGGTCGACGAGATGCTGCGCTGGTGGTCGCCGGTCGTCCACTTCCGCCGCACCGCGACCTCGGACTGCGACGTCGCCGGCCATCCCATCCGCGCGGGCGAGAAGGTGGTCGTCTACCTGGCGAGCGCCAACCACGACGAGCGCGTCTTCGACGATCCGGACGCGTTCAGGGTGGACCGGTCACCGAACGACCACCTCGCCTTCGGGCAGGGTCCCCACTTCTGCCTCGGCGCCCAGCTCGCCCGCTGCCAGATGGGCGCCGTCTTCGGTGCGGTGCTCGACCACCTCGAGGAGCTCGAGCCCGCGGGTGCGGTGGTGCGGCTGCGCTCGAACTTCCAGAACGGGATCAAGCACCTGCCGATTCAGTGGCGCCCTCGGCGGCCCGGAGCAGCTCCTCGGTGCGGGTGAGCTTCACCCGCGGGCGGCCCTGGGGCTCGCCGAGCGCCTTCTCGTGGCGGTCGATCGCCTCCCATCCCGCGTAGGTGACGACCTGCGGCTGGCGCTCGCGCAGCCGCGCCTCGAAGAGGTCGGCGTCGTCGTTCCGCGGTGCCGGGAGCCGGCCCGCGTCGGCATCCTCGAGGAGCGCGTCGACGGTCTCCTGCGCGCACTTCTTGTTGGTGCCGATGACCCCGCTGGGGCCGCGCTTGATCCAGCCGGTCACGTAGACGCCGGGGATCTCGCCGCCGCCGTCGAGCACCCGTCCGCAGCGGTTGGGGATCACCCCGCGGCCGGTGTCGAAGGGCACGCCGGGGAGGGGCACACCGGTGTAGCCGATGGCGCGCATCACCAGACCGGCCTCGAGGGTCTCGGTCCGGTCGGTCGCGCGGGCGCGGAGCGAGCCGTCGTCGGCGCGGACCAGGCGGTTGCGGACGATCGTCACCGCCTCGACCCGCTCGGCGCCGTGGATCTCGGCCGGAGAGGCGAGGAAGCGGAGCACGATCCGCCGCCGCCTCCCCCGGGGGGCGCGGGTCGAGAACTCGCGGAGCACCTCGAGGTTGCGCTGCGCGGTCTGGCCCGGCGCCTGCTCGCGGCAGTCGGGGTCGATCTCGAGCTCGGCCGGGTCGACGACGACGTCGGCGTCGGAGAGCTCGCCGAGCTCGCGAAGCTCCGGGGTCGTGAACGCCGCCTGCTCCGGGCCGCGGCGGCCGAGGACGACGATCTCGCGGATGCGGTGCTCGGCGAGCACCTCGAGGGCGTGGTCGCCGACGTCGGTGACGGCGAGCTCCTCGCGGGTGAGGCAGAGCATCCGGGCGACGTCCATGGCGACGTTGCCGTTGCCGACCACGATCGCGCGCTCGCAGGAGAGGTCGAAGACGAGGTCGCGGTAGTCGGGATGGCCGTTGTACCAGCCGACGAAGTCGGTCGCCGCCCAGCTCCCGGGGAGGTCCTCGCCGGGGATGCCGCTGCGCCGGTCGGTCTGGGCGCCGACCGCATAGACGACGGCGTGGTAGTGCTCGGCGAGGTCGGCGTGGGTGAGGTCGGAGCCGAGCTCGACGTTGCCGAACATGCGGAAGCCGGGCTGGGTGGCGGTGCGCTCGTAGATGCGGCTCACTGACTTGAGCTTGGGATGGTCGGGCGCGACGCCGCTGCGCACCAGGCCCCAGGGAGTGGTGAGCCGCTCGAACATGTCGACCCGGACGCGGTGCTCCCCGTCGGTGAGCAGGTGCTCGGCGGCGTAGAAGCCGGCGGGGCCGGAGCCGACGACGGCGACGCGCAGCTCGCCGCCGGAGCTTCCGTTGGAGAGGGCCATGGCCCCATTGTCGCGGGAGGCGGCCCGCGCATGCGGCGGCGGCACCGCGCCTCCTGGGTTCGTCCCGGTCAGGCCAGCACCGCCCCGGGCACCTCGACGACGCGGGAGCGCAGCCACTCGCCGAGCCCCTTCGCCTGGGGATCGAACCGGGTCGAGGACGCCACCCCCTCGCCGAGCAGGCCGACGACGACGAAGTTCAGCGCCCGCACCCGGGGGAGCTCGTAGCGGCGCACCTCGAGCCCGGCCGCCTCGGGGAGGAGCTCGCGGAGCCGGTCGGCGGTGAGCTGCTCGCGCAGCCACGCCCACGCCGCCCCGCTCACCGCCCAGACGCCGATGTTGGCGTTCCCTCCCTTGTCACCGGAGCGCGCCCCGCAGATCCGGCCGAGCGGCACTCGCAGCGCCGACCCGTCCGCGACCGGCGCGGGCGCCGGCCCGTGGTCGAGCTCGAGCTGCGCGGCGGCGGCGGCCTCGGTGTGGGGCACCTCGACCCGGGCGCCGTCGGGGAGGACGACGCTCTGCACGACCGCCCCCGCCGGGACCAGCGCCGGCCAGTACACGCCGTAGGCGGTCTCGCCGGTCGGCGGCGAGGTGGGGAAGAACCCCGCATAGCTCGCGAGCGCCAGCTCCATGGTCGCGTTCGAGAAGGCGCGGCCGACCCGGCGCGGGTCGCGATCCTTGACCGTGATCCGCAGCTGGGCGGTCGCCGCCTCGTTGCTGTCGGCGTCGGGGCGGTCGGTGCGGAGCAGGCGCACGTCGGTCTCGGCGAAGCGCTCGCGGCCGCCGAGGATGTCGAAGAGCAGCGACTCGGCGTGCGCCGCCTTCGCCTCGATGTCGAGGCCGGTGAGCACCATCGTCATGGTGTTGCGGTAGCCGCCCAGGTAGTTGAGGCACACCTTGAGGGTCGGCGGCGCGGGCTCGCCGCGCACCCCGTCGACGCGCACCCGGTCGGGGCCCTCCTGGGTGAGCCGCACGCTGTCGAAGCGGGCGACGACGTCGGGGTTCATGTACGCCGGCGCGCCGATCTCGTAGAGCAGCTGCGCGGTCACCGTGCCCACCGACACCAGGCCGCCGGTGCCGGGGTGCTTGGTGATCACCGAGGAGCCGTCGGCCGCGACCTCGGCGATGGGGAAGCCGGGGTAGCGGCGGTCGGTGATCTCCTCGAGGAACGAGTAGTTGCCGCCGGTGCACTGCGGGCCGCATTCGATGATGTGCCCGGCGACGACGGCGCCGGCGAGCGCGTCCCAGTCGGTGCGCTCCCAGCCGTGCCACCAGGCGGCGGGGCCGACGGCGAGCGAGGCGTCGGTCACCCGCGGGCAGATCACCACGTCGGCGCCGGCGCGCAGCCCCTCGACGATCCCCCAACCGCCGAGGTAGGCGTTGGCGCTCACCGGGTGCACCTCGTCGGTGAGCGGCTGCCCGGTCTCGAGGTGGTCGAGGCCGATCCCCGCGGCGCGCAGCTCGCCGAGACGGGGCAGCAGGTCGTCGCCCTCGACGTGGGCGATCCTCGGCTGCAGCCCGAGCTTCGCGGCGAGCTCGCGCAGCGCCGTCGCCAGACCCGCGGGGTCGAGCCCGCCGGCGTTGGCGACCACCCGGATGCCTCGGTCGAGGCAGGTGCCGAGCACCTGCTCCATCTGCTTGAGGAAGGTGGTCGCATACCCCGCGCCGGTGCGCTCGCGCGCCTTCCAGAGGATGAGCATCGTCAGCTCGGCGAGGTAGTCGCCGCAGAGCACGTCGATGGGACCGCCCTCGACCATCTCCCGCGCCGCCGACAGGCGGTCGCCGTAGAAGCCGGAGCAGTTGGCGATGCGGACCGCGCGACGGGGCTCGGTCACGTCTCCGCCTCGACCACCGCGAGCACCGTCCCCGTCTCCACCTGCCGGCCGACGTGGACACAGATCTCGGCGACAACGCCCGCATGCGGCGCGTGCACGGTGTGCTCCATCTTCATCGCCTCCAGGATCACCAGCGGCTGTCCCGCCTCGACCCGCTCGCCGGCCTCGACGAGCACCCGGACCACACCACCGGGCATCGGCGCGCGCAACGAGCCGGTCGGTGCCGCCGACTCCGGCTCGGGCAGCCGCTCGACCTCGTGGAGCACCGACGCCCCCAGCGCGCTGTCGACGTGCACCGCGCCGCCGGCGACGTGCACGCGCACCCGGCGGCGCACCCCGTCGAGCTCGAGGTCGACGTCCCCGGGGGTGATCGTGTGGGCGCGAGCTCCGGTCAGCGGCTCACCGTCGACGGTGACGGTGAAGGGGTCGGTCGCGTAGCCGACCCGGATCCGGCGCTCGCCGCAGTCGTAGTCGATCTCCTGGAGCGCGCTCGGGTTGTTGCGCCAGCCCGAGGGCAGGGTGGGCAGCACCGGCGCGGCGACGCGGCGCGACGCCTGCGCGGCGAGCGCGGCCGCGACCGCGTGGAGGCGCAGGGTGAGCGGGTCGAGCGGCGGCGCCCCGAGCACCGCGGGATCGTGGCGCTCGAGATAGGCGGTGTCGGTCCGGCCGGCGAGGAAGTCGGGCTCGCGGAGGATGCGCACCAGCAGGTCGCGGTTGGTGGTGACCCCGTGCAGCTCGGCGGCGCCGAGCGCGGACGCGAGCCGCTGCGCCGCCTCGAGCCGGGTCGGCGCCCAGGCGATCACCTTGGCGAGCATCGGGTCGTAGTGGATCCCGACCACCGAGCCGTCGTCGACGCCGCTGTCGACGCGCACCCCGTCGAGCTCGGGGATGCGGAAGCGATGCAGCGTGCCGCTCGCCGGGAGGAACCCGGCGGTCGCGTCCTCGGCGTAGAGGCGCACCTCGATCGCGTGCCCGCTGATCCGCGCCGTGCGCACCTCGTCGGGGAGCGGCGCCCCCTGGGCGACGAGCAGCTGGAGGCGGACGAGGTCGAGGCCGGTGACCATCTCGGTGACCGGGTGCTCGACCTGGAGGCGGGTGTTCACCTCGAGGAAGTGGAACCCACCGTCGGCGGCGAGGAGGAACTCGACCGTCCCCGCGCCAACGTAGCCGATCGCCCGGGCGGCGGTGACCGCGGCGGCGCCGATGCGCTCGCGGAGCGCGGAGTCGACGGCGACCGACGGCGACTCCTCGACGATCTTCTGGTGGCGGCGCTGGATCGAGCACTCGCGCTCGAAGAGGTGCACCGCGTCGCCGTGGGCGTCGCCGAGGATCTGCACCTCGACGTGGCGCGGCGACTCCACCCAGCGCTCGAGGAAGACGGTGCCGTCGCCGAACGCCGACGCGGCCTCACGCCGCGCCCCGCCGACCGCGTCCTCGAGCTGTCCGGGGTCGCGGACGACACGCATGCCCCGGCCGCCGCCGCCGAACGCCGCCTTCACCAGCACCGGGTAGCCGATCCGCTCGGCCGCGGCGAGCAGCTCCTCGGAGCCGCCGCCGTCGAGGGTCTCGCTGCCGAGCACCGGCACCCCGGCGCGCGCCATCAGCTCCTTGGCGGCGAGCTTCGAGCCCATCGCCTCGATGGCGGACGAGGGCGGGCCGACGAAGATCAGCCCCGCCGCCTCGCAGTCGCGTGCGAAGCCGGCGTTCTCGGAGAGGAAGCCGTAGCCGGGATGCACCGCGGTGGCGCCGGTGCGGCGGGCCGCGTCGATGATCAGGTCGCCACGCAGATAGGTCGCCGCGGGCGCGGCGCCCGGGAGGTGCACCGCCTCGTCGGCGGCGCGCACGTGGGGAGCGTCGGCGTCCGGGTCGGAGAAGACGGCGACCGTGCCCATCCCCATGGCGCGCGCCGTGCGCATCACCCGCACCGCGATCTCGCCGCGGTTGGCCACCAGCAGCCGGGTGATCGGGCGCATCACATCCGGAACACGCCGAAACCGCGGCGGCCGCTGACCCGGTCGGAGTGCGCCGCGCTCAGCGCGATGCCGAGCACGGTGCGGGTGTGGCGAGGATCGACGATGCCGTCGTCGTAGAGCTTGGCGGTGACGAAGAAGGGGTGGGACTCGCGCTCGATCTGGTCCTCGATCGCCCGCGTCCGGGCCGCGTCGGCGACGTCGTCGAACGGCTTGCCGCCGGCGTCCGCCGCCTGGCGGGCGACGATGGAGAGCACGCCCGCGAGCTGCTGCGGACCCATCACCGCGAGCTTCGCGTTCGGCCAGGCGAAGAGCAGCCGCGGGTCGTAGGAGCGTCCGCACATCCCGTAGTTGCCGGCGCCGTACGACGCGCCGATGTTCATGGTGATGTGAGGCACGGCGCTGTTGGTGACGGCGTTGATCATCTTCGCGCCGTCCTTGATCATCCCCGACTGCTCGTAGTGGGCGCCGACCATGTACCCGGTGGTGTTCTGCAGGAAGACGAGCGGCCGGTCGACCTGGTTGGCGAGGAGGATGAACTCCGTCGCCTTCTTCGCCTCGTCCATGAAGAGCACCCCGCGCGCGTTGGCGAGGATGCCGACCGGGTAGCCGTGGATCGACGCCCAGCCGGTGACCAGGCTGGTGCCGTAGAGCGGCTTGTACTCGTCGAAGCGCGAGCCGTCGACCACCCGGGCGAGCACCTCGCGGGGGTCGAAGGGCACCCGCAGGTCGGCCGACGCGATGCCGAGGAGCTCGTCGGGGTCGTGCACCGGCTCGTCGGCGGGCTCGGTCGGGCCCGGCCCGAGCTTGCGCCAGCCCAGGTCGGCCACGATCTGCCGGCCGATCCGGATGCAGTCGCGCTCGTCGGCGGCGAAGTAGTCGGAGACCCCCGACACCCGCGAGTGCATCTCCGCGCCGCCGAGCGACTCGTCGTCGGACTCCTCCCCGGTCGCCATCTTCACGAGCGGCGGCCCTCCGAGGAAGACCTTCGCCTGCCGGTCGACGAGCACCGCGTGGTCGCACATCCCGGGCACGTAGGCACCGCCCGCGGTGGAGTTGCCGAAGACGAGGGCGATCGTCGGGATCCCCATGCTCGACAGCTCGGTGAGGTCGTGGAAGGTACGCCCCGCGGGGATGAAGAGGTCGGCCTGGGTGGGCAGGTCGGCGCCGCCGGACTCCACCAGCCAGATCAGCGGCAGCCGGTTGCGGCGGGCGATCTCGAGGGCGCGGAGCTGCTTGCGCAGGGTGTGCGGGTTCATCGCACCGCCGCGCACGGTGGGGTCGTTGGCGATGATCACGCACTCCACGCCGGACACCACCCCGATCCCGGTGACGATCGAGGCGCCGACGCTGAACTCCGTTCCCCAGGCGGCGAGCGGCGAGAGCTCGAGGAAGTGCGCGTCGCGGTCGAGGAGGAGCTCGATCCGCTCGTGGACGAGCAGCCGTCCGCGGGCGCGGTGGCGCTCGATGTAGCGGGCCCCGCCGCCGGCGCGGGCGAGGGCGAGCTGCTCGTCGTGGGCCGCGAGCACGGCGAGCAGGGCCGCACGGTTGTCGCGGTAGGTGTCGCTGCGGGTGTCCACCCTGGATCCGAGGACCGCCACGAGGGGAATGGTAGGGCCTCGGGGGATGTCCGCGTCAACTCGAGGTGGATTTTTCGACCATAGGTCGAATCCAGTCAGCCCATCCGCAACGGCGCGGGCGCTCCATGCGCCGCCCCGGCCACCGTGATCCTACCATTGGTAGGATCACAGCCATGGCAACCGTGAAGCGGTCGGTCACGATCGACCCCGAGGTCCTGGCGGAGCTCTCCCCCGAGCGGCGGGCGAACCTCTCCGCGGCGGTGAACGACGCGTTGCGGCTGCTGGCGGCCTTCGACGCGCAGCAGCGCCTCGTCGACGAGTGGGAGGCGGAGCAGGGACGACCCTTCACCCCTGAGGAGCTGGCGCCGTACATCGAGGCCGCGGTGCGGGCGCAGGCGGAGTTGACGATGATGGTCGCCGAGGAGGCCGTGCATCGGTACCGCGGCGAGGCGTGAGCCGCGTGGGAGACCGCTCCTCCTCGTCACGGTCGACACCAGCTGGGTGATCGCCGCCGAGCGCAACCCCACGGCGGCCCGTTGCCACATCGCCGCGCTCAGCCGCGTCGGCCAGCTGCTCTGCGTCCCTCCGGTCGTGATCGTCGAGGCGCGGCAGCGGTGCGCCGATGTCGGCGCCGTCGACGCCGTGCTCGCCCGAATGCGGAGCGAGCCGCTCCTTCCGCAGGATGGCCTGCGCGCCAGCGACCTGCTTCGCATCGCGGGACGGCAGGCGGGCGGAGGCCGCGCCGCGTCCGCTCGCATCCACGAGATCGGCACCACCGACGCCCTCATCGCCGCGATGGCGGAACGCATCGGCGGGATCGTCTTCAGCGCCGATGCCCGGCATCTCTCATGGCTGAAGCAGGCCGGAGCGCGAATCGTCGTCCGGCCAGTCTCCTTCTGAGCCGGTCCTCAGTGCTTCGCGAGCATCCCGTCGACGAGCAGGCCGCTCACCTGGGCGGCGACCTCGTCGAGGCTGAGCCGGCCCTCGGGGGAGAACCAGAGCGGCACCGCGTTGAGGGTGGCGATGATCGAGTGCTGGGCGATGCGCAGGTCCATGTCGCGGAAGACGCCGGCGGCGACGCCGTCCCGGAGGATCGACTCCAGCCGCGACATGTACTCGTGGAGCGGGCGCCGCACCACGTCGTCCCGGATCCCGCTGAGCGCGACCTGTGCGCTCACCCGGCCGACCGGGTCGGTGCAGATGATCCGCACGTGGCTGTGGCAGAAGGCGCGAAGCCGCTCCTCCGGGCCCCCGGCGTCGAGCACCCTGGCGAGCGCCTCCTCCTGGGCGCGGACGACGTGGACGACGACGTGGCCGAGCAGCTCCTCCTTGCTGCGCACGTAGTAGTAGAGGCTCGCCTTGGAGAGCCCGACGCGCTCGCCGACCGCCTCGAGGGTGGCCTTCTCCAGCCCCATCTCGCGAAAGACCTCGACCGCGGCGAGGACGATGAGCTCGCGCCGCGACTGGCGGCGGCGAACCCTCCGCTCGGCGGACTCCGCGGTGGTGGTCTCGCTCATGCGAAATCGCCGGCCGCGTGGCGGAGGGCGGTGATGAGCTCGGTGAGCCGGTCGGTCTGGGCGACGTCGAGCCCGTGGAGCCCGAAGCCGGAGTCCATGAGCGCGGCGGTCGCGCTCTCCGCCCGGGCGCGTCCCTCGTCGGTGATCTCGACGAGGGTGGTGCGCCGGTCGGTCGGATGGGCGACGCGGCGGACGAGGCGGTCCGCCTCGAGCCGGTCCACGGCATTGGTGACGCTGGTGGGATGGACCATGAGGCGCTCGCCCATCTTGCCCATCGTCAACGAGCCACGGCGGCTGAAGAGGAGCAGGACGAGCGCCTCGTAACGCGCGAAGCTGAGCCCGAACGGCCGCAGGATGCCGTCGATCTCGCCGAGCAGGATCTGCTGGGCGCGCATGATCGAGGTCACCGCCGCCATCGGCCCGTTCTCCCCGAAGCGCTCGCGCCAGCGGCGCGAGGCCTCGGCGATCGGGTCGAAGGCGAGGGCCCGGCGGCCGTTCGCCCGGCTCAGAACTGTGGCGCCTCCGTGTACCCGCCCCAGAGCTCGGTGAGCGCGCCGCAGATCTCGCCGAGGGTGGCCTCGGCGCGCGCCGCCTCGATCATCGCGGGGAGCATGTTCTCGGTGGTCCGGGCCACCTCCACCATCCGGGCGAGGGCGGAGTCGACCGCCGCCTGGTCGCGGGCGGCGCGGCGCCCGCCGAGCACGCGGTTCTGCTCACGCTCGACCTCGTGGCTGATGCGCAGGATCTCGAGCGGCTCGGAGACGCTGCCGGTGAGGGTGTTGACCCCGACCACGCGCTTCTGCCCGCGCTCCATGGCGCGCTGGTGGGCGAAGGCGGAATCGGCGATCTCCGACAGGAACCAGCCCTCCTCGATGCCGCGGAGGATGCCTCCGGTCATGGTGCCGTCCTGGCTCATCGCGCGGATCCGGGAGAAGATCTCCTCCGCCTCGGCCTCGACCTGGTCGGTGAGCTGCTCGACGTACCACGAGCCGCCGAGCGGGTCGGCGACGTTGAGCACGCCGGTCTCCTCGGCGATCACCTGCTGGGTGCGCAGCGCGATCTGCGCGGCGCGCTCACTGGGCAGCGCGAGCACCTCGTCGAGGGCGTTGGTGTGCAGGCTGTTGGTGCCGCCGAGCACCGCCGCCATCGCCTCGACCGCGGTGCGCACCACGTTGTTGTCGGGCTGCTGCGCGGTGAGCGAGACCCCCGCGGTCTGGGTGTGGAAGCGCAGCTGCTGCGCCCTGGCGCTGCGCGCGCCGTAGACGTCGCGCAGCCACCGCGCCCAGATCCGGCGCGCCGCGCGGAACTTGGCGATCTCCTCGAAGAAGTCGATGTGGGCGTCGAAGAAGAAGGAGAGGCCGGGGGCGAAGAGCTCGATGTCGAGCCCGCGCCGCAGGCCGAGCTCGACGTAGCCGAAGCCGTCGGCGAGGGTGAAGGCGAGCTCCTGGGCGGCGGTCGCCCCGGCCTCGCGGATGTGGTACCCCGAGACCGAGAGCGGCTTGTAGGCGGGCACCTCGGTGGTGCAGAACTCCATGAGGTCGCCGATCAGCCGCAGGTGCCGCTCGGGCTGCCAGAGCCACTCCTTCTGGGCGATGTACTCCTTGAAGATGTCGGTCTGCAGGGTGCCGTTGAGGGTCCGGTGGTCGACGCCCTGGCGCTCGGCGGCGACGAGGTACATGCAGAACACCGGAACGGCCGGCCCGCTGATCGTCATCGAGGTGGTGACGTCGCCGAGGGGGATGCCGCCGAAGAGCACCTCCATGTCGGCGGCGCTGTCGACGGCGACGCCGCAGTGGCCGACCTCGCCGAGGCTGCGCGGGTCGTCGCTGTCGCGGCCCATCAGGGTGGGCATGTCGAAGGCGACGCTGAGCCCGCCGCCGCCCTCGGCGAGGATCATCCGGTAGCGCTCGTTGGTCTGCTCGGCGTTGCCGAAGCCGGCGAACTGCCGCATCGTCCAGGGGCGGCCGCGGTAGCCGGTGGGATGGAGGCCGCGGGTGAAGGGGAACTCGCCGGGCCAGCCGATCCGCTCGAAGCCGGCGTAGCCGTCGCCGGGCCGCGGACCGTACACCGGGTCGACCTCGCTGCCGCTCAGGGTGGTGAAGTCAGCGTCGCGCACCCGTCCCGCGGCCCGGGCGGCGTCGTAGGCGGCCTGCCAGCGGCGCCGGCCGGACTCGATCGCCTCGCCGCCGTCGGGACCGCCCGCGGGACTCCCCTCCCCCTTCCCGTGCTGCCAGGCCGGCTGTGCCATCTCGGGCCCTCGTGTCGTGGTTGGTCGGCTGCGCGCCCCCAGTATACTAGGACTTCCTAGTATCGGACGTCCTAATTCCTCACGGGATCCGGGAAGGCGGTCGAAGGTCCCGAGCTGGCGGCCCTGGCCGAAGTCCCAGGCGATGGTCAGCGGCTGGTCGCGGTTGGCGCAGCCGATCAGCCCCTGGTTCGTCCGGGGGTTGACCGCGAGGCCGTGGGGCTGGCAGGGCTCGGCGAGGGGCAGGCGCTGGACCACCGCGTCGGTGCGCGGGTCGATGCGCAGCAGCTGGTCCTCGTCGAGCTCGCCGACGTAGAGCATCTCTCCGGCACCAGCGCAAGCCCGTTGGGAGGGGCGTCGCCGGTGGCGATGGTGGCGCGGTACGCGGCCGAGCTCGCGCCGATGTCGACGACGTCGACCCCGGGGTGGTCCGGGCTGGTGCCGTCCCCGACGTAGAGGAGGTGGGTCTCGGGGTCGACGACCATCGCGTCCATGACCCCCGTCCTGCCCTCGATCGGCGGGACGTGCACCCGGGTCAGGGCCTCCCGGGTGACCACCGGGATCGCCGGCTCCTCGAATCCGCACGCCGCCAGCAGGGGGACGACGGCGAAGGTCTGCAGTCCGAGACGGTGTGCGCGGCTCATCGAGCCCCCTCCTGCAGTGGCTGGTCGGCGGGTCCGCCGTCGATGAGCCGGCGCCACGCCGGCGGCACCGGGAGGATCCGGGTCTCCCCGGCCGCGGCGGGGCGAACGACGGTGTGGGTGCCGGTGCGGTCCCGCCCGACGCCGGCGCTGAAACGGTTCTGCTCATCGAGCATCCGGGCGAACGCCCCACCGGCACGGCTGAGCTCGGCGTAGGTCCCCTGCTCGACGATGCGGCCCCGATCGAGCACGACGATCTCGTCGACGCTGCCGAGGGTGCTGAGGCGGTGGGAGATCATGAGCACGGTGCGGCCGCGCACCAGCGTCTGGAGCGCGCGCATCACCTCCGCCTCGGCCTCGACGTCGAGGCTGGCGGTCGGCTCGTCGAGGATGAGGATGGGCGCGTCGCGGAGGATCGCGCGAGCGATCGCCAGACGCTGCCGCTGACCGCCGGAGAAGTTCTTGCCGCCCTCGCGGACGCGGGCCTCGTATCCGCCGGTCAGCCCCATGATGGTGTCGTGGATGTGCGCCTTGCGCGCCGCCGCGGCGACCTCCTCGTCGGTCGCGTCGGGCCTGCCGAGGGCGATGTTCTCGCGCACCGTGCCCTCGAAGAGCACCGACTCCTGGAGGACGAGGCTGATGTTCTCGCGGAGCAGGTCGAGGGGGTAGTCCTCGACGTCGACGCCGTCGACGAGCACCTCGCCCGCCCACGCC
>Ga0209577_10003878_pt1 | contig 14101 bp, 21 predicted proteins | sample GraSoiAngelo_109_FD_185874 | JGI IMG/M metagenome (GOLD analysis project Ga0209577, IMG submission 185874) | Grasslands soil microbial communities from the Angelo Coastal Reserve, California, USA - 14_0903_12_20cm (SPAdes) (version 2) | ecosystem: Environmental > Terrestrial > Soil > Grasslands...
CCTCGAATAAATAAAAAAAAAAAGTAAACAAGCTGCTGGATTTGCACCAACCTTCAGAAGAAGTCTAAAAAGCTTGGGTGAGGTTTTAATTGTTATAAAACCCCCTAAAAAGAAAAGTAAAAAGGCACAGAGGAACAAGCGATAAGGATATGTAAAGAAGCGTAGCACTATTCTAAATAATTAGAATTAAGTAGAAATGTTAGATTCAGAAAAGAAAAACGAAAATGCCAGCTTATTTCAGAAATTAAATGAGAGGAAAAAAAAAAGAAATAAGAAGTAAAGTAAAGAAAACCAGGATTTTTGCTGGCGAAGCCGCCTGCTCTGCACAAAATGATCATCTTAACAGCAAATGGAAAGCACAAGGAACTAAAATAATTATAACTTATTGAAAGTATACTGACCTTTATAAGGTTTTTTTTGATTACGAGAAAAATACATAACAATATGAGCAGGATGAATATTTAAAGCACGAGCAGCTTCACTAATAGAATCGTAAGAAGTAGTAATATCATTTGTAATATCAGTAACTTCTATTGCTTGAGAGGGACTTCCTGCTCCTTCGGGTTTTGGTTGTCCTTTTTTAGTATCAGATATTTTTGTTTTAGTTTCCTCTGTATGATTTTTTCCATACATTGGATGATTTTCTCCTGTCTTAAAACGACCAGGATTTTCAATTTTTTTAGCATCAGACAAGATTTTTTTAGTTTTATCTGAATGTTTACGTCCAGACATTGGAGCAGTAGGATCCTGTGCTATATTGTATTCAGGCTTGAAGATATCCCAAGAATGTTTTTCTCTAATTAAACACTTATCAGGTTCACAGTACTCAAGAATAGTAAGAGAAAAATTAGAATGACCATCTTTAAGTATAGCACGACAAATTTTCATACAATTATCTTTATTTAAATAATTAACATTAAAATATTTTATAAATCTTGCTCTTAAATTCTGAGAAGAGCCGATATATTTTTTATCATTAATAATATTTTTCCACATATAAATACCTGATTTTTGTTTATTTTCTTTTAGAATTGTATCTTTATCAGCCTCAGTATTAGAATAACTTTTGATTGGAATAATAGCAGCAAGTCACAAAGGATCTCAGCCAAATGAAATAAGCACCACTGTAGTAGATAATTCAAAATTTCTATGTAATGTTGAAAAAATATATATCACAAAACTGTAAAATTTTATGGATAGAAACATAGAAACTAAATAACTACTAGAAATTAAAAGTATTTGCCCTATTAGTATAAATAAAATAATTCAGGCAAATTCGAGAAATCTAAATTTATCTCACATTTTAATTATATTATTTAGAAATATTTCTAAATAATTACCTGTATATTTGGTTAACAAGAAAGAAGACATTTTCTTTCCCATAGCTCCCATTGATTTTTGTGAACGTCTGGCGGGTAATATACAGAAAAAAAACACTATAGCTCTTATTATACATAGAAATAAGGCAAAACTATGTGTTATGAATATTGAGTGGAATAAACCACCATATATAGCTTCTCATGTATCTAATAATGCAATATTAAAACTATCACATCATATAATTCCAGAGAATAGCAGTATAAGGATAGCTACCCGATTTAATAATATATATCTTACTCGCCTAAAAGTGACCGCATTGACTAACAATAAAAAAGTGCTACTAACAAAAAGCATAACTTTCTTCTGGATTCGAACCAAAAATAAGGAAAATAATTTCCTTTTTACCTATAAAAGTTTCCAAAACGTTTAACATTACTTATAGAAAGAATAATTATGGTTTTTTTTTTTTGAGTGTAGCCGGCGTTGCTAATTTTTTTTACTAGTAAAAAATAAAGAAAAGAAAAATAAAGTGAAATTTATTTCATATATGAAATGGTAAAGAAAAAAAAATCAGAATAAAGTAAAGAAAAACTAGGGCGGAACCTGCTTTGCACAAAATGGTCATCTTAACAGCAAATGAAAAGCATAACTTGTAGAAACTAAAATAATTACAACTTTTTGAAAGTATACTGACCTTTATAAGGCTTCTGTTGATTTCTAATAAAATAATTATCAATTACTGATTTATGAATATTTAAAGCTCTTGCTGCTTCACGAATAGAATTATAAGTAGTTGTTTTATTAGTTTTTTCATCCAAAACTTGTATTTGTTGAGAGGTAAGTTGATTTTTACTATTAGTATTGCCAATCATAGCATCAGATATTTTTTTTTTTAGTTTCCGCGCTAAGAGTTTTTCCTTTATGAAAATCAGATATTATTTTTTTTAGTTTCCTCGCTAAGAGTTTTACCTTTATGAGCTTCTGACATTATTGTTTTACTTTCATCTGAATGCTTATGACCTAATCAAGACCCAGCTTTTTGTAAAATATTGTATTCATGTGGTAAAGAGCAGAGATAATAATCTTCTCTTTCTAGACATTTTTCTGGTTTACAATACTCAATAATAGTAAGAGAAAAATTTGAATGACCATACTTTAAGATTGCATTATATATATAACTTTGACTGTTTTTTAAGTAATCTTCCATACCCTTAAAAGAGTAATAAAATGATAGCCTATTTGACAAGTTAATGGCAGAACCAATATACTGTTTTCCATTAAGAGTATTTCTTCACAGATAAATTCCTGATTTATTTTTATTTTCTTTTAGAATTGTACTTTTATCAGCCTCAGTATTAGAATAAGTTTTAATAGGAATAATAGCGCAAAGTAAAACAGGATCAATGAAGGAAATGTAGCCCGCTATAGTAGATAATTCAGAAACTAAATCACTACTAGCCACATATAATAAAAGGAAACCTATCATAAGCGCGAATAATCCAATTTCATATCTTATGGGGCTTAGGTTTAAAAAAGTTAAACCCAAGTTGTTGTAAACCCAAATTGAAAACCAAAGTAATTAAGCAAATTGAAAACCAAAGTAATTTCCTAAAAAAAAGTAGTTAAGCAACATATAATAATAAAAAGCCCATCATAAGCGCGAATAGCCCTGTTGCCGAGTGTTACGGTTGTAACTAATTATAAACCTATTTTGTAAAGCATAGAAGAGTGCATGTAAGGAGAAACAATTGAACGAAGTAAAGGCATAGATTTTGAAGAGATATAAATCCTATACTGATCTTCTCTTTTTTTATGTAAAGAACAATTTAATGGATACCTAATAATTAAAATATTAAGTAACTTTTAAGTATCTTGTAAAGAATATGAATCAGTACACAATTGAAGCAACAGAATGAAGAGATGAAGAAAAACTAATTGTTCGTAGATTATAAACAAGAATAAGGCAGTAGTTATAACAGAAATAATAGATCCAAAACTAGCAATTAAGTTTCAACTGGAAAATAACAGGATGATAATTAATTAATTCAAGAGAAGCATTAGCTGCAATCCAGAAAAGGCAGAAAAAGAAAATGATTTTATTTAATAATTATAACTTTTTGAAAGTATATCTACCTTTATAAGGCTTCTGTTGATTACGTAGAATATAATTTAATATTATGCTATGATTAGGAATATTTAAGGCTCTTGCTGCTTCACTTATAGAATCATAAGAAGTAGTAGTATTATTTTTTTTATCAGTAACTTCTATTGCTTGAGAGGGACTTCCTGCTCCTTCGGGTCTTGGTTGACTCTTTTTAAAGCCATTAGTATTTCCAACCAGAGCATCAGATATTTTTGTTTTAGATTTATCAGAATGTTTACGACCAGACATTGGAGCGGTTGGATCCTGTGCTATGTTGTACTCAGGCTTAAAGAGATCCCAATAATGTTTCTCTCTTATTAATAACTCAGAAACTTCACAGTACTCAAGAATAGTAAGAGAAAAATTAGAATAACCATCTTTAAACAGAGCGCGACAAATATACATAAAGGTATTTCTAAGTAAATAATTTGTATTTAAATAATTTAGAAATCTTGCTCTTAAATTCTCTGAAGAACCTATATATCTTTTTCCATTACTTTTATTTTTCCACATATAAATACCAGATTTATCCTTATTTTCTTTTAAAATTTTCTCTTTCTCAGCCTCAACATTAGAAGAACTTTTTATGGGAATAATAGCAGACAGTACAAAAATATCAATACCAAATAATGTAGTAATACCGAAAAAATATATTAATAAAAAATATATAACTAGTGAAATACTGGGAGGCTTACGGTTTAACTGTGATTAAACCCAAGTTATAATTAGGGAACAGTATATAAGCAAAGTCTTCAATTGAAGACGAAATAGGAAATGTAATGTTTGCGCAAGAAACACAAAATAAGGAAATTGATAATTATAGTAGGATTTGTCTGCAAGGAACTAAATAATTATAACTTTTTAAAAATATATCTACCTTTATAAGGCTTCTTTTGATTATTTAGAAAATACATATCAATATTTGAGTTTCTGATATTTAAGGCTCTAGCAGCTGCACTCTTTGAATCATAAGTGATAGTAGTTTTTTCTTCTAAATCAACAACTTCTATTACTTGAGAGGCCTTTCCTGATCCTTCTGTTCTTGGTTGACCATAATTAGGATTCTTTTCTCCTTTTTTAGCATCAGACATTATTTTTTTGGTATCATCGGAATGTTTACGACCAGAAAATGGAGCTACAGGATCCTGTGCAATATTATACTCAGGAGTAAATATATCCAAATAATGTTTCTCTCTTATTAAACACTTATCAGGTTCACAGTACTCAAGAATAGTAAGAGAAAAATTAGAATAATCATGTTTAATCAGAGCTTTGCAAATATTCATACAGTTATTTTCCAGTAAATGGTTTTGATTAAAATATTTATAAAATCTTGCTCTTAAATTCTCTGAACTCCCTATATATTTTTTATTGTTAATATTATTTGTTCACATATATATACCTGATTGATTTTTATTTTCTTTCAAAATTTTATCTTTATCAGCCTCAGCGTTAGAATATACTTTGATTGGAATAATAGCGCAAAGTAACAAAGGATCCATGCCAAATAATGTAGTAATACCGAAAAAACATATTAATAAATAATATGTAACTAATGAAATACCAAAAGAAACTGTTACAGCAATTAACGTGTTGAAAATCCAATACCAATAATTGGTATATAAAATACAAGACCAATACAATATCAATACCAAAAGCGGCTCATAAAATAATAACTAAATTGATTTATTGCGATATTTCTCGCTTAATTTGAAGACACCTGATGATTTTTAAGACTATCCTAATCAAAATTGATTCGGAATGCGTTTACTTTATTCTGGATTCGAACCAGACAACAAGGAAATAGTTTCCTTTTTACCTATGAAAAGTTTTCATATACTTTACTTATAGAAATTAAAATTTGATATTTAAAAAAGGGTTAGGTTTATTTTTAATTAAACCCGATTGTTTTGTTTTTAACTAGGCCTAGAAGCTCCGTCTCCCATGATCATATGCGCCAGTGTTACAGAAGTTAACAGTTCAAAAATGTTTTTAGGTAAAATTTTTTTTATTATTCTCATAAAATAGATGATAAATTTCAGTTAGGCAAGGAAGAGCTCTAGTGAAAAAACCAACACCATACGAAAAAACTCCATCTCTTGTTCTAGTATAATAATAAGGAAAACTTGTGCAATAATGGGATAATATGGAGAATACAAACCATAGATAATTAGAATTCTTAAGTGATTGCATAAAATGTAGATGAACATTTTGACTTCTATGACTAAAACCTAATCAACCATCAGAAAGCATAACACTATCAACACACTATATTGAAAACTAGGTAATTTAATCATATCTCTTTCCTGTTTAGATATATTTTTTATTCCCACTGAAGAAGATAAATTTGTTCCTCAAGGTACTAATGATAAAGATTGAGAGTGGTTAGAATTTTGGTATAAATAAAATTTACCTTTTTCTGTCTGAGTTAGCGTTTTATTTCTTATTACACGAAGGATATAAAAAGGCAGAGAAATACCAATTATGTGAATATTATAAGCAAAATTATTAGATAAAGGAAAAAAAAAAAAAAAAAAAAAAAAAAAAATCAAGAATGTATCAAAACGTAATAAAAGATACACCCAGATTTTATAGAAAGCCAATGAAGAACAAGCCAACAAAGCAAAATGATTAGGAGATAGAAAGAAGTTAAGCACCAGCTAATATATTAGATAATTAAGGAGAAACGTAGATTCATAAAAGAAAAAGAAAGTGAGGCAGTGCCGGCTTCGCCCAGCTTATTTAATAATTATAACTTTTTAAAAGTATACTGACCTTTATAAGGCTTCTGTTGATTATTAGCAAAATACTTAACAATTCTAGTATGGTTGATATTTAACGCTCTAGCAGCTTCACAAATAGAATCATAAGTAATTATTTGATTATTTTTGTTATTAGTAACTTCTATTTTTATACTATTTGCCATAGCTTCCGATATTTTTTTTAGTTTCATCGGACAGAGTTTTACCCTTTTTATTAGTATTTCCAACCAGAGCATCCGAGATTATTTGTTTAGTATCATCAGAATGTGAATGCCCTGTCTTAAAACGACCAGAATGATCGATTTTCTTATGAGTATCAGATATCTTTGTTTTAGTTTCATCAGAATGTGAACGACCAGACATTGGAGCAGTAGGATTATTGGCTATATTGTACTCTGGATTTTCTGATGATAGATAAAAACCTTCTCTTTCTAGACATTTGTTTGGTTCACAGTACTCAATAATTGCAAGATAAAAATTACAATAATCATGTTTAAGTAGAGCCCGACAAATTTGCATACAATTATATCTAATTAAATGATTAATATTAAAATATTGTAGAAATATTTTTGTTTAAATTCTCGGAAGAACCGATATATCTTTTTTTATTAATATTATTTGTCCACATATATATACCTGATTTATTTTTATTTTCTTTTATAATTTTATCTTTATCATCCTTAGCATTAGAATAATTTTTAATAGGAATAAGAGCAGCAAGTAAAAAAGGACCAGTAACCCCAATGTAGCCCGCTATAGTAGATAACATATAAACTAAATCACTACTAGAAATTAAAAATATTTGCTCTATTAATATTAATCAAATAATCAAGGCAAATTCGAGAATTCTAAATTGTTCTCACATTTTAATTATGTTATTTGGATATATATCAAAATAACTATCTGTATATTTGGTTAAAAAGAAAGAAGAAATTTTCTTTCCCATTGCTCCCATTGATTTTTGTGAACGTCTGGCGGGTAATATGCAGTTAATTGTAACACTATAGCTCCTATTATACATAGAAATAGGGCAAAACTATGTGTTATATATGATGAATGGAATAAACCACCATATATACTTATTCCTGTATCTAATGATATAATATTTAAACTATCATAACATATAATTCCAGAATATAGCAGTATAAGGATAGCTACCCGATTAAATAATAATTTTACTCGCCTCAAAGTGACCGCATTGACTAACAATAAAAGAGTGCTACTAACAAAAAGCATTGTTATCATAGGGAATCGAACCCCCAAAAAAAAAAAAAGCAGTTTATTCTGTACCATACTGATAATGCCAAGGTTAGGTTTAATTGTTAATTTAAACCCGATTGTAAAGGATGAGAAGGAAAAGGATGAGGAGATGGAAAGAAGCTAAGCACATTCTAAATATATTAGATAATTCAGGAGAAGAGTTAGATTCATAAAAGAAAAACGAAAAATGACAGCTTATTTAATAATTAGAACTTTTTTTTTTTTTTTTTTTTTTTTTTGAAAGTATACTGACCTTTATAAGGCTTCTGTTGATTATTTTTAATATAATTAGTAATTGTTTTATGACTAGGAAGATTTAAGGCTTTTGCTGCTTCATGAATTGAATCATAAGAAGTAGTAGTATCATTTTTAATATCAGTAACTTCTATTTGTTGAGAGGGAATTCCTGCTCCTTCAGCTCTTTGTTGTCCTGGTTTAAACCAACCAGAATTCTCACTTTTTTTCGCAGCATCAGATATTTTTTTTTAGTTTCATTGCTAAGATTTTTACCATAATTAGGATGATTTTCTCCTGTTTTACCAAACATAGGATTCTTCTCTCCTTTTTTAGCATCAGACAGGATTATTTTAGTTTCATTGGGCAGATTTTTACCATAATTAGGATGATTTTCTCCTGTTTTACCAAACATAGGATTCTTCTCTCCTTTTTTAACATCAGACAATATTTGTTTAGTTTCCTTAGAATGTTGACGACCAGACATTGGAGGAAGAGTTGGATCCTTAATAATATTGTACTCTGATCCTAAATCAATATAGTACTTCTCTCTTATTAAGAGTTTATCAGGTTCACAGTACTCAAGAATTTCCAGAGAGAAATCCTTTAGACCATACTTGATAATTGCTGAACAAATAAAACTCTTACTCTGTGTTAAAGCAAAATTAATTTTTGCTGGTGAGTAATAAAATAATAATCTATTTGAGAGATCCAATGCAGAGCCAACATATCTTTTACCGTTGACTTTATTAATCCAACAATATATACCTGATTTGTTTTTATTTTCTTCAATAATTGTACTTTTATTAGTCTCAACGTTAGAATAACTTTTGATTGAAACTATAGGAACAAGCGATAAAAAGCAGAAATAATTTAAAGAATCGAAGCAGAAAAAGAAAAGAAGAAAATAACATATCACTGAAACTGAAAAAAAAATTGACGCATTATTTAAAAAAGATCAACACAACCTATTGGGATAAAGTTCCCTTGCTACCTGAATATAATTATTAAATACAAAAGCTATAGTCTTTTTATCCGAATGATAAGCGTATATTTTATCCTTATCCAAAAGTTTCAGAGAAATTGCTGGGATTGCTAAAATTAAAAAATTATCCGAAAATAATCAATTTACAAAAGTAATTAAAATATATGCTAAACCTTCTATGTAAGGGCTTAGGTTTAAAAAAATTAAACCAAAATCAAAAGCCAAAGTAATTACCAAATTGAAAAAAAAGTAGTTAAGCAACATATAATAATAGAAAACCCATCATAAGCGCGAATAAACCAATTTCAGATTTCTGGGGCTTAGGTTTAACAAAGTTAAACCCAAGTTGTTGTAAACCAAAATTGAAAACAAAAGAATTAAGCCACATATAGCAAAAGGAAACCCATCATAAGGGCGAATAGCCCAGTAGCCGTACGAATGCGAACCCCCAAGAATAATATAGCCAAATAGCGACTAATTTAACATTTCGAACTTATATTTACGTTTGTATAATTTTGATGACAATAATTTTGCTTGTAATCCTTTACTATATATTTAGAATAAAAAGGCAATACATATTTTTTTACATTTTGAAGAAAAGACGTACACTTTTTCAGACCCAGATTTTTTTAAAACATTACCATAATTATCAAATAAAACTTTAAAAGAATGAAGTATATTAATACCATTTTCATGTTGAACAACATTAAATTCAGGATTTAGTAATATACCATTAGAAACCTTATTGTTTTTTATAACAGATATTACTAATGATCCCTCTCCTTCTATGAACCCACTAACCAATACTTATAATTCTCATCCTGAATTTCACAAACTCTAGTTATAGTATATTTGTTAAAATGTTAAACAACTAGCATCACCTCTAAATAATCTCTTTTTTGGGTTAGGTTTAATTTTAATTTCTGTGTGCGGAGCACAGGAGCCCGCCCGATTGTAAAGGAAGAGAAGCAAAATGATGAGAAAATGGAAAGAAGCTTAGCAAAATGATGAGAAAATGGAAAGAAGCTTAGCACCACTCCAAGGGCTTTTTTTTTTAATATCCCCTCGCTCTTTTTTTTTTATCAGGGTGGTAAACTCGAAAAGAAATGAGTAGCTAATCAATTATTTATTGACTTTTTTAAAAGTATATATTCCTTTATAAGATTTCTGTTGATTACGTATAAAATACAAATTAATTACTGATTTATTAATATTTAAGGCTCTTGCAGCTTCACTTATTGAATCATAATTAGTAGTAGTATTATTTTTAATATCAACAACTTCTATTGCTTGAGAGGGACTTCCTGCTCCTTCGACTCTTGGTTCCCCCTTTTTAAAGCCATTATTATTACCCTTTTTAGCGTCAGACATTATTTGTTTAGTTTTCTCTGTATGATTTTTACCATACATTGGATGATTCTCTCCTTTCTTTGCATCAGACATTATTATTTTTGATGCATCGTTATGCTTATGACCTAATCAAGAGCCAGCTTTTGGTAAGATATTGTATTCATGTGGTAAAGAGGATAGATAAAAATCTTCCCTTTCAAGGCATTGCTCTGGTTCACAGTACTCAAGAATAGTAAGAGAAAAGTTTTCATAACCATTTTTTAAAAGAGCACGACATATATGACTATTACTTCTTGTTAACACATCCTCCATATAAGTTGTTGAATAATAATTCGATAGCCTTTTTGATAAGTTAATTGCACTTCCGATATACTGTTTATCATTAATAAGATTTTTTCACATATAAATACCTGATTTATTTTTATTATCTTTTAGAATTGTATCTTTCTCAGCCTCAGCATTAGAATAAGTTTTAATAGGAATAATAGCAGCAAGTAAAAAAGTATCTCAGCCAAATGAACAAACTCTGTACCCCACTATAGTAGATAATTCAAAATTTCTATGTAATGTTTCAAAAATATATATCATAAAACTTTGAAATTTGATTGATATAAACATAGAAAATAAATAACTACTAGACATTAAAAATATTTGCTCTATTAATAGAAATAAAATAATAAAGGCAAATTCGAGAAATATAATTCTATCTCACATTTTAATGATATTATTTTGATATATACCAAAATAATTGTCTGCATATTGGGTTAACAAGAAAGAAGACATTTTCTTTCCCATTGCTCCCATTGATTTTTGTGAACGTCTGGGGTAATAAGCAGTTAATTGTAACACTATAGCTCCTATTATACATAGAAACAGGGGAAAACTATGTGTTTTGAATGTTAAATGGAATAAACCACCATATATATCTTCTAATGTATCTAATAATACAATATTTAAACTATTATATCATACAATAACAAAGAATAACAGTATAAGGATAGCTACCCGATTAAATAATATTGATCTTTCTCGCCTCAAAGTGACCGCATTGACTAACAATAAAAAAGTGCTACTAACAAAAAGCATTACTTTCTTCTGGAATCGAACCAGAAATAAGAACAATACTTTTCTTTTTACCTATAAAAGTTTCCAAAACGTTTAACATTACTTATAGAAATAATAATTTGGTTTTTTTTTTTGCTGCGCAGCTGCGCAGCCATTTACTTTTTTTTGAAAATATACTGACCTTTATATGGTTTCTGTTGATTACGAAAAAAATACATATCAATACTTGAGTTTGTGATATTTATGGCTCGTTGAACAGCTCTCATAGAATTATAAAGAGTAACCTCACCTGAAATTATATTTGTAACACGTATACCAAAACCCATTCTTATTGGCTTTAATTCTTTAATAAGTTTTGATAACTCAAGAAAAGATATTATGTTTTTGTCTGAATTTTCTAACTCAACCTCTGAAAAATATAGTTTATCCTTAAATCACCCATTGTTTCTGTATTTAATACTATTATAAAATGATTTAGAAATTTGTAAATTTAAACTAACAGATTTAATGGTAGGAAATATATGAATAAGAGTCATTAATTCATCATCAGACTTTTTATATACATAAACTTTTTCTCGTATGGTTTTTACCGGTTTTGGTAAACATATTTTATAAAGCATAGAAGTATGCATGTAGGGCAAAACAATTGAACGAAGAAGAGGCATAGATTTTGCAGAGATGTACAAACGATACTGATCCGCTCTTTTTTTGTGTAAAGAAACGTTTAATTTATAGCGAATAATTAAAACATTCAAAAGCTTTAGAGAATCTTGCAAGGAATAGCTATCTGTACAAATCTCCAACCCATATTCTCTAGATGACCCATCGCCCATGATCATATGTGCTAGAGCTACAGGAGTTAAAAGTTCATAAATGTTATCTGGAATTACTTTAACACCATTTTGGTAAAATAGATGATGTAATTCAGTAAGACAAGGAAGTGCTCGAGTTAATAAACCAACACCTTTAAAAACAACACCAACTCTTTGTCTGGTATAATAATAAGGAAAACTTTTGCAATAATGAGATAAAAAAGAAAATACAAATCATAGATAATTAGAATTCTTAAGTGATTGCAAAAAATGTAAATGAACATTTGTACTTCTATTACTAAAACCTAATCAACCATCAGAAAGTATAAGAATATAAACAAGACTATATTGAAAACTAGATAATATCTTTGTTGGGTTAGGTTTAATTTTAATTTAAACCCGATTGTAAAGGAAGAGAAGAAAAATGATGAGTAGATGGAAGAGAAGACAACTTCTTACCGAGCCGAGGCTTTTTAATACCACACCTGCGAAGCATTGGGGTAAACTCTAAAAGAAATAAGTAGCTAATAAATTATTTATTGATTTTTTTAAAAGTATATCTAGCTTTATAAGGCTTCTGTTGATTATGAGCAATATAATTAGAAATTGCTTTATAATTAGGAAAATTTAATGCTCTCGCAGCTTCACCCATTGAATCATAAGAAGTAGTAGTATTATTTTTAATATCAGTAACTTCTATTTGTTGAGAGGGTTTTCCTGATCCTACAGGTCTTGGTTTACTTTTTTTACCATAATTAGGATTGTTCTCTCCTGTCTTAAATCTACCAGAATTATCACTTTGTTTAGCAGTATCAGATATTTGTTTTTTAGTAGCATCAGAATGAGTACGACCAGACATTGGAGCAGTAGGATCCTGTGCTATATTGTACTCAGGAGTGTATTTATCTCAAAAATGTTTCTCTCTTATTAGAAGCTCAGAAACTTAACAATATTCCAGAATTTCAAGAGAAAAGTTTGAATATTCATGTTTAAGTAGAGCACGACAAATTTGCATAGAATTATTTTTAATTAAATGATTATTATTAAAATATTGTTGAAATCTTCTTCTTAAATTATCTGAAGAACCTACATATTTCTTTTTGTTTATCAAGTTCTTCCACATATAAATACCTGATTTATTTTTATTTTCAGATATAATTGTAACTTTATCAGCCTCAGCGTTAGAATAACTTTTGATTGGAACTATAGCAGCAAGTAACAAAACAGGATCAATATCAAAGAATCTAGTAACACCGAATAATGTAGCAATACCGAAAAATCTAGCAATACCAAATAATCTGTAACAGCAATTATTGCACCTATTGTTGAAAATCCAATACCAATAACAATACCAATACCAAAAGCAGCTCATAGAATAATAATGAATTTGATTTATTGCGATATTTCTCGCTTAATTTGAAGACACCTGATGATTTTTAAGACTATCCTAATAATAAATTATTCGGAATGCGTTCACTTTTCTCTGGATTCGAACCAGACTATAAGAAAATATTGTCTTTTTACCTATAAAAGTTTCAAAAACGTTTAACATTACTTATAGAAATAATAAATTTAGGTAATTTAATCATATTTCTTTCTTGCTTAGATATATTTTTAATACCTATAGAAGAAGGTAAGTTTATACCCCAAGGCACTAAATCCAAACATTCTGAATGATTATTATTTTCGTATAAATAAAATTTCCCTTGCTCAGTTTTAGTAAGAGTTCCTTTATTAATAACACGAATAATGTGTTGCAAATTCTTCCTACGATTTAATTCTGAATCAGAAAGATGTGCACACCTATTTGGGGTTAATACCCTAGCCGCCTGAAAATAATTATTAAATATAAAAGCTATAGTATTTTTATCTGAATGATAAACGTATAGCTTACCCTTATCAAGGCTTTTTAGAAATAGAATTTTCTCTTTATCAGCCTCAGCGTTATAATAACTTTTGATGGGAACAATAGCAGCAAGTAAAAAAGGATCGATAAAAAAGAGGCTTAGGTTTAATGCTATTAAACCCAAATTGTAACCAAAAATAATACAATCCAAATTGTAAGCCAAACCAATTAAGCAAATGAAAGCCAAAGTAATTTCTGTAAAAAATAAGCCAATTTTGTTATGCAACATATAATAAAAGGAAACCCATCATTAGCGCGAATAGC
>Ga0209577_10003879_pt1 | contig 14100 bp, 10 predicted proteins | sample GraSoiAngelo_109_FD_185874 | JGI IMG/M metagenome (GOLD analysis project Ga0209577, IMG submission 185874) | Grasslands soil microbial communities from the Angelo Coastal Reserve, California, USA - 14_0903_12_20cm (SPAdes) (version 2) | ecosystem: Environmental > Terrestrial > Soil > Grasslands...
AGCGCATCGAAGTGCATGGACGCGATGAGGCGTTATTCCAGGCGATCGCCGAGGCGCTCGGTTACAAACAAAACCGACTGCCGTTTACACTGCTGGCCCAGCGTTTGCCGTTGGCTTTTTTGCGGAAACGGCGAGAAGACGCCGAGGCGTTGCTCTTCGGTTTCGCAGGATTTCTCGACACGCCCGATTTGGACCGGCAACGAAAATCGACCCGCAGCTATCTGCGTTCGTTATGGGACCGCTGGTGGAAATATCGCGAACAGTTTTCGCGGTTGGTCCTACCCGCGAAACTTTGGAAAACGAGCGGCGCGCGTCCACTCAATCATCCGCATCGCCGGCTCGGCGCTTTGGCCGTGATGGTAGCGGAGTGGAAAACATTTTCGGCACTCGCTGGCGCGAGCAAGGCCACACCGCTGGTATCATTTCTCACCGATTTGAGGCACGATTTTTGGAGTCGTCACTATAGCCTCGCGGCCGCGAGCGCGTCTTCTTCACTCGCGCTCATCGGCAATTCCCGCGCCGCGGAGATTCTCGCCAATTTAGTTTATCCACTGGCAGTCAATGACGACCGCGAAATCTGGAATGATTACAAAAATTTGCGTGCCCAACTTTCCAATCAAGCGGCGCGCATCGCGGCGGCGCGACTTTTTGCCGGCGATCCGCGGCAACGCGACTTCGTGCGCTCCTTGGTCGGACAACAGGGATTGCTCCAAATCTACGAAGATTTTTGCCTGCGCGATGCCTCCGATTGCGCGAGCTGTCCGTTACCGGAGCAATTGCGGAGATGGTAAAAACATCGTTCCAATCCTCCTTCCTTGTCGGTACGGAGCCTTTTTTGTCATTTCGAGCGAAAGCCGAGGAATCCCTAACTATTGATGAGAATAAAGTCAGAGATGTCTCGACCTCATCCCCGGGCGTGTTTTGCGGAATGTTAGGGAAAGACGGCAAACAAGGCAAAAAATGGCGATGAAAATGTCAGGCGTCGGACGATGTTTTATCTTGGTAATGATTGCGCCGGTTGCTAATCGGCAATTCGAAATCTAAAGTCTGAGATTCTTCAAAGGCGGGTGTAGTTCAATGGCAGAACGCCAGCTTCCCAAGCTGGACACGAGGGTTCGATTCCCTTCACCCGCTTGCCCTTAAATGGTGAGTTTTTGATGCGTTGCGGGCCCGGATTAATCTCGAAGCGAGTCCCGGCACGGTCCGTGCTTAACACTACTGTATTAACCATAACTTCCATAGTCTCACAAGTATTCTTCTGCCCCGTGCCGCCTTCGCCGCGACGCTGTTGCTCTTTACCGGATTGTTTCAGCAGGATACCGCGGCCTCAACGGGATTAAAGTTGGCCTGGCAGGCTAGTCCGTCGAGCCCGGATATCGATGGCTATCGAGTCTATTATGGAACTAGTTCGGGAAACTACAGCCAGCATGTCGATATCCTCGGCACGGCAACGTCGGCTACGGTCGCGACCGCTGCGGCTGGCAGTACGTATTATTATACCGTAGTGGCCTACAAGGGAAGTCTTGAGAGCGTCGGTTCCAACGAGGTGACAAGCTCTACGCCAGCCGCTTCACCGACCCCTACACCAACACCAACCCCTACACCAACACCGACTCCAACTCCCACTCCCACTCCAACTCCAATTCCCACTCCGACGCCGACGCCGACTCCGACTCCTACTCCTACTCCAACGCCGACTCCCACTCCTACACCGACTCCCACACCTACCCCAACTCCAACGCCTACCCCGACCCCGACGCCAACGCCTACTCCAACACCAACACCGGAGGCGAGTCCGACACCGATACCGACCGCTTCGCCATCAATACCGCCAGGTCAATTATTGCATGGAAACAAGCGCAAGATAAAGATAGAGCGGATCCGTGCCATCAAAGCTGCCCAGGAGCAATCATCATCCCCCTCACCTGGCACACTTATACCGATGATGGAGCAGTAGGAAGAACTTCGGGCGCCATTCTTGGCGCCTGTTATTGTCCCTGCTGCGAAGTCGTTACCAACTCCTCAGAATTCCCGAGGGAAACGGCGAGCAGAGCTTGTGATCCCTCAGGGCAAACTATAAAACTCGATCAGGGCAACACCTGTGGTTCCGTTTTTCCCGGCAACGATGGCGGTGTAGTTTCCCGGCGCAAGCAGCGCGAGGACGGCCGATTCAAGATCGTTCGAAGGTGCCTTGCCAGTCGCCGCAATGTCTGCCTGCTGCGAATCCTTCCAGTTGTCATTATTAGCGATGACGTTGCCGTTGGCATCGCGCAATGAGAGCGTCGGATTGGCCAGTGGGGTGGCTATTCCGGCGCTCGCAAGCGATGGACCGAGCGCACGCACGAGGACACGCTGCAAACTTGCGCCGTTGCCACCGATGATGGTGCCTCCAATCAGGACGTCGCTCCCAGTCCCAACAAATGCGCGCGCGCTCAAGTTCGTCGGCTGCGCGTTTACATTCGGATCAACATCGTAAACTTCCGCCAGCCCAATGCCGCTGGTCATCGCCTTGCCTTGGAGAAAGGCGGTGTAGGCCCCGGGGGAGAGGCTAATCAGAATGGCGGCCTCCAAGTCGTTCGGCGGTGCTAACCCCGTCGCCTGAATCTGCGTCTGTTGCGTGGTTTTCCAATTGTCGTTAGCTGCGATAAGCGCGCCGGTGTGATCGTATAAGGAAAGAGTCGGATCCGCCAGGCGAGCGGGAACGCCAAAGGAAGCCAGTGCCGGCCCAAGCCCGCGAATAAGGACCCTTTTGTTTTCCGTCCCTCCAATAATGAAACCGGCGATCAGGATCCGTTCACCGGTGAAAACGTGAGCCCGCGCCGAAAGATTTTGAAAGAATGGCGCGCCATCGAAAAGGCGCACGATATTGTCCCGCAGCTGATTGTCATAGCTGGTAAAGACACCTCCCGCTAAAAGGCGACCGAATTGTTGCAAGGCGATGCTGCGCACCTGGGTTGCGTCATTTGTTAGTGAGCCGACGCACCCGGCCCCCGGATCAAAGGTGAGATCGACTGACCCATTTGTATTCAAGCGCGCGATGCTATTACGCCCGAATCCGTTTATTCCGGTGAAGAAGCCGCCCACAAGAATGCGATCGTCGGGTTCGACCGCGAGCGATTGAATCCAATCGTTGGGCGTCGGATTAAATCCGAAATCGAGCGAGCCGTCACTAAAGACGCGTGCGATAAAGTTGCGATTGATCCCGGAGTATTGAACAAAACGACCGCCGAGCACGATCTGGCCGTTATGTTGCAATGCCAGCGCGAAAACATTTCCACCAGTGCCGACACCCGAATCGAATGAAGGATCGAGCGCGCCATTTCCCAACACCCGCGCCACCCCGCCACGGGCAAAACCGTTGTAGCCGATAAAGGTGCCGCCTATGAGAATTCGACCATCCGGTTGAATGACAATCGCGTTAACGTCGCCGTTCGGTCCGTTGCCGGGATCGAAACTCAAGTCAACGCTGCCGTCACTATTGAGCCGCGCGAGATTGAACCGCTGGGTCAGATCGACCTGGGAGAATTGCCCGCCGACAATAATGCGGCCATCAGTTTGCAACGCCAGCGCGAGCACAGCGTTGTTGATCCCGTTGCCGAGCCCGAAGGTTTGATCGACATTTCCGTTCGCGTTCAGCCGGCAAATGCTATTGTGTGTCAAGCCGCTAAAGCTTGTAAATCGGCCGGCCACGATGATGCGGCCATCAGATTGAAGAACAGCCGCGGTAATCTCGCCATCCGCGCCCGTGCCGGGATCGAAGCCGGTGTCCAGCGAGCCATCAAAATTGAAGCGTGCGATCCGATTGCGCGGGACACCGTTGGCGAAAGTGAAACGGCCGGCAGCAATCACTTTTCCGTCGGGCTGCGGAATGACGACATTTACGGTGTCGTTCGTTCCAGGGGCGGGGACGAAAGTGGTGTCGAGCTGGCCGGGCGTGGGAGCTGCGGCGCGGACGGCACTAATGGATCCGCTGAGGAGGAGAGCGAAAATAAGCAGAACGCGACGAAACGGCGAGCGATGCACCGGAAAGAGCATAGCATTAGCCTCTGATAATTTCCATAATTAGATCATATATAATTCGACTCGATTCATTGCGGCGGGACTGCGGCAGTCTTCTGCCGCTTTCTGCGCAGGAATCACACAACAAGGTGACCTAAAAGCCGGCCCGAGCTGAACGCACGCCATTATTTGCCGCCGAAAAATTTACGGAACGATTGAAAAAGCTTCGGGATCGCTTTCGGGATGGATTCGATGCGCTGTGCGAACTCGGTCGGTTCGCCTCCATGAACGGGGCAGGTTTGCGTGGGAACTTTATCGGCGGGCAAAACGATTTCGTAAGCGGTACCCGACATTTGGCATCCGGTCGTGGCGAGGGCGTTCGAAGCCGCGCAAACGGTTACCCGCGCCATCGGCATCGTCGGCTCGAGCGCCTTGGCCGGGTAACGCGTCGCCGATTTGTTCATCACCTGCACCCAGAGCGGCAAGGCCAGCGCCGCGCCGTAGCCGCGCGGAATGATCGTGGTCGGTTGATCAAACCCGACCCAGACTCCACAAGTCAACGCGCTGGTGTATCCAACAAACCACGCATCTTTATAATCGTTAGTCGTTCCGGTTTTACCCCCAGCCGGAAGTTTAAACCCGAGTGAACGCGCACTGGCTGCCGTGCCATGGGTTAGCACCTCCTCCATCAACTGCGAAGTCATCCAGGCCGCGCTCGGATCTAGCGCCGGGGCGGAAAGATGGGCGGCGCGATAAATCGGCTGATGATTCTGGTCGTCGATACGTTCAATGATATAGGTTTGTTTGCGCACCCCGGCGTTTGGAAAAGCGCTGTATGCGCTAGTCAGATCCTTTAAGTTTGTTTCAAACGATCCGATGTAAATGGCCGGTCCGTGCGGCGCTTTGTCGTTCAGGTTTAACGTCGTTGCGATTTTTTGCACTTGGTCGAGTCCGGCGAATTGTCCGATGCGCACGCTCATGGTGTTGCGCGAATGAATCAGGCCGTAGGACGCGGGTTGAATCCCGCCGTAGGTCCCGTCGGAGTTTCCCGGCGCCCAATTTCCCGCGCCTTCTATCTCACCGGGCTGAATGGGACCGTCGCTGATCGCCGCGCCCGGGAGCAGGCCATTGGTAAAGGCGAGCGTATAGACAAACGGCTTAAAAGATGAGCCGATCTGACGATTGGCTGGCGGAAGCGCGCGATTGAATTTGCTCTGCGAATAATCGCGACCGCCCACCAGCGCACGAATGCCACCGCTGGCATTATCGATCACCACCACCGCGCCTTCCAAATAAGGCATCGAGCTATCTTCGCCCTCTTCCGGCGGATGATAGTTCGCTTTTAGTGGATGATGAAAATTCGATTGGTGTTCAATTCTCGTTAGGGTCGATTCCAAAGCCTGGGTAGCAACGTTTTGCACAGCCGGGTCGAGCGTGGTGTAAATGTAGAGGCCTCCCTGGTCCACCTGGTCCGGCGTCAGCAACACATTCAAGTCGCGCTGCACCGCATCCATCGCGTAGTTTTCCTGGATCATCGGCATCTTCTTCGGATGCGGATTGATGTGCGACGATTTCGCCTGTTGCGCCTGAGCAATGGAAATCTTTTTCAATTCCACCATTCGATTGAGCACGGCGTCGCGCTGCAACGCGGCGCCATCAGGATTGCGTAACGGCGAAAAGCGATTCGGACTACGAATCAAACCCGCAAGGACAGCGGCCTCGGATAAGTTCAATTTCGAGGCGCTCTTTCCGAAGTAGGCCTGCGAGGCGGTTTCCACTCCGTAACAACCGGCGCCGAAGTAAATGCGGTTGATATAAAGCTCGAGAATTTGCTGCTTGGTAAACTCGTGCTCAATCCGCAACGCCACCATCGCTTCCAGCAATTTGCGGTTGATGGTGCGCCCGCCGAGTGGAAGCGAATTGCGGGCAAGCTGCTGGGTGATGCTGCTGGCGCCTTCCCTGGCCGAACCACTTAACAAATCGCGCACCAAGGCGCGGCCGACCCCATAGAAGTCGATTCCGTTATGTTGAAAAAAACGAGTGTCTTCTCGCGCCAGCAGCGCGTCGACGAATGCAGGTGCCACTTCATTCAGCGAAACGATGAGCCGGTTCGCTCCTGCAAGTCGGCTATAAATTTTTCCATCAACATCGAAAACGGTATTCCGCTCCGGCATTTCCCCGACCTTCTTCATGTCGAAGGTCTGTGCCCAGGCAGAGTAGAAGATCAAAACGCCAAGCGCACTGCCGCCGATCAGCGCGGGGAGGGAAATCTTCCAGCCCCATCGCCAGAGCCGGCTCGATTTCTTTTTGCCGTTGCCAGACGATTTCTGAAAAATCTTCATCGCAAGAGCTTCGACAATTTAGCGATAGATTTCGCAGATAAAACCTCAAGTTGCGTCGGGCGGCAAAAATCGCAGGTCATCCCGAGCGCACCCGAGGGATCCCGCCGCGAAACATTTGGATAATTTCCACAGGGTCCCACGGGAGCGCTCGGGATGACGAGGTGGCGGAGCGCGCGGAACCTCGATATCGAAAATAACGGCGACGGACGATCTAAAAACTAATCTGCACGTTGCTCTCGTGCTGTTCGGTTGCGCACGGGGCGTTGAGCGGAACGTCGGTCACTGCATCGCTCGGCTGCACCATTCCGTTCTCGAGCAAATACTGCTCGACTTCTTCGCCGCTGACATCGGACAGCATTTCGTCGTTAATCTCGACGCAGGGAGAAAGTGGCTGGCCACTTTTTGTCTCCATTTCCCAGCGAAAAGCCGGATTCGCGACGATGTCCTTTTCGGTATAGGGCAAACTGTATTTGTTAAGCACAGCACGAACGCCAGCGCTCCAGCCGCAATACGTTTTGAGGTAGGCGGTGATCTGAGGTTTTTCCATGAAGCGAACTTACCGTCATCCCGAGCAAAGTCGAGGGATCCGTCGCCCTACCCTAAAGGTTTCAGAACGGAATCCCTCGAGTCCGAGCCGGTCCGGCGTTTCGCTCGGGATGACATTTCACTGAAGCGGACCGGGGGCCCCGACGTTTTCCCGCATAGCCCGTCAGGGCCCCGGCGCATCCTTCTCCACCACGTGATCTGCTCCCATCATCAGATCTTGTGTTGCACTGGTTTCAACCAGGCGTGCAATTTTTGCAGTCCAAGCTCGAGACGCGTCTTCACCGTTCCCAGCGGGTTTTTGGTGCTGGCTGCGATCTCGCGATGACTCATTCCCCTAAAAAACGACAGCTCCAATGCCTGACGCTGAAACTCCGGCAAGGCGGACATCTGTTCGCGCAGGTAACAGCGCAGATCGGCTCGTTCCATTTCCTCGTCGCCATCTACTGTCGTACTGGCACCACCGGGCAATTCGTTTATTTGCTCCTGATAGCGATCTTTTACTCGAATGTAGGCTTGCCGCCGGCGCAGCCGATCAATCGCGCGCCGCCGTGTTATGGTCGTTAGCCAGCCAAGCGGCTTCCCCACCCGCGGCGCGTAATTTTGCGCCTGCTTCCAAATTTGCAACAACGTCTCCTGCAAAACGTCCTCCGCTTCGGCTTGCTCGTGAATCACGCTCTCGATGATGGAACGCAACGTCTCGCCGTGCCGTTGATACAATGCCTCGAGCGCATTCTCGTTTCGGTCCGTGATCGCGCCCATCAGCGCTTCGTCCGTGGCGGAACTGAAACCGTCGTGTGTTAATGTTGGTGTCATCATAAATTTAACTGGGCTGGGGAGAGGGCAAGCCGTCGGTACCATCGGCGGCAGCGCTTGAACCAAGCGCCTGCCACCAATCCTCGTAAGTGGCCTCGGAAAGAAGTGGGTTGCCCGGATATACCCACTGATGCAGACCCGATTTGCAATTTGGAGTCGGGCAATGAAGTTCCAGCTCGTCGCCCACGGCGTCAATCAACACCTCGTGGCCGGTAAATTTTCGATCGCAAAGTACACAAACGCGCTGGTCGTCGAGCGTTTGCCAATCTCGAAAATGATCGTTGGCACGCAGAATATCTAAGCGATCTGTCGGTTGCCGGGGCCAATTCATCGCGCTCCATCTTTGAATAGAGTTTCGTCGCCAGCAATCGGGCTGGATGACGATTAGCAGGTCAGGAAAATCCTGACCCGAAAAGTGAACAACTTTCTTCCTCTCTGGGGCTTGGAACGCGAGCGTGCATCCAATATTTTCGCGATGCGCGTTCCCTGATTGGATGAGCAGGCATCTATTGGCGCGCGGTATCCGGCACTCAGATCCGTGGATGAGAGATCGAATGGAGCGCTATTGCGCTCTCCACCCGCGCAGCCCGAGCGCTATGCGCCGACCGCAACTGAGCCGCCGCCGAAGCACGTTCGTCGTCTTGCTTGGACACAGCCTGGAAAATGGAATTGTCGGTATCGGGAACACGGTCGAAAACGCTCTTCGGGCATTCGATCTGCAATATCTGCGCGCATTCGAACCTCAACCGAACGGCGTTGAAATTGTACGTAGGAGATCTTGAACCGATCACTGGTGTCGTACGTCGCAATTTCCACATTCTGTTTGAATATCCTGGCGCTCTTCCTCGTCTTAGACTTTTAAAGCCTGCGTCTTTCAGACTGAGGCGTCTGTCCGGCAAGCGCGGATCATACCAACCCCGTAAAAGGGATAATCGATTGGAGGTGCCGGAGATTCACTCGGTTGGGTGTAGGCAAATTAGGAAAAGAGAAAGGGAAAAATGAAGAAAGTTATATTAAGCATGGCGTTGGCGTTGGCGACCCCACTGGCGTGGGCGCAGGTATCGGAAACAACGACTACCACAACTACGACTGAGGGAAGCGGAACCATCACTCAGTTCACTCCCGGCAGCACCATTGTGCTGAAAGAGACAGCAGGTCCAAAGCAGTACCGCTTTGGGAAAAAGGTCGTTTACGTGACCAGGAGCGGCCGAGAGCTGGATGAAGCAACTGTTCGCACCAGAGTAAAAGTCGGGGTGCCAGTGCGTGTTCATTACGCCGGTGAAGGCGACAGCATGCTGGTTGATCGAGTTATCCTCGACGAAGATTAAATCGTAATCTTCTAAGTTTAAACGCGCTTATCCGTTCCGCCATTGGCTCGAACGGGAAGCGCGTTTTTTTTGCACCAGTTATGAGTGTGGCTCTTAGCGCGAAAATTCAGCTTAGGAATTCCGCGATCGGCGCCATCCGCTCGATGTGAGCGCAGAAAATCTTAAGAGCAGCCAGGATCGGGACGGCCAAGATCACGCCGACAATTCCCCACATCCAGCCCCAAAACGTAAGTGAAATCAGGATGATTACGGGATTTAAGGTGAGGGATCGCCCCATCACCCACGGGGTGATGAAGTTTCCCTCGAGCGCGCCGCAAGCGAGATAGACCGCGGGGAAAAGGAGCGCGTAACTAAGGCTATCAAAGCTTAAGACAGCGCCGATGGTCATGCAGATCATTCCGGTGAGCGCTCCGAGATAAGGAACAAAATTCAAAACGCCGACCATCACTCCCCACATGATCGGGTTGCGCAGCCCGAGTAGGCCGACCGTTGTCCCGACCGCAAGGCCGAGACAGGTGTTGATGATTGTGATGGTCAACAGGTAACGCGACACATGCGACTCAATGTCATGCGCGATCGAGACCGCGGTTTTCTTGTCCGAGAGCGTGGGCATTAACTTGATGACCTTGCTCATGAAGACCCCGTCGTAAACAAGGAGGAAGTAGAGAAGGATGAAGAGCAAAACGGCGCCGGCAATAAATTCGGGAGTGCGCATGTAGAGCATCTCGGTAAGGGGGCGCCTCTTCACTTCCACGGCCGTCTTCGTCGGTGAATCCGGAGTTGCGAGTTTCTCGATCTCGCCGCTGGCCTGCGCCACCTGCGTCATCGATTTTTTCAACGGCATCAGCTTGTGCTGGAGTTCCGAGAGTCCGGCGGGAGCTTTTTCCAGCCAGCTGGCGAAGGGCACCATCAGCGAGGAAACGCCGTAGCCAATTAGGGCGAGCAAGGCAACGAGAATGACCGCAGCGCCAATGATGGGTGGAACCTTTACTCGCGCCAACGCGCGTACGATTGGGCGAAAAAGATAGCTTAGAAGGAGCGCGAGCACGATTGGCAGCAGCACCGATCGCATGAAGTACATCGTGTAAAAAATCGCGAGCACGAATAGCCCGGTAAGCGCGATCGAACGAACATTGAATGGTTTTCCTAACAATTCCCCGATACTCAAGCGAGCTTGGGAGGTAACCTTTTCTGATTCGTGCGTGTCATCGAGAATCGGTGCTTCGTTTTTCAGTTTGGCGGCAGGCGAGTGCATCCTTCGGTAGAACCGTCGGTTCTAAATTAATTGAGAGACGAAACAGCTCCTTTGTTCCGGCAACCTTTCGGCGTGTCGACAACGCATAATCAGTTGTCCCGATTTCCGATCGAACGCCTGCAATTTCGCCAACAAGTTCACAGGTACCCTCCCGCATTTCGCATCGGGAATAGATTTTGCGCGTGGTGCGCAATTCAGGTGCGCAGTGAGATTCCAGGAACAAAATCCTGTGTGTACAGATTGGTAGGGCGAGATCCCCGTCGAGGCGCAGCTGAATTACCTTCGGACTGCGCGATTCACCATTTGTGGTAGCATTCTCTCGCTACAAGGAATTGCACGCTATGAAGCACGCCTCCAAGACGGTAAAGCGCAAACCTCAGACATCGGCTGGCGGAATCGCACGCGAATTGATTCGGGCGGACATGAAGAAAATGAAGGAGGCGTCCCGTGGCCTGGAAAAATTTTCGGCAAATGGGGTGGGAAGAAAAAATGGCGCGACCAGGGATGCGGCCAACGCCCCCGTCGTCAAACATCCTGGGACGGCGCTGGAGGCAGCCATTCAACGTTATGTCGATCTTTTCGACTTTGCGCCGATCGGTTACGTCAGTCTCGACCGCGTCGGTCATATTAAGGAGATCAACGTCGCCGCAGCGCGACTTCTCGACGCCTCGCGCGATCGACTAATCGGCAGGCCGTTTGCGCTGCATGTCACGAAAGATGACTCCGTACTTTTTTTAAATCACCTCCGCCGCTGTCAATCATCGGAAAGCCGAGTCGAAACGGACCTGCATCTGAAGAAGCGAGATAGCGAAATCATTCTCGCCCATTTGGCCAGTTCTCCCATGACTTCCTCAATGCGCGACGGGACGATGCTTTATCAAACCGCAATTATCGATCTTACCGAGCGGAAGCGGGCAGAAGAAGCGATCCGCCAGTCCGAAAAGCGTTATCGCACCTTGTTCGATCTGGTGCCGGTCGCTGTTTATACCTGCGATGCTAAAGGCCTGATTCAGGAGTACAACCAGCACGCGGTTGAGTTGTGGGGACGCGCACCAAAAAGGAACGACCCGAGTGAGAAGTTTTGCGGTTCATTCAAGATTTTCTATCCCGATCGCCGGCCGATGCCGCGCCACAAGTGCCCAATGGCGCGAGCTCTGCGTGGCGAAAAATTACGGGCGACGGATCTGGAAATATTGGTCGAGCAATCGAGTGGCGTCCGGCGAAACGTGCTCGTGAGCCCGACGGCACTGAAGAACGGTCAGGGAAAAATAATCGGGGCGATTAATTGCCTGCACGACATCACCGTGCGCAAACGCACGGAAAATGCATTGCGCGAATCGGAGGAACGTTCCCGCGCGGTCATCCACCAAAGTACCGCTGGCATAGTGGGCACCGATTTAATGGGGCGCATCATTTTCGCGAACGAAAAATTCTGCTCAATGCTTGGCTACAAACAGCATGAGCTCATCGGCAAAACCATTTTTGAGATCACACACCCCGGCGACATGGCAGAGAGCCGGCGACTTTTTCGCCGAATCGTGCGTAAAGCCGAGCCATATCAGCTCGAAAAACGTTATCGTCGCAAAGATGGGGCTGCTCTGTGGGTCAGCGTCAGTGCATCGCCATTGCGCGACGCCGAAGGCAAAACCCAATCGGCGGTTGCGATTATTATCGACATCAGCGACCAAAAAAAAGCTCAGGCTTTTCTGGAAGATCGTGCGCGCGGACTGGAAGGCGAGATCCTCGCCATCAGTGACCGTGAACAACGCCGCATCGGCCAAGATTTGCACGACAGCCTGTGCCAGCATCTTACCGCCATTGCTTATATGGCCCGCTCGGTCGCACTGCGGCTTAAAAACCATCGAGTCATCGAAGTGGAGCACATTGAAAAAATCGCGCAGCTAATCAATGACGGGGTCACTGAAGCCCGCACTATTGCCCGCGGTTTGCATCCGGTGGAGATGGAACCGCCCGGTTTGGTCACCGCCCTGGCAGCACTAGTTAAGCAGCCACATTGGCCCGTGCGGTGCCGGCTGGAGGCCGACGAAGAAATTTCCGTTCAGGACTCGACCGTGGCTCTACATCTCTACCGGATCGCACGCGAAGCAATAATCAATGCAAACAAATATGCCCGCGCGCGCGAAATTATTGTACGTATGAAACACTCGACCAAGGGAATCGAGCTGAGTGTAATCGACGATGGCGTAGGAATTCCGGCCAATTCCTCAGCTGGATCCGGGATGGGCTTTCACATCATGGAATATCGTGCCCGTTCCATTGGGGCGCGCCTGGAGATCAAGCCAATAAAGCCGCATGGAACGCGTGTGACTTGTTATGTGCGGAAATGAAATCGACAGCACGCGCCGGGAAACAAGGGAAACGCAAGTCGCGCAAAGGCAGCGTTCCCGCCGCCGCGCACTCGTCCGAAACCATCGCCACCGATTCGTTTTCCAGCGGTGTTGTCGATAATCCGAAATCGGAGCTACCACAAGCGATCCCTGTCCTGATCGTTGATGATCATCCTCTTTTTCGTCACGGCCTTGCGCAGCTGATCAACTCTGATGACGGCTATTCCATTTGTGGCGAGGCGAGCAGTGCCCCCGAAGCGATGGCCCTTGTGCGGAAATTACGGCCCAAACTGGCGATCGTCGATCTGGGCCTGAAAGGACCAAGCGGAATCGAGTTAACAAAATCCCTCCGGGTTGAATTTCCAAAGATGCCGATCCTAGTCCTGTCGATGCACGATGAACCGACTTATGCGGTGCGTTCCCTTCGCGCGGGAGCTAACGGTTACGTGACCAAGCAGGATGCGCTTGGCAGCGTTCTCATTGCGCTGCGCGAAGTACTCGACGGCCGCGTTTATCTCAGCCCTTCAATGGCCAGTGAAGTAATTTCCAATGTTGTTCTAACGAAACGAGAAGCGGGGGCAGATCCGACGGACGGTTTAACCGACCGCGAGCTGGAAGTTCTCGAGCGCATTGGCAAAGGCGAAGAAGTGAAAGCGATCGCCAAAACACTGCACCTCAGTCCAAAGACAGTTGAAACGCATCGCACGCATATCAAAGAAAAATTAAGGCTCGATAATGCGCGGCAGGTTGCGCGTTATGCCGTTCAGTGGGTGAGCGCCCGCGGCGTCTGACCTCTCCTGCGAACCGGTAAGATTTAGCCGAAAGGGGCTCCTTCTGTGTGTGTTTGGTGCCAACGCGCTTCCTCCTTAAAGCCTGGGGCATCTTCGGCATCACGCTCGCGAAACAAGAATTGTAGGGCGGCCATCCTGGCCGCCAACGAAATGAAACGGCGGCGAAGATCGCCGCCCTACATTCTCACGAGCAACGCTCTGCCATCCCGAGCGCAGGCGAGGGGCCTCACCCAAGCTATATCGATTACACAAGTTACTTTGCGTAACCCATCCGCGTATATGAGGCCCCTCGTCGTCTGCGTGACTCGGGATGACAGACAATGCGCGTTGAAGGACTGGACTAGTGCGCGAGTGCCCGAAGAAAACGGATTGCTACTACGCCGCCGTCGTTACTTGCTGGATCGTCTCCTGCAATTTCTGCACGTCGATTGGCTTAGTCAGATGCGCGGAAAAACCGGCCCGGCTGCTGCGCTCCAAGTCCTCCTCCATCCCATAGCCGCTGATCGCTATGCCCTTGGCGTCGCTAATTTTGGCCAGTTCTCGCATCACCTGAAAGCCATTGCCATCTGGAAGACCAAGATCGCTAACGAGAAGATCGAGCGGAGTTGTACGTAGTACCTCCAAAGCCTGGCGCACAGTGGAGGCAGTGACGACCTCATGCCCATTATGCCTTAGCAA
>Ga0209577_10003880_pt1 | contig 14100 bp, 13 predicted proteins | sample GraSoiAngelo_109_FD_185874 | JGI IMG/M metagenome (GOLD analysis project Ga0209577, IMG submission 185874) | Grasslands soil microbial communities from the Angelo Coastal Reserve, California, USA - 14_0903_12_20cm (SPAdes) (version 2) | ecosystem: Environmental > Terrestrial > Soil > Grasslands...
CTGTCCCGCCAGCGACCCGGCGTCGGAGAAGTCGACGCCGCCCGTGTCGATGAGCTTGAACGACAGCCCGTTCCACTCGCAGTCGACCTCGTTGCGGTCGCGCGTCACACCGGGCCGCTCGTGGACGACCGCCGTTCGCGTGCCCGACAGCCGGTTCACGAGCGATGACTTGCCGACGTTCGGATAGCCGATTACAGCGACCTTCACCAGCCCAGTATGACCGCGCCCCTCAGCGGCCCGCGAGCGTCGCGCGCGCCAGCTGCGCGATCTTCGCGACGACCTCCGCGCCGGCCATCTCGGTCGTGTCGATCGCAATGGCGTCCGCCGCCGGCGCCAACGGCGAATGGGCGCGCGAGGAATCGCGGGCGTCGCGTCGCGCCTGCTCGGCGCGCACCGTGGCCTCGTCGGCCCCGACCTGCGCTGCCCGCCGCCGGGCGCGCTCATCCGCGCGCGCGGTGAGAAAGACCTTCAGCTCCGCTTCGGGCGCGACGACCGTTCCGATGTCGCGCCCCTCGACGACCCAGTCGCCGCGGTCCACGAGCGCGCGCTGCTTGGCGACGAGCGCTTCGCGTACGCCGGGGTCGGCGGCGACGCGCGAGGCCGCGCTCGAGACCTGCGCGCTGCGGATCTGCTCGCTCGCGTCGCGTCCGTCGAGCAGCACGCGCTCGCCTGCGAAGCGGATCTCGGCGGCGCGAGCGAGCGCCGCAGGCTCGGCGTCCGGCGAGCCGAGGCTGAGCAGGCCCACGCAGCGGTACATCGCGCCGCTGTCCAGGTATGCGAATCCGAGCTCGCTCGCGAGCGCGCGTGCGACGGTCGACTTGCCCGCGCCGGCCGGCCCGTCGATCGCGATCAGCACCGTGCGCTCACCCGAGAGCCAGTCGCGCGAGGTCCTCGGCGAAGCCCGGATAGGAGACCGCGGCCGCATCCATTCCGTGCACCTCGACCCCCTCCTCCGAGGCAAGACCGGCGACCGCGCCCAGCATCGCCAGCCGGTGGTCGCCGCGCGCATCGATCGAGCCGCCGCGCAGCCCGCCCGAGCCGCGCACGGCGAAGCCGTCGGACGTCGCCTCGATGTCCGCGCCGAGACCGCGCAGCCCATCGACGACGCCAGCGATGCGGTCGGACTCCTTCACGCGCAGCTCCTGCGCGCCGCGCACGATCGTCTCGCCCTCTGCGAAGCACCCGAGCAGCGCGACGAGTGGCAGCTCGTCGATCGCGAGCGGCACCTCGTGCGGCTCGACGACGGTGCCCTCGAGCGCGCCGTGCGCGACGTCGAGGTCGCTCACCGGCTCGTCGCCCGCGAGCGCGCTGCCCTCCTCCTCGAGGTCGCCGAGCACGATCCCGCGCATGCGCCGCACGATCCGGAGGAAGCCCGTGCGCGTCCAGTTGACGCCGACGTCGCGAATCAGAAGGCGGGAGCGCGGCACGAGCACGCCCGCCGCCACGAGGAACGCCGCCGAGCTCGCGTCGCCGGGAACGCGGACCGATCCGAGCAGGAGCTCGTCGGCGTTCACGACCCGCACCTCGAGCCGCTCCCGGCTGACCGCTACGCCGGCGGCGAGCAGCATGCGCTCGGTGTGGTCGCGGCTCTGCGCGGGCTCGCGCACGATCGTCGTGCCGTCGGCCGCGAGCGCGGCGAGCAGGACGCACGACTTCACCTGCGCGCTCGCGACAGCGAGCGTGAAGGAGATCGCGCGCAGGCGCGCGCCGCGGATGTGCAGCGGCGGCAGGCGTCCCTCGCGCGCGCTCATCTCCGCACCCATCAATGCCAGCGGCTCGGCGATGCGGTCGACCGGGCGCCGGCGAATCGACTCGTCGCCGTCGAGCGTGAAGGAGCGGCCGTCCTGCGCGGCAAGCCAGCCGGGGAGCAGGCGCAGCAGCGTGCCCGCGTTGCCAACGTTGATCGCGCCGTCGGGCACGAGCGCGTCGCGCAGGCCGGTCCCGCGCACGACCACCTCCTCCTCGTGCACCTCCACGAGCGCCCCGAGCGTGCGCACGGCGTCGAGCGTCGAGTTCGTGTCGGCGGCGTGCAGGAAGCGCTCGATCCTCACCGGCTCGGAGGCCATCGCCCCGAGCAGCGCGGCACGGTGCGAGATCGACTTGTCCGCGGGCGCGCGGATCTCGCCGCTGAGACCGCGCGAGGGCTCGAAGCGCGCGTTCACCGCGAGCCCCCCTTCTCCGCCTTCGCGCCCCCCTTCTCCGCGCGATGCACTGGGCGGATCACGCCTTCGCCACCGGGAAGCCGAGCTCCGCGATCAGCTCCTGCGCGCGCGCGGACGCCTCCTCGCCGCCGATCCACAGCGCGATCACGCCCTGGCGGTTGTCCTCTGAGGGCGCGAGCGCCATGTCGTGGATGTTCACCCCGGCGCGGCCGAGCGCGAGCGCGATCTCTGCGATCACGCCCGGGCGGTTGGGGACGGAGGCGCGCAGCTCGTATACCGGCCCGCCCAAGAGACCCGCGCCGAGCAGCGCCTGGTGGTCGTGGCGCGCGCGCTCGTTCCAGTCGGCGACCGCCTGCGAGTCGCCGCTCGCGAGCGCCGCGCGGACCTCCGACAGGCGCTCGCCGAAGGCGTCGATCGCCTCCGCGAGCGCGTCGCGGTTGGACATGTAGATGTCGACCCAGATCGAGCTGTTCGCACCCGCGACGCGTGTCGCGTCGCGAAAGCTCGGGCCCACGGCGGGCAGGCGCAGCGGCTGCTCGGAGCCGAGCGCGCCCGCGGCTTGCGCGACGAGGATGTTCGCGAGCACGTGCGGCAGCTGCGAGACGCACGCCAGCAGGCGGTCGTGCGTGTCCGCGTCGATCGCCGTCGGGCGCGCGCCGATCGCCGTCAGCAGGCGGTGCAGGCGCTCGTAGAGGACACCGGCCGTGCTGCCCTGCGCGGGGGTCAGGTACCAGACGGCGCCGTCGAAGAGATCGGCGCGTGCGTGCTCGACTCCGGAGGTCTCCGCGCCCGCGAGCGGATGGCCGCCGATGAAGCGCTCGTCGCTGCCCGCGTCGATCACGACGCGCTTCGTCGAGCCGACATCGGTGACGACGCAGTCCGGTCCCGCCGCCGCGAGCGCCGCGCGCACGGCGTCTTTGAGCGCGCCGACGGGCGTTGCGACGAACGCAACCTCCGCGTCGCTGACGGCGCTCGCGATGTCGGGCGCGTCGCTGTCGATCACGCCGAGCTCGAGCGCCTTCGTGCGCACGCGCGGGTCGGGGTCATAGCCGCATACGGTGGCCTCCGCCCGTTGCCGAGCGGCGAGGCCGATCGAGCCGCCGATCAACCCGACGCCGAGCAGCGCGATCCGCATCTGTGTCAGCGCGCGGCCGTCCGCGCCGAGGCGGCGCTGCGCTCGCGGACCGACTCCGCCAGGCCTTCGAGCACCGCGACCGTGGTGTCCCAGTCGATGCAGCCGTCGGTGATCGACTGGCCGTAGCGAAGCTCGGCTCCGGGGCGCAGATCCTGGCGCCCGGCGACGAGGAACGACTCCAGCATCACGCCGATGATCGCGCGGTTGCCTTCCGCGATCTGCCGGCCGACCTCGGCCGCGACGTGCGGCTGGCGGGCGGGATCCTTGCCGCTGTTGTCGTGGCTCAGGTCGATCATCACGCGCTCCGGCAAACCCGCAGCGGCGAGCAGCTCGAGCGCCGCGCGCACGTGCGCGGCGTCGTAGTTGGGCTCGTCCTTGCCCCCGCGCAGGATCACGTGGCAGTCACGGTTACCGCGCGTGTAAAGGATCGCCGGCGTGCCCTTCGGATCGATGCCCGCGAACGCGTGCGGGACGGCGGCGGCGCGCACGGCGTCGACCGCGACCTGGACGTTGCCATCGGTGCGGTTCTTGAAGCCGACCGGCATCGACAGGCCGGACCCGAGCTGGCGGTGCGTCTGGCTCTCGGTCGTGCGCGCGCCGATCGCACCCCAGGCGACGGCGTCGGAGATGTACTGCGGCGTGATCGGGTCGAGGAACTCGCAACCGACCGGCAGGCCGAGATCGAGCACGCCGAGCAGCACGCGCCGCGCGAGGTGCAGGCCCGTGTTCACGTCTCCGGAGCCGTCGAGGTGCGGGTCGTTGATCAGCCCCTTCCAGCCGGTCGTCGTGCGCGGCTTCTCGAAGTACACGCGCATCGCGATCAGCAGCTCGCCGCTGCGCTCGCGCCCGAGCTTCGCGAGCCGCTGCGCATAATCCAGCGTCGCCTCGGGATCGTGCACGCTGCACGGCCCGACGACCGCGAGCAGCCGCGCGTCGGCGCCCGCGAGCACCGCCTCGATCTCGCGGCGGCCGTCGATCACGACGCTCGCCTGCTCGGTCCCCAGCGGCAGCTCGTCGAGCAGCCGCTCCGGCGCGAGCAGCGGAACGACGCGCTCGATCCGCTGGTCGCGGACGTGGTCGACAGAGCGCTCGTCGGCGTGCGCGCGATCAGACAAGCGCCGGCTCCCTGCCGCTCGCGGCCGCCCCGCTCCCCGCCGGATCCCCGCCGGTCGCGGGCGCCGCGGTCCTCGCCGGCTCCCCGCCGGACAGCGTCTTGCGGGCGAGTGCCGCGGCCTGCGTGACGGCGGCGGCGTACGCGGCGAAGTCCGCCCCGCGCAGCGCCTGCGGCCCGTCGCAGACCGCCTCGTCGGGATTCGGGTGCACCTCCACGATCACCCCGTCGGCTCCGACGGCGGCCGCGGCGAGCGACAGTGGCTGCACGAGGTCGCGCCGCCCGGCCGCGTGGCTCGGATCGACGACGATCGGGAGGTGCGAGAGCTCCTTGAGCACCGGCACGGCCATCAGGTCAAGCGTGAAGCGGTAGGCCGTCTCGAACGTGCGGATGCCACGCTCGCAGAGGATCACGTTGGGATTGCCCTCCTTGAGGATGTACTCGGCCGCCATCAGCAGCTCGTCGAGCGTCGAGGAGAGCCCGCGCTTGAGCAGCGCGGGGCGCCCGGAGCGCCCGATTTCGGCGAGCAGCGGGTAGTTCTGCATGTTGCGCGCGCCGATCTGCACGACGTCCGCGACCTCCAGCACGAGGTCGAGATCGCGCATGTCCATCACCTCGGTGACGATCGGCAGGCCCGTCTCGGCCTTGGCCTCGGCGAGCAGCCGCAGGCCCTCCGCACCGAGGCCCTGGAAGGCGTACGGCGAGGTGCGCGGCTTGTACGCGCCGCCGCGCAGCAGCGTCGCGCCGGCGTCGCGCACGATGCGCCCCGTCTCGAGCGTCTGCGCGCGCGACTCGACGGTGCACGGGCCCGCGATCAACGCGAAGTGCTCGCCGCCGATCTTGCGTCCCTCGACGTCGATCACGGTGCGCTCGCCGTGCGTCATCTGCAGCGAGGCGAGCTTGTACGGCTTGAGGATCTCCATCACGCGGTCGACGCCCGGCTGCCCCTCGAGCCCGAGGCTCGCGACGCTGACGTCCTGCTCGACGTCGCCGATCGCGCCGATCACGTTGACGCGCGCGCCCCTGATGCGATGGGCGCGCGCCCCCGCTCGCTCGATCTTCTTGATGACCGCAACCACGTCCTCCTCGGTTGCCGTCTCCTTCATCACGACCATCATCGATTTCATCCTTTCAACATCGCCTGCGATTCGGGTTTTGCGGCGGCAACCCCGGGATCGGTTGCCGCTCCTTTCCGCGAGGGCGCGCCGCGGTGCGGGGCGCGCGGAGAGGGCTTTTGAAGAAAAGCCCGCCGGAGTGGGCGCTCAGTCCTCTTGGGGACCCGGTGCGGCCTGTCGGTGGGGCCCGCTCGCGGAACGGGTCAAAGGCCGGAGCGCCTAGCTAAATCGCCAGGCGTAGGCGTACGGCGACCATTCGGCGTTCGCGCGGGAAAGGCACTTCGCTGCGATTGAACGTGCGGACATGGCCGTCTGCAAGGGTTTGTAGCAGCTTCACAGGACCTCGGCAAGAGCGTCGAGGAAGCGTTCGTTCTCGGAAGAAGTGCCGTAGGTCACGCGCAGCGCGGCGACGTCGCTGCCGAGCGCGCTGCCCGCGCGCACGAGCACGCCGCGCTCTTCCAGCCCGCGCAGCACCTCCCGCTCGTCGCGCTCGCCGAGGCGAAACCAGCAGAAGTTCGCCTGCGACTCCGCCGGCTCGAGCCCCAGCGCGCGCAAGCGCTCGTCGACGCTGATGCGCTCGGCGACGGTGCGCGTGACGCGGTCGAGCACGGCGTCCTGGTGGCCCAGCGCCTCCGTCGCCGCGACCTGCGCGAGCGCGTTGCAGAAGAACGGCTGGCGCACCTTCTCGAGCGCTTGCGGCAGCGCGTCCGAGCCGCACAGGGCGAAGCCGACGCGCAGCCCACAGAGGCCGTGGACCTTCGAGAACGTGCGCAGCAGCACGAGGTTCGGGTGGCGCTCGAGCAGCTCGATGCTCGCGTCGGGATCGGAGGCGAGGTTGAACTCGCAGTAGGCCTCGTCGACGATCACGCAGACGTACGCCGGGACCTCGTCGAGGAAGTCGGCGATCCGCGAGAGCTCGACGGCGGTGCTCGTGGGGTTGTTCGGGTTGCACACGAGGACCATCCGCGTGGCGACCGTGATCTCCTTGAGCATCGCCGCCAGGTCGTGGCGCTCGTCCGAATCGAGCGGCACCTCGATCGCGCGCGCGCCGGACGCGGCGCTGAGGTGCGGGTAGACGGAGAACGACGGCCACGCGTATACGACCTCCGCGCCGGGCTCGAGCAGCGCGTCGCCCGCGGCGAGCAGGATGTCGCACGACCCGTTGCCGATCGCGATTCGCGAGGCGGGGACTTCGTAGCGCTCGGACAGGCGCGTGCGCAGGAGCGTGCTCGAGGGATCGGGATAGCGGTTGAGCGTCCCCAGTGCCCTCTCGATCGCTTCACGCACAGCGGGCAGCGGCGGCTCGGGCGACTCGTTGCTCGCCAGCCGCACCGGCGGCGCCGCGCCGGCGTAACCGCCGGCAACGGGGTAGGAGGGGATGCGCGCGACGCGCGCCGAGAACTCGATCGCCACTGCCGTATTCTCGCCTACTGCGCCGCCTGCAGGTCCGTGCGCAGCGCGGTCGCCTCGCCCAAGTACACGTGCTTGGCGACGTGGTCCTCGGGGGCGTGGTAGTGGATCAGCACCCTGATGATGCGGGGCAGCGCGCTCGGGACGGCGATCTCCTGCGCGCACAAAAGCGGCACGCGGTCGAAGCCGAGCGCGCGCGCGGCGACGGCCGGGAACTCCGCGTCGAGGTCCGCCGTCGCCGTGAAGATGCAGCTCACGACCGCCTCCGGAGTGAGCTCGTTGCAGGCGATGATCTCGAGCATCAGCGCCTTCGTAGCCTCGAGGATCGCGCCGGCGTCGTTGCGCTCGACGCTGATCGCGCCGCGCAGCGCAAACAGTCGCATGAGGCGCGATTGTGGCAGAGCACGCGCTCCGCGCCGGAGAGCCGCCCCGGCCGGCAGCTGCAGCGAGAGCGGGCCTACAGCGCGCGCAGCCGCTCGACCTCGGCGGCGCGCAGGCGGCGGTGCTCGCCCGGCGCGAGCGAGCCGAGGCGCAGCGGGCCGAAGGCGACGCGCTCGAGCGCGCTCACGGGGTGCCCGACTGCCTCGCACATGCGCCGCACCTGGCGCTTTCGCCCTTCGTGGATCGTGATCTCGATCGTGCCCGCGCCGCGGCGCCGCACGCGCGCGGGCGCGGTGACGCCGTCCTCGAGCGCCACCCCCTCGCGCAGCCGCCGCAGCGCGCTCTCGGAGACCGGCCCGCGCGCGAGCGTCGCGAGGTACGTCTTCGGGACCTCGAAGCGGGGGTGCGTGAGGCGGTTGGCGAGCTCGCCGTCGTTGCTCAGCAGGATCAGCCCACTCGAGTCGGCGTCTAGGCGCCCGATCGGGTACAGCCGCAGTCCGCGCGCGGGCACGAGGCTCACGACGGTCTTTCGCCCGTGCGTGTCGCGCGCGGTCGAGACGACGCCGAGCGGCTTGTGCAGCGCATACACGACCCGCGCCTCGGCGCCGCGCAGGCGCTTGCCGTCGACCTCAACGCGCGCGGTGTCGTCCACATCGAGCGCGGGGTCGGTCACCGTCGCCCCGTCCACGCGCACGCGACCCGCGGCGATCGCGCCCTCGGCCGCGCGGCGCGAGGCGACGCCGGCGTGGGCGAGGTACTTCGCAAGGCGCATCGCCGCCTCAATGTACGGCGCATCATCATCTGTGCATGGACTTCGCGCTCCTGCAGGAGACGCTCGCGCGCCACGGCGAGCCGCGCTTTCGCTCGCGCCAGGTGTGGGCGTGGATGGCGCGCGGCGCGCGCGACTACGCCGAGATGACCGACGTGCCGGCGCCGTTGCGCGAGGCGCTCGCGCGCGAGGTCCCGTTTTCGAGCCTCAACCTGCGCAGCGAGGCTCGCGCCCGCGACGGGACCGTCAAGGCGCTCTTCGCGACGGCCGACGGGCGGCCGCTCGAGGCGGTGCTGATGCGCTACCGCGATGGACGCCGCTCGCTGTGCGTCTCCTCGCAGTCGGGCTGCGCGCTCGACTGCGCCTTCTGCGCGACGGGGCGCATGCGCTTCGCGCGCAACCTCAGCGCCGCCGAGATCCTCGACCAGGCGCTGCACTTCCGCCGCCTCGACAGCGGCACGCCACTCACGCACTGCGTGTTCATGGGCATGGGCGAGCCGATGCTGAACCTCGACGCGGTCCTCACGGCGTGCGAGCGCCTGCCCGACCTTGGCGTCTCCCACCGCCACACGACCGTCTCCACCGTCGGCTGGATCCCCGGGATCGAAGCGCTCACCGCGCAGCCACTGCCGCTGCGCCTCGCGCTGTCGCTGCACGCGGCCGACGAAGCGCTGCGCTCGGAGCTGATGCCGGTCAACGACCGCTACCCCCTCGCCGACGTCCTCGACGCCGCGCGCGCGTTCCACGAGCGCAAGCGCCGGCGCGTGTTCGTCGAGTACGTGATGCTCGCGGGCGTCAACGACCGCTACGAGCAGGCGATAGCGCTCGCGCGGTTGCTCGCCGGAGACGGATATGGAGGGGCGGCTTACCGGCCGCCGATATTCAAGGTCAACCTGATCCCGTACAACCCCATCGGGGAGGAGGGATTCAGCGGCTCCTCGCGCGAGGCGATCGCGGCGTTCGCCGCGGCGCTGCGCGAGCGCGGGGTCCCCGCGACCGTGCGCCTGACGCGCGGTCGCGAGATCGACGCCGCCTGCGGGCAGCTCGCCGCCCGCGAGGCGTAGCCGGCCTCCGAGCGGCTCAGCCGCTCGCCGCGCGCGCGTCGCCCGCGGCGAGCAGGCGCTCGCGCAGCTGCGCCTCCTCCTCGGGCGTCGGGTCCCACTGCACGATGTCCGGCAGCTCCTCGAGCGAGCGCAGGCCGAACAGCTTCAAAAAGCGCGTCGTCGTGCGGTAGAGCACCGCTCCGAACTGCGACTGGCCCGCCTCTTCGATCAGGTCCCGGTCGAGCAGCGTCGCGGTCGCCGAGTCCGCGCTCACGCCGCGGATGCGCGCGATCTCCGGGCGCGAGACCGGCTGCAGATACCCGACGATCGCGAGCGTCTCCGCCTGCGCGGGCGTCAGCGTCTGCAGCCGCGTGCGGCTGAACAGCCGCCGCGCAGCCGGCTCGGACTCGGGATCGGTCGCGAACGTGAAGCCGCCGCCGAGCTCGCGCAGGCGGATGCCGCTGACCGCCGGCGCGTAGCGCTCGGCGAGCCGCTCGAGCGCCTCGCGCACCTGCGTCTCGCTGCTCTCCGTCGCATCCGCCAGCTCCGCCGCGCTCAGCGGGTCGGTCGAGAGGAACAGCAGCGCCTCGACGGCGCGCGCGAGCGCGCCCTCCTCGTGCGCTGGAGAGGCGCCGTTTTCGCCCACGCTCATCCCGCCGCCGCCTCCGCGCGCGCGGGTGCGGGGTCGTTCGCGGCGGCGGGCGCCGTGATCGAGATCTCGCCGAACGTCTGTTCTTGAGTCCAGTCGACCTCGCCGCGTTTGTAGAGCTCGAGCAGCGCGAACAGCGTCACCGCGACCGTCATCCTGTCCGCGCCCGCGACCGCCTCGTCGAAGCTGAAGCTCCCGCGCCGCAGGAGCTCCCGCAGGTGCGCGAGGCGCTCCGCGACCGGGACGATGCGCACCGCGACGTGCTCGAGCGAGATCTGCGGCGGCGCCGCGAGCAGGCGCCCCATCGCCTCGCCCAGGCTCGCCGGGTCGGCCGAACCGTCCGCCGGCGGGATCACCGTGCGCCGCAGCGCGAGCGGCAGCGGCGCTTCGCGGAAGCGCACGCCGTCCTCGCGCGCGAGCATCTGCGCGAGGTGCGCCGCGGCCGCGCGGTAGCGGCGCGCGTCGAGCATGCGCGCGAGCAGCTCTTCCGCCGCCTCTAGCGGCTCAAGCTCCGCGAGGTCGTCCTCGCCCTCGCCCGCGAGCATCAGCCGCGACTTCAGCTCGAGCAGCGCGGCGATCAGCAGCACGAATTCCGTCGCCGCCTCGAGGTCGAGCTCGCCGCGCGTCTCGAGGTGGTCGAGGTACGCGAGCACGACGTCCGCGAGCGAGAGCTCGAGCAGATCGACCTCTTCGCGCAGCACCAGCGTCAGCAGCAGGTCGAACGGACCCGAGAAGACGTCAAGGTCGAGCTCTATCGACGCCAGCACCATGCCTGCGCCTTGGCCCCTCTCCGCGTCGGAGCGCTCACGCGCTCACGGTAGCGAGCGTGCCCGACGTGGAGCGCCGACGCCCATGTGCTCGCGCACGTCGGCGAGCGTCTCCGCCGCGATCGACTGCGCGCGCGCCGCGCCCTCCGCGAGGATCGACTCGATCGCGTCCGCGTCCGCGCGCAGCTCCGCGTAGCGCTCGCGCACCGGCGCCAGGCGCTCGACGAGCGCCTGCGCGACCGCCGTCTTGAATTCGCCGTAGCGCTTGCCCGCGAACTCCTCCTCGACCTGCGCCGGGTCGCTCTCGCGCACCGCCGCGAGGATTTCGATCAGGTTCGTTATCCCCGGCTTCTCCTGCGCGCGGCGGATCTCGTCGCCGGAATCCGTCACGGCGCTCTTGAGCTTGCGCTCGATGGCCGCGCGCTCGTCGAGCACGTACACCGTGCCCTGCTCCGAGCCGCCGGTGGTCGACATCTTCACGCTCGGGTCTTGCAGATCCATGATCCGCGCGCCTACCGTCGGGATGCGCAGCTCGGGCACGACCAGCACGGCCTCGCCGTCGCCGAAACGCGAGTTGAAGCGGCGCGCGACGTCGCGCATCAGCTCGACGTGCTCGCGCTGGTCCTCGCCGACCGGCACCTCCTCCGCGCGGTAGCAGAGGACGTCGGCCGCCATCAGCACCGGGTACACGAGCAGCGCCGCCGAGACCAGCTCGCGGTCGTTCAGCGACTTGTCGCGGAACTGGTGCATCCGCTGCAGCCGCCCGAGCTCCGTCACGCTGCTCAATAGCCACGTCATTTCGGTGTGCTCGGGAACGTCGCTCTGGCGGAACAGAATGCAGCGGCTCGGGTCGAGCCCCGACGCGAGCAGGATCGCGACGGTGTCGTACACGAGCTCGCGCAGCTCCGCCGGGTCGAACGGGACCGTCAGCGCGTGCAGATCGACGACGCAGAAGATGCCTTCGCCGCGTTCCTGGCTCTCGACGTACTGGACGATCGCGCCCAGGAAGTTGCCGAGGTGCTTGCGTCCGGTCGGCTGGATGCCCGAGAAGACGCGCACGTTTCTCAGACGCCCGCGCCGTCCGCGAGCGACTCGCGCAGCACAGGCTTACGCGCCGCAGCCACCTCGTCCAGGCGCCGCACCGGCGTCGTGTACGGAGCGCGCGCCGCGATTTGCGGGTCGGCGCGCGCCTCCGCGACGATCTGCGCGATCGCCTCCGCGAACGCGTCGAGCGTCTCGCGCGTCTCCGTCTCCGTCGGCTCCACCATCAGCGCCTCATCGACGAGCAGCGGGAAGTACACGGTCGGCGGGTGAAAGCCGTAGTCGAGCAGCCGCTTCGCGAGGTCCAGCGTGCGCACCCCCGTCTCGCGCTTGAGCGGCCCGCCCGAGAGCACGAACTCGTGCATGCACAGCTCGCCGTACGCCAGCGGCAGGTGCTTGGCCACCTCGCCCTCGCCCGCCTCTTGCAGGCGCGCGCGCAGGTAGTTCGCGTTCAGCACCGCCACCTCGCTCGCGTCCTTCAGCCCGTCCGCGCCGAGCGAGCAGATGTACGCGTACGCGCGCACGAAGCAGCCGTAGTTGCCGTGGAAGCCGCGCATCCGTCCGATCGACTTCGGCCGCGGCGCCTCGAATGCGAAGCCTCCGTCCCCGTCGCGGACGACGACGCCCTGCGGCAGGTACGGCGCGATCCGCTCCGAGGTCGCGATCGGCCCGGAGCCCGGCCCGCCGCCGCCGTGCGGCTGCGTGAACGACTTGTGCAAGTTGAAGTGCACGAAGTCGAAGCCCATGTCGCCCGGACGCGAGCAGCCCATCACCGCGTTCAGGTTCGCGCCGTCGTAGTACAGCGTCGCCCCCACCCCGTGCACGATCCGCGCGATCTCCTCGATGTTCGGATCGAACACCCCGAGCGTGTTCGGGTTCGTGAGCATCAGGCACGCCACGTCGTCGTCCGCCTTCGCGCGCAGGTCATCGAGGTCCACGCCGCCCGCCTCGTTCGTCGCCAGGCTCACCAGCTCGAGGCCCGCCATCGTCACCGTCGCCGGGTTCGTCCCGTGTGCGGTGTCCGGCGTCAGCACCTTGGTGCGCAGCTCGCCGCGGTCCTCGTGGTAGGCGCGCGTCAGCAGCACCCCGGCGAGCTCGCCGTGCGACCCCGCCGACGGCTGCAGCGAGACGTGCGGCAGGCCCGCGATCTCGCCCAGCGCGCGCTGCAGGTTCCACATCAGCTCCAGCGCCCCCTGCGCGCGCTCGCCGTCCTGCAGGGGATGCATGCGCGCGTGCCCCGGCAGCGCCGCGACGCGCTCGTGCAGGCGCGGGTTGTGCTTCATCGTGCACGAGCCCAGCGGGTAGAAGCCCGAGTCCAAGTCGAAGTTGCGCTTCGACAGCCCGACGTAGTGGCGCACGATCTCCGGCTCGGAGACCTCCGGCAGGCGCGGCGCCTGCGCGCGGCGAAAGCGCTCCGGCAGGAGCTCCTGCGGGTCGACCGGCGGCACTTCCGCCTCCGGGCACTGGAACGCGCGCCGCCCGGGCGCCCCCTTCTGAAAGATCGTCCGCGCCCGCTCGCGCTGCAGTGGCGGCTCGCCGGCCGAGCTCCAATCCCTCACCGCGTCCGCGCTCATACGCTCACCGCGTCGCTGGCCGATCTCCGATCGGTCGCCGCCACGGCCGCCTCTAGCGTCTGCGCGAGGCGGTCGATGTCCGCCCGCGAGCGCCGCTCCGTCAGCGCCACCAGCAGCACGCCGCGGTCCTCCTCGCGGCCGCTCAGCGCGTGCACGTCGACGCCCGGGTTCACGCCCCGCTGCGCGCAGTGCCGGCGCACCGCCGCCACGTCCGCGGCACCGCCACCGGAGGTGGTGGTCAGTCGCAGCGCGAACTCGCGCACCACCGGCTGCTCGTGCAGCTTCTCCACGCCGTCCAGCGCCGCCAGCGTCTCGCGCGCGTAGTGCGTCCGCGCCAGCAGCAGCTCGCCCAGCTCGACGAGGCCTTGCCGCCCGAGCCACGCCAGGTACACCACGCCCGCCAGCGCGTTCAGCGCCTGCGCCGTGCAGATGTTCGACGTCGCCTTCTCGCGGCGGATGTGCTGCTCGCGCGTCTGCAGCGCCAGCACGAACCCGCGACGGCCGTCCACATCCGTCGTTTCTCCTGCGATCCGGCCCGGCATGCGCCGCACAAACTCGCTGCGCGCCGCGAAGAACCCGAACGACGGGCCGCCGAAATCGAGCCTGTTCCCGAGCGGCTGCCCCTCGCCCACCGCCACGTCCACGCCGCATTCTCCCGGTGCCGCGAGGATCCCCAGCGTGATCGGGTCGACCTGCGCGATCACCACCGGTCCGCTTTCCTCGCCGGCGGCGCCGCTTCCGTTCGCATCCGCGCGGGCGCGCACACTCACTGCCGCCTTCGCCGCCGCACTCAGCGCCCTCGCGTCCTCGACCGCGCCGTAGAAGTTCGGCTGCGCGAAGATCGCCGCGCTCGTCTGGTCGTCGATCGCCTCCGCCCACGCTTCCGCGTCCGTAACCCCGTCGCGCACCGGCACCTCCACGATCTCCATCCCGAACCCGTGCG